>WNFS01000151.1_pt1 | contig 48992 bp, 41 predicted proteins | sample 5400141 | NCBI WGS metagenome assembly WNFS01 (sample SAMN13153358, study PRJNA577476) | soil metagenome | isolation source: 60 cm saprolite under Madrone tree | place: USA:California | collected 2016-06-14
GATCAGAAGAACGGCGACTCGGGCCATTTCGTGCTGGGGTTGCCGCCGAGTCTGGGACGCAGTGTCACGGTTCCTTTGGTCAAGGCCTTCGGCCGACTGCTGCCCAACGCCAGTCTTGCCACGGTCGAAGGTCTCTCCGCCTACATGCTCGAGTGGCTGAACGTCGGCCGGGTCGACTGTGCGTTGGTCTACAATGCGCCCGCCTCGCCCACCATCGATCTGCAGCCGCTGCTCGATGACCAGCTATTTCTCGTTGCCCCGCTCTCGCCCACGCGCAAGGCGCGCAAGTCCATTACACTGACCGAGCTCGCCGACCATCCGCTCATCATTCCGAGCCGCCCCCATTCCATCCGCATGTCGGTGGAAAATGCACTGGCAGGCGTCGACCGCAAGATCCGTGTAGCCCACGAAATCGAATGCATTCCCGCGGTCATCGATTTGGTTCGGCAGGGGCTTGGGTTCGGAGTCCTGCCCTTGAACGCAGTGAAATCCACGCAGTGGGGCGACCAAGTGCGGGTCGTGCCCATCCTCGCACCCGTCCTCAAGACATCGCTTTCCATTGCCACCTCGGCGCAGCGGCCCATGGGACCTCTCATGCGCAAGGCGATCGACCTGATTCGCGATATCGTTCGCCAAGAAATACGCGGCGCGGAGATCCCGGCATGACCCGGCCACGCGACTACGACAGCATTCCCGGCACCTATGTCTATGACGCCGAACGCGGCCGCATCGGCTACGCGTTGAACATGTTCTGCATGTCGCTCAACAAAGCGGAGAATCGCAAGCGTTTCAAGGAGAACGAGGCGGCGTATCTCGATCGCTTTGCGCTCAATGCCGAGCAGCGCCGCACGGTGCTCGAGCGCGACTGGCTGGGAATGCTGCGCGTCGGCGGGAATATCTACTACACCATCAAGATTGCGTTTTGCGACGGCCTTACCTTCCAGGATGTGGCCGGCATGATGTCCGGCGTGTCGAAGGAAGCGTATGCACAGATGATGTTGGCGGGCGGGCGCAGCCCCGAGGGCAACCGCTACAAGGAGCAGACGCCGCCGGAGACCGAGCATGGCTAAAATCGTCGCCGGGATCGCCACATCGCATGTGCCAGCCATCGGCGCTGCGATGGACCGGGGGATGACGGGCACTCCCTATTGGGACCCGCTGTTCAAGGGTTATGGGCCCGCGCGGGAATGGCTTGCCAGACTCGCGCCGGACGTCGCCATCATCGTCTACAACGACCATGCATCGGCATTCTCGCTGGAGATCATTCCCACCTTCTTGATCGGGGTGGGCGACAAATTTCCCATCGCCGACGAGGGTTTTGGCCCGCGTCCGGTGCCGGCCGTCCTGGGACATCCTGCGCTCGCCTGGCACCTCGCGGAGTCGCTGATCCTCGATGAGTTCGACATGACCATCGCCAACGAAATGCCGGTTGACCACGGTCTTACCGTGCCGCTGTCGGTCACCTGCGGCCAGACGAAGGCCTGGCCGTTTCCCGTCATTCCACTTTGCGTCAACGTGGTGCAATACCCTCCGCCCACCGGCGCCCGCTGCTTCAAACTGGGGATGGCGATTCGCCGCGCCGTGGAACAATTCGACCAGGATCTCCGGGTGGTCATTTACGGAACCGGCGGCATGTCGCACCAGCTGCAGGGCGAGCGCGCCGGCTTGATCAATCGGCAATTCGACACCGCGTTTCTCGATGGGATGACCCGTGACCCACTGGCGCTCGCCCGCATCACCCACACGGAGTACATGCGCGAAGCCGGCTCGGAGGGCGTCGAAATGGTGATGTGGCACGTGATGCGCGGCGCGCTCGACGAAAACGTCGCCGAGATCTATCGCCATTATCACGTTCCGGCATCCAACACGGCCGCGGGCCTGTTGATTCTGGAAAATAGGAGTCCCGCATGAAAGTTTGTCTCGCGGGCCACGGCGCCTTCGGCATCAAGCACCTCGAAGCGATGGCGAAGATTCCCGGCATCGAAGTTGCCACGCTCGCCGGATCGAATATGGAATCGGCGCGTCAAGTCGCGCAACAGTGGAAGATTCCTCATTGGACCGCCGACCTTGCGGAAAGCCTCGCACAGCCGGGTATCGAGGCGGCGGTTTTGACCACCCCCACGCAATTGCACGCGGCGCAGGGCGAACAGTGCATGCGCGCCGGCAAGCATGTGATGATCGAAATCCCCATGGCCGACTCGGTCGCGGACTCGGAACGGCTGGTGCGGGTGCAGAATGAATCCGGCGTGGTCGCCATGGCCGGGCATACGCGCCGCTTCAATCCCAGCCATCAATGGATCCACGAGCGCATTCTTGCCGGTGAAGTGAAAATTCTGCAGATGGACGTGCAAACCTATTTCTTCCGGCGCACCAACACCAATGCACTCGGCAAACCGCGCAGTTGGACCGATCACCTGCTGTGGCACCACGCCTGCCACACCGTCGATCTGTTTGCGTACCAGACCGGCGAGAATGTATCGCAGGAATATGCCCTGCAAGGGCCGATACATCCGGTTCTGGGCATTGCCATGGACATGAGCATCGGATTGAAAGTCTCATCGGGCGCCGTCTGTACGCTCTCGCTGTCGTTCAACAACGACGGCCCCTTGGGCACGTTTTTCCGCTACATCTGCGATAACGGGACTTACATCGCGCGCTACGATGAGCTGCTGGACGGCAAGAACAACCCCATCGATGTGTCCAAGGTCGATGTCTCGACGAACGGCATCGAACTGCAGGATCGGGAATTTTTTGCCGCGATTCGCGAGAAACGCGAACCGAATTCCAGCCTCGCGCAATGCCTGCCGGCCATGCAGACGTTGGGACGCCTCGAGCGGCAATTGAACGGCGCCCCGCCGTAGGGAAGACCGGGCCGCCGCACATTTTGATTGAGTCGGCAAAACTTACCGGTACACTGCGCATCAAATTCCGTTCCGTGTCGAGCGCCGTAGGGGCGTGCGGCCGGCGAGTGCGCGAGGATTGATTTGACAACGAACTTGGAACTCAGTATTGACACGCCGGCCGACCCGTCCCCGCCGACGGTTATCGATATCCGCTATGGACAGATGGGTCTGGTGCAGGTACGCATCCGAACCACGGACCCGGGCGCCATCCTGGACGAGTTGACCGGGCGCATTGCCGGCGCACCGCAGTTCTTTCGGCGAACTGCCGTATGCCTCGATCTCGGCACGCTCAACAGCGCCCCTGACGTCGCCGAGCTTCGAAGCGTGATCGATGCGATTCGCCGGGCCGGCATGCTGGTGATCGGCTTGTCCGGAGACGCCGCCGAAATGGAAGCGGTCTCGAACGGCCTCAACCTGCCGGTTCTGTCGGGTTTTCGGGCACCACGCCAGCCGGCTCCGGACGTTCAGCCCGCACCGCCTGCGGCGGCGCCGACAGAGCCCGCGGATTCGACTCTCGCCACGCTGATTCAGCATCAGACCGTGCGCTCCGGGCAGCGTATCTATGCGCGCAATCGCGATCTCGTCGTCGCGGCCGGGGTCGGTGCCGGCGCGGAAGTCATGGCGGACGGCTGCCTCCATATTTACGGTTCACTGCGCGGACGCGCGATGGCCGGCGCGCGCGGTCAGCTCACCGCGCGGATGTTCTGCCAGGAATTTCATGCCGAACTCGTCTCGATCGCCGGCGTGTTTCGCGTTTTCGAGACGATTCCTGCCGAGCTGGCCGGCAACCCCGTGCAGGCCTGGCTGGCGGGCGAGGAACTGCGTTTCGCGCGCATCGGTGCCTGAGACGGAACGGGGAACATTGTCGATCACAGTCATTCGGCTGCTGAATGGCGCTCGCTCGAGCCCAAAACCAGCCGCTTCAAACATTTCATAGGAGATTCCCGCATTGGCAGAAATTATCGTCGTGACCTCCGGTAAAGGCGGAGTTGGAAAAACCACCACATCCGCCAGCATCGCATGCGGACTCGCGCAGCGCGGCAAACGCGTCGCCGTGGTCGACTTTGACATCGGACTGCGCAATCTCGATCTGATCATGGGATGCGAGCGGCGTGTCGTGTATGACTTCGTGAACGTCATTCAGGGCGACTGCGTGCTCAAGCAGGCGCTGATCAAGGACAAGCGCATCGACACGCTCTACGTGCTGGCCGCATCGCAGACCCGCGACAAGGATGCGCTCACCGGCGAGGGCGTACGCCGTGTGCTCGATGAACTCGCGGCCGACGGCTTCGAATACATCGTCTGCGACTCGCCCGCCGGCATCGAAAAGGGGGCGCATCTCGCGATGTACTTTGCGGATCGCGCGGTCGTCGTGGTCAACCCCGAAGTGTCGTCGGTCCGCGACTCGGATCGCATCCTCGGCCTCCTGGCCAGCAAGACGCTGCGCGCCGAGCAGGGCAACGGCGGCGTGAAAGAGCATCTGCTGCTCACCCGCTACAACCCGCGCCGGGTCGCCAGCGGCGAGATGATGAGCGTCGATGACGTCAAGGAGATTCTCGGCCTCGACGTGATCGGCGTCGTGCCCGAGTCGCCCGATGTACTGTCCGCATCCAACGCCGGTGCGCCCGTCATTCTCAACGTCGAGAGCGACGCGTCGCGCGCCTACGAGGACGCGGTGGCCCGGCTGCTGGGCGAAACCTTGCCATTGCGCTTTGTCGAGGAGCCCAAGAGGAGTTTCTTCGCGCGCATGTTCGGAGGCTGACATGGGTTTACTTGCTCTGTTTCGCAAAACGCCGTCGACAGCCCGCGTTGCAAAGGAGAGGCTGCGCATCATCGTGGCGCAGGAACGCAGTGCTCGCGGAAGCCCCGACTACCTGCCGCTCCTACGCCGCGAATTGCTCGAGGTGATCCACAAGTATGTGAACGTGGATCCGTCGGCGGTTCAGATCAACCTCGGGCACGAGGATGGTCACGAGGTGCTCGAACTGTCGGTCTCGCTTCCCGAAGCGCGACGCGGCAGGTAGCCGCCATGCGGCCATGCGTTAAATTCGTCCTCTATCTGTGGGTCGCCGCAGCGGCGGCCGCAGTGCCGGTCAACGGCGAGCGCGCACAGGCCAGTGAGCTATGTCCCAAGGGATGGTGGGCGGATGTGATGGTCGGTTCATACCACATTCATCCCTACCGGCACTTCGATGACTTCAATCCTGGCATCGGCATGGAGTGTTCGGTCACGCCGCAATGGGCGGCCGCGGTCGGCTATTTTCGCAACTCCCTGGACCGGCCCTCGTTTTACGGTGGAGCGATATACACGCCGGAATTTGCACACTGGGGCTGGTTCCGGTTGGGCGCCATGGGCGGGATCATCTCCGGCTACAACTACGGGAATATCGGTCTGGGAAGGAATAATCGAACCGGGCCGGTGCTTGCCCCGACCGCAATCACCCGATTTGGGCGATTCGGTGCGAACTTCATCTTGATCCCGCCGATCCACGCGGACAATTTACCGTTCACCGTCGGCCTTCAGGTGAAATACCGATTCCGCTAGGCACACGCAGCGAACCCACGATCGGCGCGATGCGGCTACCGCCGCCCGGTCGCTCGGGGCTGGGCGGCGGCTTTTTTGCCCGGCAGCGCATGAACCGGCTTTGCAGGGTCTCGTGCACCGCCGGCGATACTGCGCCGATCCGGGTCCACTCGAACGCCATCGCATCCCAATCCCCATCCTCCACATGACTTCCCTGCCCCATTCCCTGCACCAATCTCTGCACCTGGTACTCCCGGCGGAGTGCCTCGTCCTCGGGCGGCGTGGGGGTCTCGCTGTGAATTTCAGCGCGAACGCATAAGATTCTCAGCCCCCTCTCACGGGCCGCACTGTCGGTGCCGGACGCGGAACCGGCTTTGGCCAATTTCTCGGTGACCGCTTGAAGCCCCCCTTTGGGCCAGTGCTGAACGCCGGCGATGAAGGTTTCGGCGGCTCCCTTCAGCATCTCCAGCTCGGAAACCCCGGCATTCTGCACCGCCGCCCATTCGTATGCCCGTATGTGTCGATCGGCCTCGAACAGATTCGTGAAGGATTCCTCGGCGTCGCGCGTGCGCTGCTCTGCCATTTGAGCCTCGCATGATCTAAGCGCTCGCTCGAACCGCGCTTGGAGACCGCGCGCCTCAGTCCGCGGCATTTCATCAAGTGCATCGAACGCCGTACGCAGCTCGGCCAGTTTCGCACCTTCCCCGAGCATCGCTGCCCCCGGCAACGCGGCGACCTGCTCGGCCTCTTCGCACAGCGCCACGGCTTTCAGCTTGACGGCCTCCAGCCCCGCCATATATTCCGTGTAAGCCTGCTGCCGTTTTTGATAAACCGCGTCGCAGAGCTCGCGAAATTCGTTCCACAACGGCTGATCCTGATCGCGCGGCGCCGGACCGGTTTCCTTCCATAGAATTTGCAGCCGCTTCACGGCATCGATGGCCTCGCGGCTATCTTCCTGAGTGAGCAAATGCCGCGCTCTCTTGATGAGAGACTGCTTATCCGCCACATTGCCCTCATGCCACGCATCGAGCCTCGCCTGCAGCCGACCCGTCGACTCTTCAAACTCCTTCTGAACGGCCTGACCCGCCTCCCGGTCCACCGGGAAGTGCCGACGCCACTCCTGGCGCGCTTCACGCAGTACGCTTGCCAGCAGGCGCCAGTCCGGATTGTCCGCATTCTGAGTCGACTCGAACGCCGTCAGCCGCTCGAGCAATGCCTTGCGCTCGTCCAGATTCTGCTGCCGCAACTTCGCCTGCGCTTCGAAATATTCACGGCAGGGTTGATACGCCGCCTGTGAAGCCCGGTGAAACCGCTCCCAGTCCGCCGACGCATCGCTCACGATCCCCTTGCTGATCGTCCGCCATTCCTGCTGCAAAAGCTTGATGCGCTCGGAAAGAGCCTTGGGTTCGTCCATGGAGCCGATGAGCGCCTCCATCTCCTCGATCAGCTCGATGCGCTTGGGCGCGACGGCATAGTCCTTCCATTGCTTGAGCTCATTCAACTTGTCATCGAGCTGCTGCAAGAGCCGCGTGAGATGGGCCGGCACGTCGGCCGCGGACGACAGCTTTTCTTCTATGGCGCGGCGCAGGCCCGCCGCCTGTTGCGTATTGCCGTCGCCGAGCGCCCCATTGGCCTTGCGGATCAAACCGCCGATCTGGCGAAAGATCTGCTCCTCCGCCGCCCGCTTTTCCGCGAGCGCGGTCTCCGCTGCCTCGCGGATCGCGGCTGCTTCTTTGCGAAGCCGTGCATCGGCGTCGGCTTGCGCCGAGGCTGTCTCTCGAGCCGCCTGACGGGCGCGCTCACGTGCGTCTCGCGCGCCCTGCTGCGCCGCCTGCAAGGCGGCTTCCTCCGCAACCTGGCGCAGGTGTGCCGCGATGACTTCACGGCAACGATCGATTGCCTGGTTGCCGCGCTCTTCCGCATTCGCGTCCACCTGCGCGCCCAGCGAGCGCCAACGCCTGTCGAGTTGCTCAAAGGCCGATGTGTAAAGGGTGTCATAGGTCCGCCGGCTGTGCCGCTCCAGCGCGGCACACAGCGCATCGACCTCGCTCGCAAACTCCGCCGCCCTCCGATGCTCGGCGTTCAATGCATCGCATTTCTGCTTGAGGATCTTGTAGACATTCTTGTCCTTGCTGCCGACCTGCTTGAGAAGCTGTCTGAGCTGGGCGGGATCTTCAACACGCTGGGCTGCCAACTGGCGCAGGCGGCTGGAAGGACTTTGCACGACGAGCTGTGCGGCTTGAATCGGATCATCCACGGAGGCAAGGGCCTGCGGCAGGCGGGCGTTGTCCTTGCACAGCGCCGCCACGGAGAACATCACCGGCCGATTCTCCGCCAGACGGCAGAAGGCCGCAAAATCGATGGTCCCCTCATCTATGAGCTCTGCCAAACGCGCCTGCGCAGCCTGTCGCAGAACGGCGGGAACGGCGTCGCCGGCGCCGGCCAGGCCGGACGTTCCGGCAAGCTTCCGCAGAGCGTCTCCGTCGGGCAGCTTGTGAATGGCCGCGGCACGCAAAGCCTCTTCATCGGCACCCAGCGCCGTACCCAGGAGGAGATCCGGAGATTCCTCGTTCAGCGTCGCAATTCGCTCTTCCAGGGTCGGCGGTGATGGCGGTGCCTTGGGGAAAAAACGCGAAAACAGCTTCATGGAAGCACCCTACGAGCCCAAACGCCGGGTTGAGCCGCGCGATAAGTACCTGATTAACATTCGGAAAATGCCTTCCTCGCCAAGGGATTATCTATTGACGCCGCAAACCTCGGCCCAGGTCAAGGATATCAGGTGCACGATCTCAGACGAGAGCACTCTCGAAGGGCAGCCCGACGTAGTTCTCGGCGACGCTGGTGAGCGCGGCGGACGACCCGGTCAAATAGTCCAGCTCCGCCAGCTGCAGCCGGTGGCTCAAGGGATCGTCGGAGAAATTGTGCGTGATCGAGGTGAACCACCATGAAAAGCGCACCGCCTTCCAGATACGGCGCAAGCACTGCGCGGAGTAGCGATCGATGAGCTCCTCTCGGCCCGTCCGGTAGTATTCAACCAACGCCTGATACAACACGCGCACGTCCGCGGCCGCGAGATTCAAGCCCTTGGCGCCCGTGGGGGGCACGATGTGCGCCGCGTCGCCCACCAGGAATAGCCGCCCGAATTTCAACGGTTCGACCACGAAACTGCGCAGCGGCGCGATGCTTTTTTCGATCGACGGCCCGGTGACCACCGCTTCGGCGACCGATGCGGGCAGACGCCGGCGCAACTCGTCCCAGAACCGCACATCCGTCCAGGCTTCCAGTTTCTCTTCCAGGCCGCACTGCAGGTAGTAGCGGCTGCGGCGCAGGGAACGCATGCTGCATAGAGCGAATCCGCGTTCATGATTCGAGTAAATCAATTCGTGCGCAACCGGCGGAACGTCGGCCAGAATACCGAGCCAGCCAAAAGGATAGATGCGCTCGAAGCTCTGCATCGCCTGTAGCGGGATGCTGCGCCGGCAGACGCCGTGATAGCCGTCGCAGCCGGCGACGAAGTCGCAGGTGAGTGTATGTGTGCGCCCGCCCTGGGAGTAGCGTACCGTGGGATGCGTGCGGTCGAAGCCTTCGACGCTCACGTCCTGCGCCTCGAATATCAGTCTGCCGCCCGCCGCGATGCGGGTCTCCATGAGATCCTTGGTGACTTCGGTTTGACCGTAGACCGAGACGGCATCGCCGGTGAGACCCTTCAAGTCGACGCGAAAGGACTTCCCGGCGAACCCAAGGGCGAATCCGTCGTGGACCAGTCGTTCGCTCAGCATCCGCGCGCCGACTTTCGCCTGCACGAGCAAGTCCACGGTCCCTTGCTCGAGAACTCCGGCGCGGATGCGGCCGGCGACATACTCAGGGCTCCGGCGTTCGAGGATGATGCTGTCCACGCCGTGTTGGTGCAGCAGCTGCGACAGCAGAAGACCCGATGGGCCGGCGCCGACGATTGCTACCTGAGTGCGGGCCATGGCGCGCCTCCGATGGAGTTCCCCCGGAGCGTAGCAGCGCCGCAGGCGCCTCATTGCACGATCCTGATGCGCGCTGGTACTTATCCGCCAAGGTGGCGGCGGCGAAAATCGACGGGGCTGACGCCGCTGTGGCGCCGGAAAAAGCGCGAGAAATAAGCCGGATCTTTGAATCCGAGCTCCTCGGCGATGCCGCTCACCGGACTCGCGGCGTACACCAGGCGGCGCCGAGCCTCCAGCGCCAGCCGCTGTTGAATCAAATCGAAGGCCGTGCTGCCGGCTAGACGGCGGCAGAGCCGATTCAGACTGGTTTCGGACAGCGACAGATGCCGCGCGTAGCGCTCCACCGGCCAATGCTTGAGGTATCGCGATTCGATCAGGTGACGGAAGCGCCGCAGTTGGTCTGCGTCGCGGCTGCTGTGGATTTCGGAACTGCCGTGCGCGGCGGTGCCGTGCGCCAGAGCCCACAACGCGCAGCATGCCAGCCAGCTGCCGACCGGAGCGGCCCAGCTGTCTGGCTGCGCAAATTCATACGCCAGCCGTTCGAGCAGCTGGCCTGCGCGCGCGGCGAGCTGCGCATCCCCGCGCAGGTCGATCGCACGCGGCATGGAGAACAATGTTTCGATGGGCCATTGGTGTACGGCGGCCGCCATGCTGAGCACGCGGGACAGATCGACCGTCAGCACATATCCAAGAGTGTCCGCGCGAAATCGGAAACTGTGGACGGTCCCGGCGGGAATGATCATGACGGCGGGCCCCGACAGAGCGGCACGCGTATCGTCCAGAGTGACGCTGACGGGACCGGCGGTCACCAAGACGCATTGACTCAGCAGGGTGTGCCGATGAGTGCCGATGCGCCACAGGTACTTGCGGCTGCGCGATTGAATGTCTTCGATGTGCACGCCGTCGGTTTGAGCCGTCGCCGGCGTTTCGCCGTACAGCGAGAAGTTCGGAATATTGCGGCGGCTGGATCGCATCAGGCACTGTGGCGCAAAGTACCGCGCTGTTCCGTGACTTGGTCGGAACTCGACGACCCAAGCAAGAGAACCCGAGCGCGCTGCACGCGCCCGGGTGGAGTCGACGTAAGGCTTAGGCGCCGGGCTTCTGCGCCCAGACCTTGCACCAGCCGGCTGCCGGCACGCTCTTGCCCGCGAAGATATTGCAGCCCGCGGTGGCATCGCCCGCCTTCCCCTGGTATTGCGCACAGGTGCTGCATTTCTGATTCGGCTTGTACGTCGCGTTCGTCTTGGCGTCGACCTTGCTGGCATCGGTCACGAAACCCAGCGCTTGCGCGGTTGGATCCTTGGGGTCAAGCGCGGGAAGTCCTGCGGCGGCCGCGGAGTCGGCCATGAGACCCATGGCCGGAATGAGTGCGCCGGCGATCAGTCCGCCTTTGACGATAGCTCGACGTGAAATCTTGCGTTGCATCGTAATGATCCTATGCGGTGGAAAACGAAGGCGCATTTTCTCGCTTTTCCCGGCCGATTTGTCATAAATAAATATTAATAGTTTCCGCGCGAGCGCGAACGATTATCACTATCATCCGCGCGCCTTGGGGTCCGCGAGGCGAACGCGCGGCGACCCGCTCAACCCGACGCGATCGCCAGCAGCCACTCGTGGAACAACTGTACTTCACGGCGAACTCGCTGCGGGCGCTCCGGCGTGATGACAAAGTAGGAATTATCGTCCGGAAAATCCTGCGGCAGCGCCCTCACCAGCCTCCCCGTCGCAAAATACGCGTCCAAAAAAAGTCTGTGCGCGAGCGCGACGCCGGCGCCGGCCGCCGCGAGCTCCAATGCAGCGATCGTCGTGTCGACGGTCGGACACTCGCTCGACGGCGCGTCCACGAGCTCCAGCGTTTGCCGTACCTTCAGCCAGTGATTCTCGTATCCCATGATGTGGATGAGATGCCGCGGCAGCAACGCGGCCGGATCGCCGTTCACCTGCGCCGCCCGCAACAGAGTCGGACTGCACACGGGTAGGATGCTCTGATTCAACAGGCGTTCCGACCGGTAGCCATGCCAGTGGCCGGCGCCGTAGCGAATTTCCAAATCGGTGGCTTCGTCGAGAACGGCGTTGTCCCATATCACCGAGGACAACCTCACTTCGACCGACGGATTGGCGATGCTGAACGCGGGAAGCTTGGGCGCGAGCCAGAGGGCGGCCAACGACACCGGAGCGTGAACGGTGATTTGCACGCGCTCCGATCCGCCGAAGAGTCCGACCGTGGAATCGGCGAGTTCCTCGAATGCCTTGCGCACGGGCGGTAAATAGGCCACGCCCATGGGGGTGAGCTTGACTCCGCGCGGCAGCCGTTCGAACAGCGCAAACCCCAGGTGCGCCTCGAGCGCGCGGATCTGGTAGCTGATGGCGCCCGAGGTTAGGTTCAGTTCCGCCGCTGCGGCCGCAAAACTGGACGTGCGAGCGGCTGCCTCGAATGCCCGCAGCCAGGTCAAGGTCGGCAGCCCGACAACGGGGCGAATTTGGGTCACGGAGACCTCGGACTAAAATTTTAGGGCCAAAGGTACCAAAATATTGGGTTGTATGCCGCCTATCGATCAATTTATTGTGGTCATTCCCATTCGCCGGAGCATTGGGTCTACATGAAAACAAACGCACGCGTGGTCGTGGTCGGCGGCGGCATGATGGGCGCCAGCCTGCTGTATCACCTCGCTCTGGAAGGTTGTTCCGACACCATCTTGATCGAAAAAAGCGAACTGACATCGGGTTCCACATGGCACGCCGCAGGTCAATGCCCGAACATCACCGGCAGCTACAACCTGGCGAAAATCCACGCCTACAGTAATGAGCTGTATCCGAAGCTCGAGGCGCTGACCGGACAGTACGTGAGCTGGCATCCCTGCGGCGGCCTGAGGCTCGCGAACAACCAACACGAACTCGCCTGGCTGAAGCAGGTGTTGGGGTTTTCGAAGAGCATCGGCTTTCGCATGGAAATCGTCGGGCTCGACGAGATCAAGCGCCTCAACCCATTCCTGACGACGGACCATGTGATCGCCGCCGCGTGGACCCGGGATGACGGACACGGCGACCCCTCGGGTCTCTGCAATGCCTTGGCCAAGGCTGCGCGCGACTTGGGCGCGACCGTGATGCGCCACAATCGCGTCATCGACATTCGCCCGCGCCGCGGCGGTGAATGGGAGGTGGTCACCGAAAAAGGCAGCGTCGTCGCCGAGATGGTGGTCAACGCCGCCGGCTGCTACGCGCGCCAGGTCGCCGCCATGGTCGGCGCCGACGCACCCATCAGCAACATGCAGCATCACTATGTGGTGACCCATCCTATTCCGGCATTCATGGAGCGCAGCGAAGAAATTCCGGTGGTGCGGGATTCCTACACCTCCGGCTACCTTCGGCAGGAACAGAAGTCCGGCCTGATGGGCATCTATGAGAGCGCCGGGCTGCACGAGGCCTGGGCGCCGCGAGGCTTTCCCGAATGGGAATCCTCGAACGAATTGTTTGCGGACGACTTGGATCGCATCGCGCCGTGGCTCGAACGGGCCATCGAGCGCATGCCCATCTTCGGCGACGTCGGAATTCGGCGCGTCATCAACGGCGCCATTCCGCACACTCCCGACGGGGCGCCACTGCTCGGGCCTGCCGCGGGGTTGCGCAATTTTTGGATGTGCTGCGGAACCTCCTTCGGTATTGCGCAGGGCGGCGGCTGCGGCAAGTATCTTGCGCAGTGGATGTTGCACGGCGATGCAGAGATCAACATGGCGGAATTCGACCCGCGGCGCTTCGGCGCATTTGCCGACGCGGCCTACGTGCGGGACAAGGTGTTCCTGGATTATCGGTTGACGTTCACCACGAGAAGGCCGGGCGAAGAAGAAATGGCGGGACGCCCTAAGAAGGTGAGTCCGCTGCATGACAGGTTGCGCGCGCAGGGCTGTGTGCATACGGAAACCTTCGGCTGGGAGCGCCCCAAATGGTTTTCTCTCGATGGCCGGGCCGAAGACCATGGCTATGCGCGAAACAATGTGTTCGATGTGGTGCGGGATGAGGTTGCGGCCGTGCACGAACGCGTCGGGGTGCTCGATCTCACGGGATTCGCCAAGTACGACATCAGCGGAGCGGGAGCCGAGGCATACCTCGATCGCGTTTGCGCCAACCAGGTGCCTCGCAAAGCAGGCGGTATTGCGCTCGTGCATCTCTTGTCGACGGGCGGACGCATTCAAGGCGAGATGACCATCACCCGCCTGGACGACGATAAGTTCTATGCCCTGTCGGCTGCTGCCGCGGAACTGCGCGATCAGGATCTCTTGACTCAGAGTGTGTCGCCCGGCGAGGCGGTCCGGATCGAGAATGTCACTGAGGATCGCGGCGTGCTCGTGGTGAGCGGACCGCGTTCCCGCGAACTCTTGAGTCGATTGACCGATGAGGATCTAGGCAACGACGCGTTTCGCTGGCTGAGAGGCCGCGAGATCCGCATCGCGGGACAGCCGGTGCGCGCGCTCCGCGTCAGTTATGTCGGCGAACTCGGCTGGGAACTGCATCCGCCCATGGCATCATTGCCCGCTCTGTACGATGCCGTTTGGGAGGCCGGCCGGAAATTCGGCATCGCAAATTATGGATTGTATGCGGTCAATACCATGCGCATGGAGAAAGGCTACAAGGCTTGGTCCGCCGAACTGACCAATGAATTGAACATGCTGGAAGCCGATATGCCGCGCTTCATCCGATTCGACAAGTCCGGCTTCGTCGGCAAGGCGGCGACGCTCGAGCAGGCGCCGCGTCCGCTGAAAATCGTCTACGCGGAGGTCGCAGCCACCGACACGGACGCGCGCGGCGGCGAGCCCGTGCTGGTGCAGGATCGCTGCATCGGTGTCACCACCTCCGGCGCCTACGGGCACCGCGTCCGGAAGAGCCTTGCGTTCGCCTGCGTCGAACCTGATTTCGCCGCGCCCGGGAGCCGCTTCGACGTGCTCATCCAAGGCGAGCGCCGCGGCGGGACGGTACTCGCCGCGCCGGCCTTTGATCCTGACAATTCGCGGATGAGGGGCTAGCGTGGCAATCGACCTTCCAACGCGCGCCAGAGTCGTCATCGTGGGCGGCGGCGTCATCGGCTGCTCCGTCGCTTATCACCTGACCAAGATGGGCTGGAGCGATGTGGTTCTTCTGGAGCGCAAGCAGCTGACCAGCGGCACGACGTGGCATGCGGCCGGTCTCGTCGGCCAGCTGCGCCAGAGCATCAACATGACGCAGCTCGCGCGCTACACGGCCGAGTTGTACCGCGGCCTCGAAGCGGAGACCGGACAGGCCACCGGCTATCGCCAATGCGGCTCTTTGTCTCTGGCCACGACTCCCGGCCGCATGGAGGAGCTGAAACGCAATGCCTCGATGGCCAAGGTGTTCGGTCTCGCGGTCAACGTCGTGGGCCCGCAGGAGATTCACTCGCTGTATCCGCTCGCCAATCTCGAGGATGTGATCGGCGGCATTCACATTCCGAGCGACGGCTACGCCAACGCCGTCGATATCACGCAGGCGCTCGCCAAGGGCGCGCGCGGCCGCGGCGCACGGATCTTCCAGGATCTCAAAGTGACCGCCATCCATCACGACGGCGACCGCGTGAGCGGCGTGCAGACGGACCGCGGACGCATCGAGGCCGACTATGTGGTGCTCTGCGGCGGCATGTGGACCCGCGATCTTGCCGCCGGCATCGGCGTGACCGTTCCCCTGCATGCCTGCGAGCACTACTACGTTTTGTTCCAGGACGTAACCGGCCTCACTCCCGATATGCCGGTGCTGCGCGACTACGATCATTGCAGCTACTTCAAATACGACGCCGGCAAATTGCTGGTCGGCGCATTCGAACCCCACGCCCGACCGTGGGGAGCCGAGGGAATTCCCGATGATTTCTCCTTCGGTGAGATTGCCGGCGACTTCGGCCACTTCGAACCGGTGCTGCTGGACGCGATGCGCCGCATCCCGGCCCTGGAAAAGGCCGGCATACAAAAATTCTTTTGCGGCCCCGAAAGCTTCACGCCCGACGTGCGCTATCACTTGGGCGAGTCGACCGAGCTCAAGAATTGTTTCGTCGCGGCGGGCCTCAATTCCATCGGCCTGCAATCGGCGGGCGGCATCGGCAAAGTCGTGTCCGAGTGGATACGCGCCGGGCACCCGCCGGTCGACCTGTGGGAAGTCGATGTGCGGCGAAACATGCCGTTCCAGATCAACCGCCGATATCTGCGGGCGCGAGTGTCGGAAAGCCTGGGGCTGCTGTACGCGACGCATTGGCCTTTCCGTCAATATGAAACGGCGCGCGGCGCGCGCAAGTCGACGCTGCATGACCGCTTAGGCAAGGCGGGCGCGTGCTTCGGCGAGGCGTTCGGCTGGGAGCGCGCGAACTGGTATGCCCCCGCCGGGGTGCAGGCCCGGTACGAATACAGCTATGGCCGACAGAACTGGTTCGAACACAGCGCGAACGAACACCGCGCGGTGCGGACCGCGGTCGGTCTTTTCGACCAGTCGTCGTTCGCCAAATTTCGGCTCGAAGGCGCGGATGCCGCCCGCGTGCTGAACCGTGTGTGCGCCAACGACGTCGCCGTTGCGCCCGGGAAAATGGTCTACACCCAGTGGCTCAACGACCGGGGCGGCATTGAAGCCGACCTCACCGTGACGCGTCTCAGCGAGACGGCGTTCCTGATCGTCGGCGGCGCGGAGACCGAAAGCAAGGACTTCAACTGGCTCAAGCGGCACATCGAGCCGGGCGCGAACTGCGTGCTCACCAATGTCACCTCCGCAATGGGTGTCCTGTCGGTGATGGGACCGCGCGCGCGGGAATTGCTGCAATCGCTCACGCCCAACGACCTCTCGGATGCCGCCTTTCCCTTCGCGACCAGCCAGACGATTGAACTCGGGTTTGCGCTGGTGCACGCCGCGCGCATTACCTACGTGGGAGAGCTCGGATGGGAGCTCTATGTGCCCACTGAATTCATGCAGGGCGTGTATGACGAACTGGCGAGCTCGGGGAGGCGTTACGGGCTCGTGCACGCGGGCTACCACGCGCTGAATTCCCTGCGCATCGAAAAGGCGTACCGGCATTGGGGCCACGACATCACCGACGAGGACACGCCGCTGGAAGCCGGACTCGGCTTCGCGGTCAAGTGGGACAAGCCGGACGGATTCATCGGCCGCGATGCGCTGCTGCGGCAGAAGCAGTCGGGCTGCCTCAAGCGGCTGGTGCAATTCAAGCTCAAATCGCCCGAACCCCTGCTCTATCACAACGAGCCGATCTGGCACGGGGATGCCATCGTCGGCTTCATCCGGTCGGGAATGTACGGACACTCTCTCGGGGCCGCCGTGGGATTGGGGTATGTGACCGCGCCGGGCGGCGCACCCGTAGGCACGGTGGGGACCGACGACTACGAGATCGAAGTGGCCGGTATCCGTCATCCGGCGACCGCCTCGTTGCGTCCCCTGTATGACCCGAAAAACGAGCGCATCAAACGCTGATCACTGACGAGTTGGACGGCGACTGGAATCGAAATCGGAGGTGACGTCATGGATAAATCCGAAGCCGCTGTAATCGAGCGGTTGGCCGCAGATACCAAGATCGGCTACAGCTTGGATCGCAAGTTCTACTGCGACGACGCCGTGTTCGAGGCGGACATGGACCGGGTCGTCAGCCGCAAGTGGATCGTCGCCGGCCACGTCGACCGCGTGCGCAACAAGGGCGACTATTTTCTCTACAAGATCGGCAATGAATCCATCATCATCGTGCGCAGCGGCGAATCGACCATCAATGCGTTCTACAATGTCTGCCGGCACCGCGGCTCCCTCATCTGCACCAAGCCCGAGGGGCGCGTCGCCCGTCTGACCTGCGGATATCATGCTTGGAGCTACGGACTCGACGGCGCGCTGCTCGCCGCGCGATTGATGCCGGCGGATTTCTCGAAGAAAGACAACGGCCTGCACCGCTGCCACATCCGGGTGTTTTACGGCTTTATTTTCATCAATCTATGCGATGAGGCGCCGGTGGATTTCGATGCGTCGTTCGCGGATCTTGCGCCCTATCTCGATTTCCACGGTTTCGCCGACGCGAAAATCGCGTATGCGCAGTCCTATCCCACCACGGCCAATTGGAAGCTGATCGTCGAGAACTTCGTCGAGTGCTATCACTGCGCCCCGGCGCATCCGGAGTTTTGTTCGATGCATCCGCCGGAGGCGCTGATCGCCTTCGGCGCGGGACCGAGCTCCGGTCCGGCCGATGCGGTCGAGAAATATCTGCCGGCGCTCAGGGCGTGGGAAACTCGGGCAGCGAGCCTCGGGCGACCGCTCGGCACCGTCGACGATGGGCCCGAATCGTCGCACCTCCGGCTGCTGCTGCAGCGGACGATTCGAGAAGGCTACGACAGCGAGACGCAAGACGGCAGACCGGCCTCGTCATTGATGGGCAAGCGCCTGGGGTTCGACCAAGGGCGGATGTACTTGTCTTTCAGCCCCTTCACGCAGCTCGTCGCCACCAACGACTTCGCCGTCCTGTTTCTGTTCACGCCGCGCAGCACTCTGCACACGGATGTGGACCTCTACTGGCTGGTCGACCGCCATGCGACCGAAGTTGACGTGAAGAGAATGATCTGGGGTTGGGATGAGACGACCAAACAGGACAAGGATATCACCGAGAACAATCAGGCCGGCATCTTATCGAGGCATTATCAGCCCGGCCGCTATTCGGAGCACGAGCGCCGCGTGGTGACGTTTCAGCAGTGGTACTTGGCACAATTCGGTCACACGCTGGCGTGCACCAACTCCGGGGCGTGACACCGAAGCCTGTTCACGCTACCGTAAGTGTCATGTCGGGGCTCGATCTGGAAAGTATCGGTAGATCGGTCGTCAAGCTGCGCGCTGACGTGCCCGAAGATGCGTTTACGGCCGGTATCTTGGGATCGCAGCGCACCGGCAACGGCGTCGTCATCGATTCGAACGGGTTGATCCTGACCATCGGCTACTTGGTGACCGAGGCCACCGACGTGTGGCTGACCACACCGGACGGACGCGAACTGGCCGGCCATCCCCTGGCGTACGATCAGGTCACCGGATTTGGATTGGTGCTGCCGCTGCAAAAGGCGGACATCGCACCGATTCCCCTGGGGTCGTCGGCGGAACTCAAGCCGGGCGATGAAGCCTACGTGGTGAGCTCTCCGGAGTTCGCCGAGCCGCAGACCGTGCAAGTATTCGCGCGCCGCGAGTTTGCGGGCGCATGGGAATATCTCCTGGAGGACGCAATATTCGCGACCCCTGCGCACCCTCACTGGTCCGGCTCCGCATTGATCGATGGCCGCGGCAGTTTGGTTGGCTTGGGATCCCTGCTCGTGCGCGAGCTCACCGACGGCGAAGAAATCAACGCCAATATGTTCGTGCCCATCGACTTGCTCAAACCCATTCTCGAGGAATTGACCACCCGCGGCCGTGCCTCGCGCCAGGCGCGCCCTTGGCTGGGCGTGTACGCGGCGGAAATGACGGGCAAGGTGTATGTGACCGGCGTCGCCGAGGGCGGGCCGGCACAATTGGCCGACATTCGGGAGGGCGATCTGATCTTGCGCGTGGCGGAACACGACGTCGCTACCCTGCCCGACTTCTATCGGCGCCTGTGGGCCGTTGGACCGGCGGGCACGGGGGTTCCGTTGACGGCGATTCGCGGCGGCACGCGCCTGCACTTGGTGGTGCGCTCGGTCGACCGGGTGGATCTGCTCAAGCGGCCCCAAGCGCACTAGGAGCCTTGGGGCTCCTAAGCGGCCGGGAACTGATTCGCGAGGAAGGCTTCCCCGCGTTCGAGAATGAAGTAGCGGAACGCCTCCGCGGCCGGCGATAGCGTTTTGGCTTGATTGTTGACCACGTGCCAGCGGCGCATGATGGGCAGACCCTCGGTCTCCGGGGACGCGATCAAATGGTGATCGAGTTCCAGTCCCAGCGTGTGCAGCGACAGCAGGGATATGCCCATGCCGGCCATGACCGCTTGCTTGATCGCTTCATTGCTGGACATTTGCATCACCACCCGGGGTGCCACCTGATGCGTGCGCATGTACTCATCGAAGGCCGCGCGAGTGCCTGACCTCGGCTCGCGCACGATGAACCCTTCCCCCGCCAGCGCGCTCGCCGGCACGACTTCCATGCGCGTGAAGCGATGATCGATCGAGGTGACCAGTACATGCGGATGCATGGCGAAGGGCTCCGCGCGCGTTGCCCAGCCCTCGGGCGGTCTGCCCATGATGGCCAGCTCAATATCGCCTTCCTGCATGAGCACGACGATCTGTTCGCGGTTATTGGCGACCTGTAACCGGATCTCGATGCCCGGGTGCTCTTCGCGAAACTGAGCGAGCAGCCGCGGCAGGAAATACTTGGCGGTACTGACCATTCCTACATCCAGTGGTCCGGTCTGAAGGCCGCGAAAACGCGCCACCAAGTCCTCCGCATCGCGCATGGCCGACAGCACGCGCCGGGTATGTGCCAGCACGTATTCGCCGACCATGGTCAGCGAGACTTGCCGGCTGGTCCGGTCGAACAGCGGCAATCCCACTTCGATCTCGAGCTCTTTGATCTGCATCGATACGGCAGGCGCGGTGAGCTTCAGCTCTTCGGCCGCGCGAATGAAGCTCAAGTGCCTGGCAACGGAGGCAAAGACGCGTAGCTGGCGGAGAGTAGCGTTCTTCATTAAGGAATGCTTAACGTTGAGATAACAATAACTGACTGTACGCAAACGATCAACGGCCAGTACAGTCTCCCGCATCGAATTTCTAGGGGTTGAGCGGCATGGCGAACGCGATGACGGCGAAAACGATCGAAAAATCAGCGGACAGCGTCATGACGGACATCAAGAAGCGCTACAGCGCCGGGGTCCTCAAGTACCGGCAGATGGGGTACTGGGACGCCAACTACGCCCCCAAGGACACGGATACGCTATGCCTGTTCCGGATCACTCCGCAGGACGGGGTCGATCCCATCGAGGCGGCGGCGGCGGTGGCCGGCGAGTCGAGCACCGCCACTTGGACCGTCGTGTGGACCGATCGGCTGACCGCCTGCGACAGCTACCGGGCCAAGGCTTACAAAGTCGAGCCCGTGCCGAACAACCCAGGCCAGTACTTTGCCTGGGTGGCGTACGACATCATCCTGTTCGAAGAGGGCTCGATTGCCAACATGACGGCGAGCCTGATTGGGAACGTATTCAGTTTCAAGCCGCTCAAGGCGGCGCGCCTCGAGGATATTCGAATTCCCGTGGCCTACGTCAAGACGTTCAAAGGTCCGCCGACCGGACTCATCGTCGAACGCGAGCGTCTGGATAAATTTGGCCGCCCGCTTCTGGGTGCCACCACCAAGCCGAAGCTCGGATTGTCCGGCCGCAACTATGGCCGGGTGGTCTACGAGGGGCTCAAGGGCGGTCTCGATTTCATGAAGGACGACGAGAACATCAACTCGCAGCCCTTCATGCACTGGCGCGACCGCTATCTCAACGTGATGGATGCCGTCAACAAGGCGAGCGCGGCCACCGGAGAGGTCAAGGGTTCGTACCTCAACGTCACGGCCGGAACCGTGGAGGACATGTACGAGCGCGCCGAATTCGCGCGCGAACTAGGCTCGGTCGTGATCATGGTCGACCTGGTGGTCGGCTGGTCGACGATCCAGAGCATGTCCAACTGGTGCCGCAAGAACGACATGATCCTGCACATGCACCGCGCGGGACATGGCACTTACACGCGCCAGAAGAACCACGGCATCAGCTTCCGCGTCATCGCCAAGTGGCTGCGCCTCGCGGGCGTCGATCATCTGCATACCGGCACTGCGGTGGGCAAGCTCGAGGGTGACCCCATGACCGTTCAGGGCTACTACAACGTGTGCCGCGACAGTTACACCCGGCAGGATCTGCCGCGCGGCCTATTTTTCGATCAAGACTGGGCGGATCTCCGCAAGGTGATGCCGGTTGCCTCGGGCGGAATTCACGCCGGCCAGATGCATCTCCTGCTCGATCTGTTCGGCGATGACGTGGTGCTGCAATTCGGCGGGGGCACGATCGGCCATCCGGCGGGCATTCAGGCCGGAGCCGTGGCCAACCGCGTGGCGCTCGAAATCATGGTCAAGGCGCGCAACGAAGGGCGGGACATCCGCAACGAAGGTCCCGAGATTCTGCGCCGAGCGGCCAAGACCTGCAGTCCGCTGCAGCAAGCGCTCGATACCTGGGGCGAGATCAGTTTCAACTACGCCTCCACCGACACCTCGGATTACGCGGTTGCCGCCGCCGCCTCGAATTAACGCCAAAGGAGCACGCCGGCATGATGACCAACCCCGTGGGCCGCATCACGCAAGGACAGTTCAGCTACCTGCCCGCTCTCTCGGATGCGGAAATAACGCTGCAGATCGAGTACGGACTCGGCAAGGGTTATGCATGGAGCGTCGAGTACACCGATGACCCTCACCCCCGAAACACCTACTGGGAGATGTTCGGCTTGCCGATGTTCGATCTGAAGGATGCCGCCGGCGTCATGATGGAATTGCAAAACTGCCGCAAAGCCTTTCCCCGGCACTACATCCGGCTCATGGCATTCGACTCCACGCGGGGGGTGGAATCGACGGTGATGAGCTTCATCGTCAGCCGGCCGAGCGGCGAGCCCGGCTTCGGATTGAGACGGCAGGAAGCGCCCGGCCGCACCATTCGCTACACCGTGCATAGCTACGCAACGGACCGCCCCGAAACCGAACGCAATCCATAGGTTCATTTTCCCGCATCGAGACATCCATGGCGGCACCGCTCTATCAGATCCCAGGTCAACAGGCGCCCTCGCCCGGCGCTCCGGCCGAAGCACATGCGGCCGCCGCGGACGGCACGGGTGAGCGCACGGTCGCGGAAGTTCTCGCCAAGAGTCGGGCCGGGGCGGTCATCGACGATCTCGAGCGCGATCTGGTCGGACTGGCGCCGGTCAAGAGCCGCATCCGCGACATCGCGGCCCTGCTGGTGATCGACAAGCTGCGCATGAACCTGGGACTTCAGGCGCATGCTCCCAGCCTGCACATGTCTTTCACCGGCAACCCGGGAACCGGCAAGACCACGGTGGCCTTGCGCATGGCGGAAATTCTGCACGGGCTGGGGCTCGTGCGCAAAGGTCATCTCGTCGCCGTGACCCGCGACGACCTCGTCGGCCAGTACATCGGCCACACCGCGCCGAAAACCAAAGAAGTCCTCAAGAAGGCGATGGGCGGCGTGCTGTTCATCGACGAAGCGTACTACCTGTATCGCCCCGAGAACGAGCGCGACTACGGACAGGAAGCGATCGAGGTCCTGCTGCAGGTGATGGAGAACCAGCGCGATGATCTCGTCGTCATTCTGGCGGGATACAAGGATCGAATGGCCGCCTTCTTCCGCTCCAACCCCGGCCTGAGCTCGCGCATTGCGCATCACCTGGACTTTCCCGACTACCCGGCGGGCGATTTGCTCCGAGTCGCGGACAAGATGCTCGAGCGGCAGAACTATCGTTTCGGCCCCGGCGCGCGCGCGGCGTTCGAGGAGTACTTGGTGCGCCGTGTTCCGCAGCCGCATTTTGCGAATGCGCGCAGCGTGCGCAACGCATTGGACCGCGCGCGGCTGCGGCAGGCAAGCCGGCTCTATGCCGACCAAGATCGAGTATTCACGGCCGATGATTTGTCGACGATCGCCGAATCCGACATCCGCGCCAGCCGCGTTTTTGAAATCGCCGCAGCACCTTGAGAAACCGAAGGAGTCTCACCCATGCTTCTTGGACGCACGACGCTCTCGAAATTTCTGATCCAGCAGCTCAACGGCATCGACGGTGCCAATGACCTGGGTGCTCTGCTGGTCGATGTGGCGGCCGCCGTCAAGGCAATCTCGGCGATGACCGCCAAGGGAGCGCTCGGCGGCTACCTCGGTGCGCTCGACAGCAAGAACGTGCAGGGCGAAACGCAGCAGAAGCTGGATGTGCTCGCGAACGACGTGATGCTGCGCAGTTGCGAATGGGGCGGACTGGTCGCCGGCATGGCCTCCGAGGAGCTCGATGATCCGTATCCGGTGCCGGGCGAATACGCCCGTGGACGCTACTTGCTCGTGTTCGATCCGCTCGATGGTTCGTCGAACGCCGACGTGAATGTCTCCGTGGGAACCATATTTTCCGTACTGCGCCACAATAGCCGGCCGGAGCCGCCGACCGCGGCCAACTATCTGCAGCCCGGCCGGCAGCAAGTGGCCGCAGGCTACGCCATCTACGGTCCCGCCACCATGATGGTGGTCAGCGTGGGCAAGGGCACGCATGGCTTCACGCTGGATCGGGAGATCGGGAACTTCATCCTGACGCATCCGAATCTCGAGATACCCGCCGACACCAGTGAGTTTGCAATCAACACCAGCAACACTCGATTTTGGGAGCCGCCGGTGCACCGCTATGTGACCGAATGCCAGGCCGGCAAGACCGGCGATCGAGCGCGGGATTTCAACATGCGCTGGATCGCCTCCATGGTCGCTGAGGTGCACCGCATTCTGATGCGAGGCGGAGTGTTCATGTACCCCAAGGACACCAAGACTCCGGGCAAACCAGGACGGCTGCGCTTGTTGTACGAGGCCAACCCCATCGCTCTGCTCGTCGAGCAGGCCGGCGGCCGCGCGACGACGGGCCAAGAACGCCTGCTCGACGTCATGCCCGAATCGCTCCATCAGCGCGTTCCGCTGATTCTAGGATCCCGCAACGAAGTCGAACGCATCGAGCGCTACCACGCCGAGCACGCCAGCGGCACGGACCGTCCGTACACATCGCCGCTCTTCAGCGAGCGCTCGATGTTCCGGCCCGAGGCGCGGCTCTGATGTCCGCCAAGCATCCCATCATCGCCGTGACCGGATCGTCCGGCGCGGGGACCACGACCGTCATGAAGAGCTTCGCGTACATTTTCCGGCGCGAAGGGATCAAAGCGCAGATCATCGAGGGAGACTCCTTCCATCGCTACGACCGGGTCGACATGCGCGAGCGCGTGCGCATCGCCGACAGCGGCGCGAGCGCGCCGATCAGTCACTTCGGGCCCGAGGCCAATCTGCTGGATGAGCTTGCCGCCACCCTGGCTGAATACGGCGCGACCGGCGGCGGCAGGGTGCGCCGCTACATTCACGACGCCGGCGAAGCCAAGGAGCTCGGCGGCGAAGCGGGCACGTTCACCGACTGGCGTCCGATCGCCGCCGGCAGCGATTTGCTTTTTTACGAAGGCCTGCACGGAGGATACAAAGACGGCGATACGGACGTCGCCGGGCATGTCGATCTGCTCGTCGGCGTTGTTCCCATCATCAATCTGGAGTGGATCCAAAAGCTGCACCGCGACCAACATATACGCGGTTACAGTCAGGATGCGGTGGTCGACACCATACTGCGGCGCATGCCCGACTACGTGAACCACATCTGCCCGCAGTTCAGCCGCACGCACGTCAATTTCCAGCGGGTACCGACGGTGGATACCAGCAACCCCTTCGTCGCCATGGAGGTCCCGACCGCCGACGAGTCCATGGTCGTGATCCGATTTGCGAACCCCAAGGGCATCGATTTCGCGTATCTCATCTCCGTGCTGCACAACTCGTGGATGAGCCGACCCAACAATATCGTGGTGCCCGGCGGACAGATGGGTTTGGCGATGCAATTCATCTTTACGCCGATGATCCTTCGATTGATGGACCTCAAACGGCGCGCCGCGTAGGCATCGCCGGCCAGGCATGCGCGCAGTTGCCGGGCACCGTGGGGCTCAGTCTCGACTACAATGGCTCCCTGAGCGCCATGAGTCGACTACCACTCCCCATCGGAAATCTGTCCGTCCGTGAACGGTCGCAGGAGCGCCTGCGCGGCATTGCCTGCATGGTGGCGGCGGTGTTCATCTTTTCCATCATGGACTCGCTGATGAAGCGCTTGTCCTCGCACTACGGGCCGCTGCAAATCTCCTGCCTGCGCTGCATCTCTTCCTGGCTGTTTCTATTGCCGCCGATCGCCTGGCAGCGAACCTGGGCGACTTTGCGGCCGAGCAATCCGCGGCTGCATCTATTTCGGGCCGTGCTCGGCATCGGCATGCTGAGCAGCTTCGTATTCGCCGTTCATCGCCTGAGCCTGGCGCAGACCTACTCGCTGTTTTTGGCGGCGCCGCTGTTGATGACCGCTCTATCGGTCCCCATTCACGGCGAGAAGGTCACCGGCAAGCGCTGGGCGGCGGTCATCGTCGGCTTGGGCGGCGTGTTGATCATTCTGCATCCCTGGGAAAACCGCGGCTTCTCGATGATCGCCGCATCCGCAGCGGCCATCGCGACGATTTGCTATTCACTGAGCGCGTTGACGGTCCGAACTCTGGGCCGCGGCAATTCGAGCATGTCCATGGTGTTCTGGTATCTGCTGCTGGTCAGCATCGGCTCCGGTGTGCTGGCCATCGGCGACTGGCGCCCCGTCCCTGTCTCGGATTGGGGTTGGCTCATCGGAATCGGCGTCACCGGGGCACTGGGTCAAATGTGGCTGACCGATGCATTTAGGCGGGCCCCGCCCTCCGTGGTCGGACCGTTCGAGTACACGGCCATCCTGTGGGCCTTTGCCATCGACTGGATTTTCTGGTCGGCCTCGCCGACGGCGAGCCTTCTGATCGGCGCCTGCATCGTGGTCGCGAGCGGTATAGTCGTCATCGTCGATGAGCACCGTCTGGGCCAGCTTGCCTTGAGCCCCGCCAGTCCTCCGCCTTGAGGAGCGAGCGTCAATGCCGGGCGACGCGCTGCTCGAGTTCGTCGGCCATCCTAGGCCCGTTGTCGGTCGTTGGATTGCAGTATCCATGTCCCATCAGCGATACCATCGCAGCACAGGCGTCGACGAGTACCGCGCCGCCGGGATGCGCGCTGGTGTCCCGCAACAGCCGGTAGGCATCCTCGGCCGAAAGGCCGGCCTTCTTGACGAGCAGCAAGGCCACGACTCCGCTGATCTCTGCGGTCGCCATGGAGTCTCCGGAGGCGAAGTCGTAATGGCCGCCGGGCAGCAGAGTCAGAATCTCCCGGCCCGGTGCATACACCGCAGAGCCGACCGCCGACTGCTTCCCGGCACTGGCGACTTCAATGACGCCCGGTTGATGCAGGAGTCCCTCATTGCCCTCCGACCCATCGGCTGCGGCGCCGATGAACAACACACCGCGACGCACCCCTTCGCGAATGAGATCGGTCAGCAAGGGATCCGCGGGACCCGCGAGACTCAAATTGATGATCTGCGCGTGAGCATCGAATGCCGCAACGATTGCCCGGGCGAGCGTAAAGGAATTGCACCGGGCGGCGTCGGCGTCCGACCGCGCCTGCCAACATGCCTTGAACAGCAGGAGGCGCGCGCCGGGCGCGATCCCCACGATGCCTTCGCCGTTGTTGGCAACCGCCCCGATGACCCCGGCTATCTCGGTGCCGTGACGATCCAGGCGAAATTGCCGATCGTCGGAATCGACGAAATTGGCCGCGGCCGCGATGTTGCCGCGCAGGTCCGGGTGCTCTGTATCCGCACCCGTGTCGATGATCGCCACTTTGATGCCTTCGCCTCGCGACCACGGATGAGCATCCGCGACATCCATTTGCTGAAAGCCACGCTGCAACCCCACATAGGGGTCATTGTAGGGTTCGGTGCGCGTCGCGAAGCTCTGCAGCGGCTCCGCCAGCCTGATGCGCCGGTCGTGCAGCATCGCCGCCAGCACGGTGCTGCGATCCGTGCCCTCGGGAACCTCGAGCACGGCACAATGCATGTGCAAGGGATCGATGGGCCACGCGCTCACTTCGCGCAGCCCGTAATCGTTCTCCAGTGCGCGCATCGCCTGGCGCGCTGCCGGGCTCGGCCCGTAGGCCGCGACGGCGTCGTAGCCGCGCGGCGTGCTGCCGGCGCGAGACACGAAGACACTGGGGTCGTTGTCGACCGCCGCTATGATGAAGTGTTCGGGTGACCGGGAGATCTGATCGGCCAGCGCGCGCGACTCGATCCGAACGGGCGCGTTACTGCAGGCGGACGCCGCGAGAGCGAGAAACACAGGCGCCCACAGTCTCATTGAATATCGCCTGGCCCTGAACTCGACGACGTGATTTCGGCGAAACGAACCTTCTCATCCCGGCGCAGCGACGCCAATGAGGCACTCACCGGCCGCCCGGAATTCGCCGCCAATGAATACACTCCTGCCTCGGTCGGCCCGGAAACAATCCGGAGCTGCGCCTCATCGAGCACGGCCTGCAATTCCACCAAGGTGATGGTCGGCGAAAACACGGCGCGAATCACCTCGCCCTGTGGGCGCGGGGTGGACGTCGTGACCGTATGATAATCGGGCACCGCCGCGTGCGCACGGAACTGCATCCATCGATCGGCCGCCAACAGGCTGAGCGCGACCGCCATCACGGCAACCGACGCCGCCATCAATCCGGGCCAGGCCAGGGGTCCGCCGCCCGGCTTCTGCCCGGCTGCAAGCTCGTGCGTCCCCACATCCGCCCGCGGGTCGGGGGATGCCGCGGCGACGCCGTCCAGCCGCGCCTGCAGGCGCTTCAGCGACGCTGCGGGCATGTATTCAACCGCCGTTTCGGCAGTCATGCCTTCGTAAATCCATTGCTCTCGAGCCAGCTCGTCGCGGCAGCCGGCGCACAGGGCGAGGTGCGCGTCCAGGCGCTGCCGATCACGCTCGTCGATACTGCCGTTGACGTACCAAGGCAGGAGCGCCGAAATGTCCTGGTGTTCCCGCGCGGCGGGCGTTCGATGGCCGTGAGTCATTCGCTTCTCGCTGATAATTCTGACGTCCCGCCGCTCAATGTCGGAAGGTACTGGCGCAATTTCTCGCGCGCGTGAAACATGCGCGCCTTGACCGTGCCGACCGGGCACTCGGTGATCGCGGCGATTTCCTCCAACGAATGCCCCATGTGATAGGCAAGTTCGAGAGTCAGCCGCTGTTCGACGGGCAGCCGATTCAGACCGTGCATCAGCCAATCCTGAACCTCCGTCTCGAACGTGGGATCGATGGTCTGTTCCGGATATTCGTCCAAGCTTCGCGCGGCAGCGTGGTTCTTCTGCCGCCGCAGGGACTTCAGCGCCGTGCGGTAGGCGATGCCGATGATCCAAGTGGAGACTTGAGAGGCGTAGCGAAAATCCTTGGCGCTTTGCCAGACGACCATGAACGTATCGTTGATGATCTCTTCGACATTTTCATACCGCTGCGTGAATCGCGACAAGAATCGCGCGAGACGCCGGTGATAGCTCAAGTAGAGCTCTTCCAGTGCCTGGCGGTTTCCTGCGGCGACGGCGACGAGGAGATCGTTATCGTGCTCTCTAGTCGATATTTTAGCCGTTACGGTCATCGTCGGGCAGGCGCTCCTCGTCTATGTCGACCCATTTCCCGTAAGTACCGGGATCGGCGCGAATAGTTGCGATCTTTCGGGGACGAAAACTAGAAGCGCCAAATCACCGTGCCGGCCCACCGGCCGGCTGCCGCGCTATCATAAAACAACGCCTTGGCGCCCGCTGTGGTGTCGACATAAGACACCACCAGGGAGACCGCTGCGATGCTGTAAGCGGCCCCGACACTCCAATAGGCGTACCCCCCGCCATAAGGGCCGCCGAAATACGAATAACCGACTCCCGCCGTGGCGGACAATCGACCCAGCACGGGCCGCTGCAGGTTGACCTCCGCCGATTCGGACGACACGCCAAGAAGACCTCGCGATCGTACAAAGCGCGGCGCGTTCGGCGAATAAACCAGGTCGACACCCAGCCATTCCTGGTAAGTCAAATCGACGTCCAATTCGTCATAATCATATCCGGAACCGGCCCGGTTCCACGGATAGGCATAGTGGCTGGCCAGAACTTTACCGTGCCAGTCGCCGCCCGCGGCCCAAGCGAGACCCACATATGCGTTGAGCTCCGCATCGCTCGATTGGTCGGGATCGATGCGCGACTTGGAGGCAAACACCCCGGCGACGAAACCCGTGCTGCTCAGATAATGCAGGTCGAGCTGCAATGCGGCTTGTGCGTTGCTGCGCGATATGCCGCGCACGATATAGTCGCTCGTGACGGCGGCAGAACCGCCCCAAACATCGGCGCCCACACAGTGCGGTGACCCGATCAAGAGACCCAGCGGCAATAGGGCGACACCCGCAAGTAGACGCACTAGGTCACAACCGCCGGACTTCTGAGGAGCACCGCATTAAAAACCTTGTCTGATCGCCAGCCGCACAGATTAAACCTTTCAGCCACATATCTAAACCCAGGACCGAGTACCGGGTACATACTCCCGGATACAATCACCGTTCCGGGATACATCACTGTGAGTTCAAGCATGCAGATCGACCGATATGGGTCTTGGGCGGCGCTGATGCTGCTCGCCGGCGCAGCGGGTTGCGCCGGCAATGGGCAAGGACTGGATCAGAACGGGCAGCCCATCTCGGCAGGCGGCAGCACCGGCGGGCCCGTCACCGCGGATTTCCAGTCGATTCAGAACAACGTGTTCACGCCGATCTGTTCGAAATGCCACATTGGCGGGGGCGCGCCGGAAGGCCTGCAGCTCGACGCCGCTCACAGCTACAACCTCCTGGTCGGCGTGCCGAGCGCCGAGCAGCCCAGTCTGCTGCGGGTGAAACCCAGCGACCCGGACTCGAGCTACATCGTGCATAAGATCGAAGGCCTGCCCGGCATAACCGGCGGCCAAATGCCGCTGGGCGAAACGCCTCTTCCGCAAGCGACCATCGACGCCATCCGTCAGTGGATCACTAACGGGGCGCCGAACGCACCCGCGGCCGCCGCGACCGGGGCCCAGGTGTTTGCCGTGCAAACCACGGCGCCTCTCGACAAGGCCACCGTGAAAGCTCCGCCGGCGCAAATCCTCGTCACCTTCACACAAGAGGTCGATGCATCGCTCGTCAACAACACGACGGTATCTCTTGAACGAATCGATTCCGCGTCGACTGCGGCAGGCGGCGCCAACACGATGCCGGCCAGCGCAAGACTCGCTCCGATGAATCCCGCCGTCCTGCTGATTACTCCGAGCAATCAGCTCCAACCCGGAGTTTATCGCGTGACGGTGCGCGGTACGGGCGGCGGCGCACTGGCCAATATGAATGCCGCGACCCTCGGTGCGGATACCTCATTCGAGTTCACCGTGGAGCCCGCTCAATGATCGGCCGACTCTCTCGATTTGTACCGCGCTGTCTGTTCCTCGTGCTCTGCTTCGCGGCATTCGGTGCGCGTGCCGAACCGTATCTCGCCGTTCAACTGGGCCTCAAATGCGGACAATGCCACGTCAACCCCACCGGCGGCGGTTTACGAACGACATTCGGAGATATCTTTTCGCAGACCGTATTGCCGGCACAGCACCTGGATACCCCACTCGACAACTGGACGGGTCAGCTCGGTCAGTATCTGCGAGCCGGCGGCGACTTGCGGTTTGACGCCTCAGCGATGCAGGCGCCGCACACCCGCACCGTCGACCAATTCGCGCTACAACAGACACGGCTCTATGCGGAAGCGGATCTCATTCCCAATAGGCTGCTCGCTTATGTCGACGAGCAAGTGGCCCCCGGAGGCGCTCTCAACCGGGAAGCGTATCTCGTGTATTGGTCTGCCAGCCACGACTGGTATCTCAAGGCCGGCCAGATGTACCTGCCCTTCGGGCTGCGGCTTCAGGACCAGACCGCCTTCATTCTGGCCGCCACCGGAATCAACATGACGACGCCGGATCAGGGGGTGGAATTCGGATGGGAGCGCGGGCACTGGGACGCTCAGTTCGCCCTCACTAACGGCACCGCCGGGGGTGCCGTCAACAGCAATGGGAAACAGAGCAGCGCACAATTGAGCTACGTGGAATCCGTGTGGCGGGCGGGTGTCGCGGCCAACTACAACGCGCAGTCCGTCGGCGCCAAGAGTGCCTATGGGATCTTCGGCGGACTCAGAACCGGCCCCATCTCATGGCTGGCGCAGGCGGAGATCACCGATGACCAGAGCATCGCCAACAAGCAGGGCAAGCAGCTCGCCACCCTGCTCGAGGCCAACTGGCTCATTGCCCGCGGCAACAACTTGAAGATCACGGACGAGTTTTTGAATCCGAACCGCGCGGTGCCGAATGGCGAGCAAACGCGCTGGAGCTTGGTGTATGAGCTCACGCCGATTCAGTTCGTGCAGATACGAACGGGTTTTCGCTGGAACGATGGAATTCCGCAGGACAATTCCCAGCACGGACGGCTGTACTTCGTCGAGTTGCATGGATACTTCTAGCCTGTAGCCGTCCCTTTGAAGCGCCGCGATCGCGGCGCTTGCGACATCCATAGAGTGAACGCCGCGGTCAGGCGATCGCGGCGCGCTCGATCTTGCGGTGCGAGCACTGCCCGCTCAGCACCCTCCCACGAGCTCTCACGAAGCGCCGATCCGGAATGCCGGAATAAAACGCGCGCGCCCGAAGTCCTCTGCCCATCAGCAGCGTGCGATTCGTCTCAGACGTCCGCACAGAGGTTTTGGCCACCAAAATGGGAACGCACTCTCTATGAATCGCACAACAATTTCTGAAGTACTCAGCACCAATATTAGATACCGACAACAGGGGTGCAAAACGATGCGCGTTTCAAATTGGGGAAAAGTTACGTCCGGATTGGTCGTGTGCGTGCTGGCGGGATGCGGCGGAGGTCATGGCAGCGGCTACGGCGGTGCTCCAATGAATCCCGCACCCACCGTGAGCTTCTCGCAGCCGGGTGCGGCGGCCACCATCAATTTTGGTCAAGCCACAACCCTGACGTGGACGTCGGCCTACACCACTTCGTGCACCGCCACGACGTCGAGCGCAGCCGGCGGTTCATTCACCGGCACCCAAATGACCAGCGGCAGTACGACGGTCGTCCCGACCGCTGCCGGAAACTACACTTACACACTGAGCTGCACCGGGACCGGCGGCACCAAGTCCGCATCCGCGAGCGTGACGGTCACGACCAACCTTCTCAACGCTCTGGCGCCGCCGGCCGGCACCGCGATCGCAACGGTTGGTTTGACGGGCTCAACGACCGATCCAACCCAGGGTTACAATCCCTATGGTCTGGTGGTCGCTCCCGCGACCGCGGGGTTGATCACGAAGGGGGATCTCGTGGTGTGCAACTTCAACGCGGGAGGAAACCCGAATCAGGGTACCGGAATGAACATCGTGGGACTTCATCCTCTCGCCGGATCCACACCATCCACACCCTATCCGATTGCGAGCTCGCCGGATCTGCTGGGCTGCAATGCGCTCACTATGCTGCCGGATGACAGCATCTCGGCGGCCGCGTGGGCATCGAATCTGAATCCGCTGGTCAGTGCAACCGGCACCGTGGGAACGCCCTTCGCCAGCGACACGTTCAATGACCCCTGGGGAGAAGCGTTTGTGGCGGCCACGGCCACGCAGCCCGCGGCCCTCTATGTATCGAACGCGCCCGACAACAACGGCGTCGTTGCTGTCGGGGGCACCATCGATCGAATCAGCCTGGATGCAAACGGCGCGCAGACATCGTTTACGGAAATCGCCACCGGCTTTTGCAGCGGCGGCGCACCGGGAGCCATATTCGGACCCGCGGGACTCACCTATGACCCGGCGAGCGATACCCTCTATGTGGTCGACACCAGTTCCGCCAGCGTGATCGCCCTTGCGGGCGTGTCGGCCATTCCAAAGGATGGCGTGGTCGTGAACGGAAAATGCGCCGCGACCACCCCGACGCCCGTTCCGACCTTCTCGGGGCCCTCGATGGCCTCGGCCAGAGTCATCGCCCAGGGCTCACCCCTCAATACACCGCTGAGTGCCGCCCTGCTGAAGAACGGTGATTTGGTAGTCGGGAACGCAGATATCGGCGCGCCTGGGCCGAGCGCGACGACGAACTTGCTGATCGAGGTGTCACCGGTGCTGCCCGGCGGCTTCGTGGGACAGCCGCTGCAGATAGACACCACCACCCCGGGCGCGATTTTTGGCATCGCGGCCACGGTCGATGCCGCGGGAAACCAGATCATCTACTTCAATAACGACAACAACAATGCAGTGATGCAGCTGGGTCCCGTGGCAGCGACCACTGGCGGCGGCCCAGGGCCATACTAGGTCGTGATGACATCAAGAATGCGGTATTGAAGTAGAGTCAACAGCGGGGCACAACTGCCCCACTGAATTCAGTTGCCGGAATTGCTTGCAATCACATGGCCGCGCCGCTGCGCGGCCATGTTCAGCCGATGAGCCGCATTTAAATAATCGGCGGGACGTAACCTCGGCCCGCTGCGCTGGTCCGCCGTAGAATGGTATCCGGCCATCGCCAGTAAATGCGGCGAGTCAGCGAGGCTTGCGAGCACCAAGTAGTCGAAGTTCGACGGACCATTGGCGGCGCTGGAGCAGGCGCGGGCATCCAAGGGAGCGGCTGAAGCAGCCGCAAAACAACTCGCGAAAATGACGGTGGGTAATGCGAGGAGCCGCGTCAACGACTTTGTCCTTGTCAGCGACCCTGATGGCATTATTGTCTCCCTTGATCTCGAGCTTGAGTTGACACTACCCGCGATCCGGAGGGCGGGCAGTCAGGCCGACACGGCACAGCGTGTAGGGGTTGTCCTACCGCGAGGCCCTTGGATATATCGAATTACTTGATCAATACCCCCATATATTTGTGCTTTTTTATCCGTCCATTCGACCTTATTCTGCGATCAGGAGGTTCCAATGAACGAAATTAGACGCAGCAGTGAGAGAGGATTTGCCGATCACGGTTGGCTCAAGTCCTTCCATACATTTTCATTTGCCGATTACTTCGATCCAGAACACGTGGAATTCGGTCCCCTGCGGGTGATCAACGAGGACCGCGTGCAGGCCGGAGCGGGCTTCGGCACGCACAGTCATCGCGACATGGAAATCATCAGCTATGTGCTGGACGGTGAATTGGCGCACAAGGATTCGATGGGCAACGGATCGACCATCAAACCCGGCGATGTGCAGCGAATGAGCGCCGGTACCGGCGTGCGGCATAGCGAATTCAATCCAAGCCCGAGCGAGTCCGCACACTTTCTGCAGATATGGATCCAGCCGGCCAAGCGCAATATCGAACCGAGCTACGAGGAGAAGCGTTTTGCACCGGTGGAGAAGCGTGGACGCTTGCGGCTCATCGTTTCGCCGGATCGCGCGGACGGGTCCTTGCTCATCCATCAGGACGCGAGGGTGTATGCGGGTCTGTTCACCGGCGATGAGCGAGCGGATCTCAAGGTGGCGCCGGGACGGCGCATTTACGTGCACGTCGCACGGGGTGCGCTCACGGCCAACGGCACGGCACTCGAGGCCGGCGACGCCTTGCGGATCACCGATGGTGCGCCGCTCGCCTTGAGCAAGGCCCAAGACGCCGAAGTACTGGTGTTCGATCTGCCGGGTGAAGCCCGGTAGACATCGGCGTCAGCGAATGGCAGGCGATGAGGAGTGCCAGCGTCGCCTGCCAATTGGTGGCGGTATTCCACACCTGCATGCGATGCTAGGCCGACTCCAATATCGCCGTCGCACCGAGGCCGCCTGCAGCGCACACCGACACGAGCGTCCGTCCACGGCGGCCGGTTTGATTTCGGTGCAGCGCCAGCTGTTTGGCGGCGCCTCCGAGAATGCGTGCGCCGGTTGCGGCGAAGGGATGTCCCAAGCCAACCGAACCGCCGTTCACATTGAGGCGCGATCGATCGATGGCACCGAGCGCCGCCGAGCGCCCCAGCGCTCCGCGGCAGTAGCCTTCGTCTTCCCACGCCGCGAGGGTGCATAGCACCTGCCCGCTGAAGGCTTCGTGGATTTCATAGAAATCGAAATCCTGAAGCGTGAGGCCGTTCCGATCGAGCAGGCGCGGCACTGCGTACACCGGGGCCATGAGCAGACCTTCGGGATCGGGTCCGAAGTAATCGACCGCCGCCGTTTCGGCGTCGACCAGCCATGCCTGCGGCGCCTGGCCGTGCGCGCCGGCCCACTTCTCCGATGCCAGCAGGATCGCCGCGGCGCCATCGGTCAGCGGCGTGGAATTGCCGGCCGTCAAGGTCCCGTGACCGGAGCTGCGATCGAACACCGGCGGCAGCTTCGCGAGCTTTGCGAGCGAGGTATCGGCGCGCAGGTTGTTGTCGCGTGTGAGCCCCGCGAAGGGAATCACCAAATCCTTGTAGAAGCCCCCGTCGAACGCGGCCACACCCTTGGTGTGACTCGACAATGCCAATTCGTCCTGGGCCTGCCGACCGATGTTCCAACGCCGCACCATCTGTTCGCAGTGTTCGCCCATCGACAGGCCGGTGCGCCGCTCGTTCACATTGGGAACGGACGGAAGCAACATCGACGGCCGCAGCCGCGCCAAGAGAGCCAGGCGCGCGGACGCGCTCTTGGCGCGGTTGAGGCCAAGAACCAGCCGGCGCAGCCGCTCGCTGATGGCAATGGGAGCGTCCGATGCAGAGTCGACACCGCCTGCAATGCCGGCCTCGATCTGGCCCATGGCGATCTTGTTGCCTACCAGAATCGCGGTCTCCAACGAGGTGGCGCAGGCTTGCTGCACATCGTATGCCGGCGTTTGCGGCGCCAGGCCGCTCGACAGAGCGGCGTCTCGAGTCAGATTGAAATCCCGCGTATGTTTGAGCACGGCGCCGGCCGCGACTTCACCGAGTCGTTCACCCTGCAACCCAAAGCGCCGCACGATCCCCGTCAGTACGGCAGTCAGCATGTCGAGATTGCTGCTGCTGACATACTGGGTGTTTTGACGGGCGAAAGGGATGCGCACGCCGCCGAGAATGCCGATACGTTCCGAGGATTTCACGTCCAACTCCTTTGCCGCTCGCCACCGCCAATTCATGGGTCTCGAGATTCCGTTATGCAAGTGCCGTGAAGGATTTATCGGTGTAGTAGTATCGGCGAAATGCCGGCGGACTTTTCGCAAATCTTCCCCTTCCTGTTCGCCGCCCTGATCGTCTTCGCCCTCTACCGGCGGCTTCGGCGCAGCTTCGGACGGCAGCCGCTGCGGCCGGCCCGAATGATCTTGCGCATCGTCTTGATCACGGTGGCCGGCTGCGCACTGCTGCCCATGGCCTTTCTCTCCGCTCGATATCTCTGGGCGGAGATCGCCGGTGCAGCGCTCGGTATGGGCTTAGGTTCATGGGGCGCGGAGCGAACACGTTTCGTGACGTTCGGCGGACGGCTGCACTACGTGCCGCATACCTATACGGGCATCGCCGTGTCGCTATTGTTTGTGGGCCGGTTGGCCTTCCGCGCCGTTCAGGTATACGCGCGCGTGCAGGCGCCGCACGCCGCCGACGCAGGCGGCGCGTATGTCACGGATGCGCCCGATCCTTCGCTCGCGTTTGCGCCGGCATCGATGGTCAGGAGTCCGCTTACCGTCGGTATATTTTTTGTGCTGGCCGGCTACTACCTGTGGTACTACGGCTCTGTGCTATGGAAATCCAAACATCTCAAAGCGGAAGATGTCGAGGCAGCCTCCCCCGCCGCTGCACCTTAGATTCTGGGCGCATGCGCTGCGCCGCATGGCCCGTACTCTCGTTATTTGAGCAACGCGAAAAAAATCACGCCCGTCATCAGCGCCAAGCCGATCAACAACGTGTTATGGCCCCACCGGGCTACCATTCCAATCATGTTCCAATCTCCTAAATTTACTCTACTCGTCAACCGCCGAGCGTCCCCGGCGGCCCATGTCCTTTATGGGGGCGGAACTGTACATTTCCAGGCCTAAATAAAGCATGTTGCAGGTCTCAAAAGCGGGAACTTCCGGCCATTTGGCGCGGAAATGGCCCGGCCGGGCCGATGCCGGGATCTTGACTTTCGCTATTGCCCGGTCTTGATATGTGTCCACACTCGGGTGCGCAGCCGGTCGTAATCCGGCCCGAGCTCCGCCGGCAAGTACAGCCGGGCGCGCAACTCGGGCGGCGGATACACGGCCGGGTCACCGAGTATCTCGCTCTTGACGAAGGGCCGCGCCGCCAGGTTGTCGTTGCCGTAATGGATGTCGTTGGAGATCTCGGCGATGACCCGCGGATCTAGAATAAAATTCAGAAACTTGTGCGCCGCGTCCGGATGCGGCGCCGACGCCGGAATCAGAAACGCGTTGTAGGTGATATTCGAGCCTTCCTTGGGCAGAGTGAACGCGAGGTGCGCTCCGGTGCCGTCTTCACGCGCGCGTGCCTGCGCCACCGAGTAGTCGCTCGACCAAGCTACACCCAAACATATTTCCTTCGACGCCAATTGATGCCAGTAGTCATTGGAATCGAAAGTACGAATATAAGGGCGCACCGCCATCACGGCGCGCTCGGCCGCCTGCAGGTCTTCGACGCGGGGCGAATTCGGATCCAGATGCAAATAGGCGAGAGCCAGCTGAATGACGTCTTCGGGCGAATCCAAGAACGTGACCCCGCAGTCGGCGAAGTGCGCGATCACCTTGGGGTCGAATATCATGGCCAGACTGTCCGTGGGCGCGTCCGGCATGCGCGCTTTGACGAGATCCACGTTGTATACGAAGCCGTTCATCGCATGCAGATACGGTACGGCGTATCGATTGCCCGGGTCCGCCTGCGACTGAATGGCCAGCACGGCGGGATCGAGATTCCTCCAGTTGGGCAGCTTCGATCGGTCGAGCGGCATGTAGGCGCCCGCCTTGATCTGACGGCCATAAAATGCCGTGGTGGTGCTGACGATGTCGTAGCCTGAACGGCCGGCCAACATTTTCGCTTCGAGCGTTTGATTGGAGTCGTAGAGCTCGTAGACGACCTTGATGTGGGTCTGGCGCTCGAACTCGGCAATGGTGTGGTAGCCGACGTAGTCGGCCCAATTATAGATGTTCAGGACCTGCTCTTCGGTCCCGGGCGGCGCAGCGCTGTGCCGGCCGCCGCACGCAGCGGCGCAAAGCGCGAGCCCGGCAGCCGCGGCAGCTAAGCTAGACGCGCGCCAATTCAGCGCGGACCCATTCGTGGAATTGCCGAATGACATACTCTTCGGGCATGACCACACCGCGTACATGAGGTCCCGCGCGCAGCCCCAATTGGTTGAGTTCGCACACCTGGGCATCTTCGGTCATGACGCGATTCGTGAAATCCACGATGTTGCGCATGTCGAAGTTTGAATCGGCCAGGGTCTGCGGCGAAAACAGGTACTCGACGCGCAGTTCGGTTCGTTCGGGTCCCAGAGGCAGCAGGCGCACCACGCGCACATAGTCGACATGGCCCACCAAAAATACCGAGGGCAAACCGGTCATGTAGATATGGCCGGCCTTTCGATCCTCGTCCGAGAGACCGGGGAACGGGATTCCGGTCGTTTTACCGTCCAAGGACCAGCTCGCGGCGCCGGCGCGCAATCCACCCTTGAACTTCGGGTCCGCGTCGGCCGCATGCGCGCTCCACTGCGGATCGTCGCGCTCCTCCAACAGCCCCCGGCCATAGATCGGCACCAGCTGCGACAATTGCGGATGCACGCCCGGACAATGCAGGCACTCGTTGTAGTTTTCCCAGAATATTTTCCAATTGCTCTCGATGGTCTTGAGCAAGACGTGGCCGACGACCAGCTCTCCCAGGGGCCACGAGTCGAGCCGGTTCAGCGGCAAATCGAATATCTTTTCAAACGGCGGCGGACTATCGGTCAAGGCAACGAAGATGAAACCATTCCATTCCCTGACGCTGATCTTGTAGAGGGGAAAATCGGCCACGTCGAAGCCGCTGGCGTGAGCCTTGGAAGACGTGCGCAGCAAGTCCCCCTGCAGGTTGTAGACCCAGGCGTGGTACGGACAAACGATGCTGCCCGTGCGCAATACTCCCTCGGGCTCGCGGCACAGGGCCGCGCCGCGATGCCGGCAGGTGTTGTGAAACCCCTGCAGCGTGCCCTGATCGTCGCGCACCAAGAGTATCCTCTGATCGCCCAATTCAAACGTTCGGAACGTTCGGGCGCGCGCCGCGTCTGCGGACCGGCCGACATACACCCAGTTGCGGTACCAGATGCGCTGCAGTTCCCTTTCGTACTGACGAGGGTCGTAGTAAGCATCCGCCGCCAGGCCTTCGGTGTGCTCGGTAAGGCCGTTGTAGCCCAAGTCGATGGGGGGTGTACTCAGCATATGCTCCTCGCCTCCCAGTTCTATAATTTATTACTTATCAGTAAGATATGCTAGATGATGCATTTTGATTCGAGTAAGTTTCCGCGGAAACGCGCGCAAACCTCGAACGAGATCCCATAAGGCCCAAGGCTTTCTCAACAGTAATCAGATGCAGCCGCACGCGCAATATTATCCCTCGTCGAATCAACACGCCGGCCCTTCGCAGCAGCATTCCGCGAAGAACGGTAACTATCCGCCGCGGTACACGTTGATCGTGTGCGGCGGATAGCTACGAGCGTACGAGGTCCTATCCTTCCGATTTTTACCGATCGTCGCTGTCCTCCTCCTCGGAGGCAGGCACAGACGGATTTACGGGTACGAGTGTCCCCGACAGTACCCAAGCCCTCTGGCTCGGGGCAAACCGGGGTGCCAGCAGCCCGTCGTTAATCTCCCGAGTTACTGCGAAGCGATTGAATTTCGTGGCCGGAATGAACAAACGCTCATTGTTCGCGAACCCATCTGAAGCAGTGTCCACGTCTCCTTCTGCGGCCGAGACGACCCCGTTATGGCCCACTCGTGCAACCTCTGCTGCATAGGCGTCGTAAAGGCGCTCCGGGAAGTGTCGTCCTGGCTCAAACGAGGCGACCCTCTCATACACGTCCAGAAAGATTTCGTTGGCCAGACCGCTGGGAATGAAGCGCTGGCGGAACTCCCGTTGTGAGTCGATTTCGGCGTCGAACTTGTCCGTGTCGCGCGGGCCGGAAGCCTGGACCACTCCAGCGGTATTGGGGTTGTCGCCGTAGGTTATCGGGCTGTTCGTCACCCCCGACGGCCCCCCGCCTGGCACGACGGAAGAAAGCGCTCCGACCAACCCCGCTTCGAAGGTGCCGGGAATGCCCCCGGTGAAGGGCAGCTCATACAGAGGGTGAATCCAATTGGTCGTATAGTTGAACTCCCAGTAGGCGTGGCCGTCGCTCTGCTGCAGAGTGTTCCAGGCGCCCATGCTTAGCTGGATCGGGATGGTGTTGCTCAGACGGTCCGGAAAATGGTCGGTGGCGCTCGGGAAGCGCACCTCCTTGCCGTCGACCGTGAAGATATTCCCCGTAACGTTGTTGTGATTCCCCATCGCTGCAAGAGCAGCCGCGTCGGCGGCGGTGATGGTTCCGAATTGTGGACGGCCACTGGGAAGTGGAGCGGCGACGGGCGCAACTCTCAGATCGTGAATCATCCACCCCTCGTACCAACCACTCTCATTATTGATCACGAAAAGCCCAGAGATGTCGGTGAAGATGTCGATGAATGCCCCCACATCATTGGGATCCGTAGGCAGACCGGGCTTGGGCTCCAGAACGACCCGCACAGTGCCGATAGTGGGCAAGCGACAATCAGGTCCGGTAGCGGTCAGCATGGCCGTGTCGTTGACACCGGGGAAGGTAGCCGTAAACGGATTGGGCTCAAAGCCGGTTGTGTCCAGCAGGTAATACTGAAAGAGCTGGCTCGGCTTGGGCTTGAAAGGAGCCGTGTTGAAATGAGCTTCGGCGTAAGCCTGTGTGGGTAGCTGGCTGTGCGGCCGGTCTGCAAGTCGAACGAGTCGTTGCTTGAGCGGATCGGGCAGTTTAACGATGTCTCCCCGGGTCCTAACTTCGGCCATGTCCTCGTTGGCGTGTAGGTTCGGGTGGCAGGGCGGTGGCGGCTGCTCTGCGTAGCCAGCGTACGGGGCAAGAACCGCGAGGCCAAGAGTCGCAACTAAGGCGGCCTCCTTGGTTCTCATGGTTATCGTGGCGTTTTTCGTCTCCCTCTTTGATGACATTAGCTGGTTCATGGCTTTACTCCCGTGAAGTCTGACTCTCCTGCCAGTTACGGGCGCGCCCAGGCGCGCCCGAAATCCTCTCTCGTTGCTCTGGATAAGACGGATCTTAGGAAACGCCTTCACCCCGAAGATGAGGCTAGGCGATCCGATCATTGCTCAGAAAGAGGGCCGCTCATGACTGTTCGTTCCTCCGAAATCGTCTGTGGTTAAAGATTGTTCTGGTTAACTTTGCGGGGACACGGTGCGCTGGATGCCGATCGCGAACGGCCACCCGAAGACTGGTGGGACTTGCGGCGACGTACCACGCCATGGGTCAACAGGCCGCATCGAATGATGCGATGCGCCGACTCGAGGACCGACGCCCCGTTCTCCGGAGTCGGCGGTCGATCCGCAGCGCAGCCACTCTTCGATTGCGGCGATGCCACGACGCTTGAGTACAGCGGTTGCGCGCGAATTCTCGTGTCGCGGGCGGTGCGGCACCCTCCTAGAGCTTGGCGCGATATTCTGTTTGTACTTTGCGAATTTTCTTGTCGGTGCCGAAAAATGCGTGCTTGGACATATCGGCGCTGTATTTCCCGGATTCAGGATGGCGGCCCAGGGCTTCCGCCAAGGCGCGAATGTGGTGTGGGCCCGCTCCGCAACAAACCCCCAGGTAGTTGATGCCCATCGCATGTGCCTCGCGCCCAAATTCGGCGATTTCCGAACGCGTACATACGAACGGATCGAGTCCGATGGGAAAGGCGCGCGCATTGCCGCAGCACGGATCGGTGAGCGACATGAACGAGGGCTGCTTGCGCGTGGTCCGATAAGGAACCGGCAGCGCCGCAACCGTACATCGCACGGCTTTGCGGATATGCTTCAGCGGCGTCATCATGGTTTTCGGGCCGCGAGAACAATTCAATCCGACCACGTCGGCGCCCGCCGCTTCCAGCCGTTGGCAGGTCTGCGCCGCGTTCCAGCCTTCGCGTACCTTGTCCTCGCGATGGATTGCGAAGGTCACCACGGCCGGCACCTTGGAATGCTTCTTGATCGCCTCGAGCGCCATCAAGGCTTCCCCTCCCCAGGAAAAGGTCTCCGCAACGATGTAGTCCACGCCGGCATCGGCTGCCCAACCGACTTGTTCCGCGAAAATCCGTTCGACCTCTTTGAGAGCCTTGGGATCCGCAGGATCGTAGATGTTGGTGTTGCAAATATCGCCGGCGAACAAGGTTCCCGTGCGGCGCGCAACTTTCTTGGCGATGCGCAGCGCGGTCCGGTTCATCGGCACCAGATCCCTTTCTCGACCGATGACTCGAAGCTTTTCGCGATGCACGTAGTACGTGAGCGCCTGAGTAACGTCCGATCCGGCTCGCGCAAAATCCAAATGCAGTTCCTCGACCACTTCGGGATGCTCGGCGAGCACGACCGGAACGAAAGCGCCCGCCTGCAGGTAGCCGCGCCGTTCCAATTCGAAGACATAACCTTCGGCGCAAATGACCGGGCCCTTGGCCAGCCGCTTCAGCAAACCGGGCTCGGTGCGCGCAGCGCCCGCTTTTGTCGTCGATGTCATCCGCGATTACCCCGTTTCATAGAGCGCTCGGCGGTCGGCTTTCAAGTTCGCATCAACTTGCCGCTCGCATCGAACGCGGCCCCCGTCAGCCGATGAGCCTTATGGCGCTCGCCGATGATTTCAATTTCGAATCCTGCATCGGCTTGGGCCAGCGCGGCCGGCACATAGCCCAGCGCCAGCGAGTGGTTGACGCGATGTCCGAATGCACCGGAGGTGACCCAGCCCACGGTCTTGCCGTCGTGCCAGATCGGTTCATCGCCGATGGCGTCGGCGTCGGTGGCGTCGACCTTGAAAGTCACCAGGCGCAATGCGCCGCCGCTGTCCTTCTCTTCCGCGGCCGCCGAGCGGCCGATGAACTCGCTCTTCTTGAAGTCGACGAATCGATCGAGCCCGGCTTCGAAGGGTCCATAGATGGGACGGTATTCGCGCGCCCAGCTGCCGAAGCTCTTCTCGATACGCATGGCGTTGAGCGCACGCCCGCCGAACAGCTTGAGGCCGTAATCGCGGCCGGCCTTGACCAGTAGATCGTAGAGCGCGCGTTGATAGTCGGTCGTCACCCAGATCTCGAACCCCAAGTCGCCGGTGAAGGACACCCGCCCGACATAGCCCGGGACCATGCCGATTTCCATGCGTTTGAACGACATGAAGGGAAAGGCCGCGGTGGACAAGTCGTCGCGCACCAGGCTCTGCAGCAGCGCCCGCGAATGCGGACCCGCCACCGACAGTCCGACGTACTCCATCGCGCACGGACGCACCGTGACGCCCGACGCCGGCAGGTGCCGCTCGAACCAGCGCATGTAATAGGTCTCGGCGGCATAGGTGCCCACGAGAAAGACGTGATCGGCGGCAACCCGGCACATGGTGAAGTCGCCGATCAGCTTGCCGCGCCCGTTCAGCATCGGTGTAAGGGCAATGCGCCCGACCGCGGGAACGCGGTTCGCCATCATGTGCGACAGCCACTCCGCCGTGGCGGGCCCGCGTATGTCGAATTTGCCGTAATTCGATATCTCCAGGAGCCCGACGGAATTCTGCACGGCCTTGCATTCCGCCGCGACGTGCGGGTGGGCATTGGAGCGGCGGAAGCTGATCAAGTCTTCGGCTTCGCGCGCGGACGGTGCGAACCACAGCGGGTGCTCGAGGCCGCAATAGTCGCCGAACACGGCGTGTTCAGCCTGCAGCTTTTCGTAGATCGGCGTGGTGCGCAGCGGCCGTGCGGCCGGCAGTTCTTCGTTCGGAAAACGAATACTGAAGCGGCGCGAGTAGTTCTCACGCACCTTGGCGTTGGTGTAGGCCATCGTGGTCCAGTCGCCATAGCGCGCCACGTCCATGCCCCAGATGTCGGCGCCGGGATCGCCGTCGACCATCCATCGCGACAGCGCCAGGCCGACGCCGCCGCCCTGGCTGAAGCCCGCCATCACGCCGCAGGCCACCCAGAAGTTTTTCAACCCCCGTATCGGCCCCACCAGAGGATTGCCGTCGGGTGCAAACGTGAACGGCCCGTTCACCACTTTCCTGATGCCGGCACCGCCCAGCGCCGGGAAATGCGCGAAGCCGACTTCGAGGCTCGGTGCGATGCGTTCCAGATCGTTCGGCAGCAAGTCCTGTCCAAAGTCCCACGGTGTCGTCACTTCAGACCACGGGACTCCGGCGCGTTCGTACGTGCCCATGAGCATGCCGCCGCGCTCCTGGCGGATGTAGATTTCGCCTTCGAAATCGATGGCGTGCAACTGCTCCTTCCTGCCTGCCAGCTCCGGCATGTCTCCGGTGATGAGATATTGATGCTCCATCGCCAGGATGGGCAGCTCGATCCCGACCATGCGGCCCACTTCGCGCGCCCACAGGCCCGCCGCGTTCACCACATGCTCGGCATGCACGTTGCCGTGATCGGTGATCACATCCCAGGAGCCATCGGTGCGGGGCTTGAGATCCGTTACCAAGGTTTGGCGCACGATGTCGGCGCCGCCGATCTGCGCGGACTTCGCATAGGCATGGGTGACGCCGTATGGATCGACGTGTCCCTCGATGGGGTCGTACATCGCCCCCGTGAAATGGCTCTTGTCCATGAGCGGAAACAGCTTCGCCGCTTCGTCGACGGAAATGATTTCCAGGTCCATGCCGAGATATCGGCCGCGTGCCTTGGCCATCTTCAGCCAGTCGAGCCGCTCGCGGGTTCCGGCCAGCATGATGCCGCCGGTGATGTGGACACCGCAGGATTGCCCCGAGATCCGCTCGATCTCCTTGTAGAGCTCGATGGTGTACTGCTGCAACTTGGCTACATTGGGATCGCCGTTGACGGTGTGCATGCCCCCCGCCGCATGCCACGTGGAACCCGACGTGAGCTCCGCCCGCTCGATCAGCAATACGTCCTTCCATCCCGCCTTGGTCAGGTGATACAGCACGCTGGCGCCGACCACGCCGCCGCCGACGACCACTACTTTCGCGTGGCTCTTCATAACATCTCCAATTTCATCGTGTTGATCGGCTGCGCCGCAAACCTCGCCCTTTAGGGCGGAGAAGGATACCGCTCATGTTCTGCAAGCTCGCCGCGCTTACTCATTCGAAACCGCCAAATGCAAATTAGACTGCGCCGCGCCGCCGCTGGTCCCGAAGCGCTCGATCAGCCAGGACCGGAACAGCGCGATGGCGGTGTCGCTCAGGGCTTCCGGGTGTGTAATCAGGTAGTAGCCGTAGCCGTCGTCGAGGCTGTTGTCGAACGGCTTGACCAGCTGGCCCGTCCGAATGTAATCGGCGAACAGATAGTTGTCGACCAGCGCGATGCCCTCGCCGCTCAGCGCATATTGCACGGCGAGAACGGCGGTGTCGAACACCAGTCCGCGCTCGACGTTCAATGAGCTCAAGTTCGATTGACGCACGAATTGGGTCCAAAGATGATGGCGCGGCTGGTCCGAAATGCGCACGTGCACGAGTTCGTTGGACTCGATGAACTCGGTGAGACTCTTGCCCGCGTGGCGCGCGGCGATGTTCGGATGGCACAGGAGATTCAAGCGCACCGGCCAGAGAAGATCGGTCACCAAATCGGTCACGGTGGGCTTGGAATACACCACTGCCACATCGACATCGCTCGGCGGCGGCCCCACACCGTAGGGACTGACCAGATCGATCTCCACTTCGGCAGCCGCGCGCCGGAAGTCGCGCAATATCGGCACGGCGAGGTGCACCGCGAAGCTCGGCGGCATCTGCACGCGAAGGGTTCTCAAGGTGGTCGAACCGTCGTTGCGTATGTCATCGAGGGCGTATTCCAGGCGGTCGAAGGATTTCATGACCGCCGGCAGGAGATGCTGCCCCGCCTTCGTGAGCACGAGTGCGTGCGGCTTGCGCTCGAACAGCTGGGTGCCGATCAATTTCTCGAGGGCAATCACATGCCGTGACAAGGCGCTTTGTGAAATCAACAGCGCGTTGGCCGCGGCGGTGAAGCTCGAGTGCTTGGCCACGCCCTCGAAGGCGCGCAATGCGTTCAGCGGCAGCCAGCGGCGATCGATGGTGGTTTTGCCCATAGCCTCAAGGAGCCCAGCTCTTCGTGTAGCTGATGGCGCGTTTCTGATCAGCGATGATGGTCTTGGACGCCAGATACAGATGATACGCCGCCCAGAATCCGGTGGGAGCCAGGATCAGCATTGCCATCCGTAAAGAGGCGGCGTCGACCCCATGACCGCCCGCAAACCAGACGCTCAATGCGCCTACCAGCTTGGGAGCGACGATCAGATTGAACACATTGGCGACCAGCAGGGATACCGCAATGAACATTGAGCGCATGTGACAGGGCGAAAGATTGTTGAGCAGCCCGAAACAAGGTCCGATGTAGAAGTAGATCGCCGGGATAAAAATCCAAAACATGATTCTTGCGACGAGGAGCGAGTGAGTCCAATACGCGATGATCGACGGAATCGTCGTGAGCGCAACCACTGCCCCGAGCAGCCACACGACGCGGCGCGGGTCCGCCATGAAGGGCCTCGACAGCAGCCAGGCCGTTCCGACCGTGGCCAAGGAGCCCCCGATCAAATGAATATTGCCGGTTACCTCGCTGGCACGAGCCACGTCTATCTGGTACGTGCGCATCAGAAACGCCGGCGTCCAGTACATCAAGCCCCACCCCCAAAGCGCGCAGACGCCGCCTCCCATCACGACGTGGAACGCTGCCTTCTGCTGCCAAAAGAACCGCCACGTCTCCTTGACCGACGGTTTGATCACATCCACGATTTCGTCCAAGCGCCCTCGGGGCGGTTCGCGAATGGTCAAATACACGATGAGGCCCACCACCAAACCCGGAACCCCGAGCGCGAGAAACGCGTGCCGCCAGTCGTATATGCGCGCGACTTCCCCCGCCACGTCGAGTGCGATCCACGCGCCGATCGGTGCACCCAGCGCGAGCACCGTCATCGCCATCGGCCGCCGGTCGGGTGGAAAACAATCGGAGACTATGGCCGTCGACGGCGGCGTGCCGCCCGCTTCGCCGATGCCTGCCCCGATCCGCGCGAGAGCGAACTGCACCCATCCGCGCGAAAGACCGCAAAGCGCCGTGAAACCCGACCAGACGATCAACGAGATCGAGAGAATATTGCGTCGATTCGAGCGGTCGGCAAACCATGAGATCGGAATGCCGCAGGTCACATAAAACAGGGCCAGCGGCCAGCTGGTCAGCATCCCCACGCTGTCGTCGTCCAGGTGCAGATCGAGCCGAATCGGCTCGAGCACGGTGGAGACGACGTAGCGGTCTGCGATATTGATGGCATAGATCAAGCACATCAAGATGAGAACGTACCAGCGCTCGATCGAGGACGGCGCCCGGGTTTGCGGTAGGTCAATTGCGGCGGTGCTCAAGCTATGCAACCTTGGTCTTCCACTTGGCCCTTACCATACAGGGTTCGACAACGTTACGCGACGGGGCTGGGATTTCGAAAAATGACATGGGTGAATCGCGAAATGGCATAGCGCGATCGGCATGAAGGGCTAAGCTCCGAAGGGTGGGGAACTTTGACTACATAATCGTCGGCGCCGGCACCGCGGGCTGTGTCCTTGCGGATCGGTTGTCGGCGCGCGGACGTGACCGGGTGCTGGTGCTCGAGGCCGGCGGCACGGACAGGCGATTCTGGATCCGGACCCCCATCGGCTACGGTCGCACGTTCGCTGATCCTAAGGTCAATTGGAAGTACCAGACCCTCCCGAATCCCGGCCTCAACGGACGGTGCATCTATTGGCCGCGCGGCCGCGTGGTCGGCGGATCGAGTTCCATCAACGCCTTGGTCTATTGCCGCGGAATGCCCGCGGACTTCGATGATTGGCGGCAAATGGGCAATGTCGGGTGGGGCTGGGACGACGTGCGTCCGTACTTCGAACGCTCGGAGCGCCGCGTCGATGCCGCGGGCCATGCCGGCCGCGACGGGCCCCTGGACGTCAAGGACGTGACGCCCTTTTTGCATCCGATGCGGCAGAACTGGTTGGACGCGGCCGCGGAATTGGGTTTGCCGCTCACGGATGATTTCAACGGGGCGCATCCGGAAGGATTGGGGTGCTATCAGGTGACGATTCGCAACGGCCTGCGCCGCTCCGCCGCCGACGCCTTCCTGCGCCCCGCGCTGCGCCGCGCCAACATCCGGCTCGAGACGGACGCCTGGGTGAGCAAGATTCGCTTCGATCAGCGGCGCGCCGTGGGAGTGGAATATGTCCGCGGCGGCAGCCCGCAATTCGCCGCCGCCAATCGTGAAGTGATTCTCTGCGGAGGGGCGGTCAACTCGCCGCAATTGCTGCAGCTCTCTGGGATTGGACCGGCATCGATCTTGAGGGAAGCCGGAATTCCGCCGCTGCTCGACAACCCCGCCGTCGGCGGAAATCTCCAGGATCACCTCGCCGTGGTGTATTCGTTCAAGGCCACGCAGCCGACCTTGAACAATGAACTGCACTCGACGCTGGGGCAATTGCGCGCCGGTTTGCGCTACATCCTCGCGCGGCGCGGCCCCCTCGCCTTGAGCGTGAATCAATTCGGCGGATTTGCGCGTGCCGACCCGCAAGGCTCGCGTCCCGATGTTCAGCTGTACTTCAACCCGGTGACTTATGGTGCGGGCGATGCCGCGCGGACGCGGATCGAGGTGGACGCGTTTCCGGGATTTTACCTGTGTTTCCAGCCGACCCGTCCGACCAGCGTCGGCCGCATCGACATCGCGAGCGCGGACTTTCGCCGTCCCC
>WNFS01000289.1_pt1 | contig 48765 bp, 36 predicted proteins | sample 5400141 | NCBI WGS metagenome assembly WNFS01 (sample SAMN13153358, study PRJNA577476) | soil metagenome | isolation source: 60 cm saprolite under Madrone tree | place: USA:California | collected 2016-06-14
AACGTAAATTGGCTGTCACCCGTGAAAGTGCGCACCACGCTTATCGGCGGAGAAAAGAAAATGCTGGTCTGGAACGATCTTGATGCCGATGAAAAGATCAAGATCTATGACAAGGGTGTCAGCATGTCGACAAATCCCAGCAACCTGCATCAACTGCTGGTCAGCTATCGCTCCGGCGACATGTGGGCTCCCCAAGTTGAGCAGATTGAAGCGCTCCGCGCAGAGACCGCCTATTTCCTTAAGTGCATCCAGGAAAATACGAAACCATTCAACGATGGTGTTGCAGGACTGCGAGTTGTCCGCATCCTGGAAGCAGCGGACAAGTCTATCCGGAGTCGCGGAGAGGCGGTTGCCCTGTGAACGATTTTGTCTCTATTGCACCAAGCGTAAGGCTCGGCAAGGACGTGCGGCTCTCCAAGTTCATCAATTTGTACGGCTGCGAAATCGGAGATGAAACTAAAATTGGGGCCTTCGTGGAAATCCAGAAGAATGCCAGTGTTGGCAGACGCTGCAAGATTTCGAGCCATACGTTCATCTGCGAGGGCGTCGAAATAGAGGACAACGTCTTCATCGGACATAGCGTGACCTTCATTAACGATTCCTACCCGCGCTCTACGTCTCCCGCCGGTGAGTTGCAGACGGAAGCGGATTGGAAAGTGGAAAAGACCTTGATTCGAAAGGGGGCATCCGTCGGCTCCGGTTCCACGATTCTGAGCAACGTGACTATCGGTGAGAACGCTATTGTCGGAGCAGGCAGCGTCGTAACCAAGGACGTACCGGCGAACGCCATTGTGGCCGGAAATCCCGCCAAATTTTTGCGCTTTATCACAGAGGAGAAAAAGTAAGGCTATGGCTAATCCAACGAAAGTTCCGTTTCTCGATCTGGTGACACCTCACAAGGAATTGGAGGATGAGTTGTTGGCGGTAGTGAAGAAGGCCTTTAGCAACGCCGGCTTCATTGGTGGACCCATGGTGGAGGAATTTGAGCGCGACTTTGCTCGGTTCTGTGATGCAAAGTTTTGCGTTGGCGTAAATAGCGGCACAGACGCACTGCGCTTCGCCTTCATGGCTGGTGGCGTCCAAAACGGCGATATCGTGATTACGGTTCCTCACACGTTCATCGCCACAACCGAAGCCATCTCCCAAGCGGGGGGACACATCGCGTTCGTAGACATCAACGAACGGACTTACACCCTCGATCCCGAGAAATTGCGGGAATACCTCGAGAAGAATTGCGACTTCGATCCCCAATCGGGAAATCTGATCGAGCGTGCCTCCAAACGCAAGGTTGCCGCCATCGTTCCGGTCCATCTCTATGGGCAGATGGCGGACATGGATCCAATCATGGAACTCGCCGCGAAATACAACCTTCTCGTGATTGAAGATGCTTGCCAGGCACACGGCGCCGAGTATTTTTCAAAAAAGGACAATGCCTGGAAAAAGGCAGGTTCCATCGGCAAGGCTGCTGCGTTCAGCTTTTACCCTGGAAAGAATCTTGGCGCCTGCGGTGAAGGTGGCGCCATCACTACCGATGATGAAGCCATGGCTCAGCGCATGAAGATGATTCGCGACCACGGCCAGGCGAAGAAGTATTATCACGACATCGAAGGCTACAATGGCCGGCTCGATTCCATTCAAGCCGGCTGGCTCACTGTGAAGTTACGGCACCTTGCCAGGTGGAATGAAGCGCGCCGGGCCCTCGCTCACCGCTATCACGAACTGCTCGGCGAAATGAGGGACGTCGTGGGGGTTCCACAGGAAGCAGCGTGGACAAAAGGCGTTTATCACCTGTACGTCGTGCGAGTGCGCGATCGCGAGGCCCTGCAAGCTCACCTCGCCGAAGCTGGAATCGGCACCGGCGTCCATTACCCAATTCCGCTTCACCTGCAGAAAGCCTACGAACACCTCGGCTACAAGAAGGGCTCATTCCCGGTCACCGAGCGTGTCGCGGCCGAAATCGTTTCCCTGCCGATGTTTCCGCAACTCAATTACAGCCAGCAGGAGTTGGTCGCAGGGAAAGTTCGAGAATTTTCCGACGCAAGAGTTGCAGCTGCCTGCTGAACTCATCCCGGATCAGGTCACTGATACTTGACTCTACAACCCAGCGAAAAGCTTTCTGCCGGACCCTTCGCTCCCAGGCTCTGAGTCTCTATAGGAAGCAGCTTCTGGCAAGCCTTCGAGATTAGATACTGCATGCCACGTTTAGACCGATTACTAACTCTCTATGTCAGCTCACCAATCAGGCGCCTGCTTGCCGGAGCCGGTGACAATTTCGTTCCAATTCTGGCGTATCACAGCATTTCAGAAAATCTGTTTGGCTACTCGCATCCCTACTACCAGATCAACACTTCCCCGAAAGTCTTCACGGAGCAAATGAAGTGGCTCAGGAATGAAGGTTATCGGACCCTTGATCTGCATGATTTGCCGGCCGCGTTCAAGAGTGGTTCAGATTTGTCCAAGTGCTTTGTAATCACTTTTGATGACGGATACCGAGACATCCTCACCGCAGGTTGGCCCGTAATGCATCAATGCGGTTTTACGGCTACCGTTTTCCTCGCAACGGACCGAATCCAGACAAACCCCATGCGTATCGAAGGTGCAGATTATCTGACCTGGCAAGATGTGCGCGAACTCGACGCTCAAGGGATCTCTTTTGGATCGCACACTGCATCTCACCCTGATCTTCGTTCGCTGGGACCCGAAGAGATCGACTTTGAGTTAGGTTTCTCAAAGGAAGTGATCGAAGAAAAGCTTGGTGCCCCGGTGACGTCATTTGCATACCCGTTCCCCTATCCGGAGGAGGACACTCGCTTTACGCGTTATTTAGCCGACTCGTTGGAAAATCACGGATATCAAATTGGAGTGTCCACCGTCATTGGAAGAGCCCATGGACGCCGTGACCAATTCTTCCTCCCGCGTCTGCCGGTAAATTCCTGGGATGACGCCCAATTACTGCAATCCAAGCTGCAGGGAGGCTACGATTGGCTGCACTGGCCGCAGTGGTTCCACAAATTCCTGCACCACAATGTTTCGACGATGCAGCGAACAGCTTGGGTCGAGTCGCAAGAAACGAAATAGTGCGGGGTTCTTTGGCGCCCTCAGTGGTGCGAGCGGCGCAAGAATGCAAGGACTTCCTGAGCCGAATAGAGTCGAAGATTGAGACGTGTCAGGAATTCTCTACACCATTGTGTACGCATCGAGAATCGTCTGAAAACGTGTAGCGTTCGTCTCGCGTGATGCTGCCGAGCAGCTAGCGGGCTTAAGGCAACTTCCGGTACAGGCTTTGTGAATAACGACCCTAGAAGTTAGGGATTCTGTCGGGTGGCGGTAGAATTGATTCTTAGCCAAAAATCAGAGGAAGCACAGATGACGACTGCGAAGGTTATCTCGAAACAATCTAGCGGCCCGAGCTCGGAGGCCAGGGAGTTGTGCAAAAAAGCGGCGCGCAAACTTTTTGCATATTGCCAGGAAAACAACTGGGCTGGCGATGATCCCTACGACGCCCTGAGCAGTGAGCTCTTTAAGGCCTTGCCCATCCTGAACAGGAGAATTCCCCGTCTGGTACTTACCCAGGCACTTAAGAGGAGTCCGATCAACCTACGGCGATTGTTGCGCATCCCGCAGACGCAGAATCCAAAGGCTCTCGCACTGTTCCTGTCTGCATTTTTGATGCTGACGGAGGAGGAAGCACCGGACCGGGAACAGTTGATTGAGTATATGATCCAGCGGTTGATCGAGCTCCGTTCGCCGAATACTCCGTACTGGTGCTGGGGATACAGTTTCCACTGGCAGGGACGTGGCATGTTAGTACCAATGGGATCACCAAATCTGGTGTGCACATATTTTGTCGCCAATTCGCTTCTGGAAGTGTACGAGCGGTACCGCGACCCTCGGTGTCTCACCATGGCGGTGAGCGCAGCCGAATACATCCTGAATGAGCTTTATTGGACGGACGGCCCGATTGTGAGCTTTAGCTATCCATTACCATCGGTTCGGAGCCAGGTCTATAACGCAAATCTACTGGCTGCTGCATTGTTTTGCCGCGTGCACAAGCACACGGGCGAAAAGAAGTTTCTCGATCCCGCATTGAATGCGGCGCGGTACGCAGCAGAGCAGCAGCAGCCGGACGGCTACTGGTTCTATGGGGAATTGCCATCGCAACGATGGGTGGACAATTTTCACACTGGGTACAACCTCGGTGCATTGCGATCCATCTCTCGGGATGCAGGGACAAACGAATTCGACGAGCGTATCCGGCGTGGACTTGCATTCTATAAGAATCATTTTTTCCGGGAGGACGGCGCACCCAGGTATTTTCATAACCGGACGTATCCGATCGACACGCACTGCGCAGCCCAGGCGATCATATCGCTGGTTGAGTTCAAGGATCTGGATCCGGGGAATATCCCCCTCGCGGAATCCGTATTGCGGTGGACGATGAAGCACATGTGGGACGATCGAGGCTTTTTCTATTACCGTTTGCTGCGGACGTGCAAGATAAAAACGTCGTATATGAGATGGACACAGGTGTGGATGTTCTTAGCGCTGGTTAAGCTGCAGCGTAGCTATGTCGAACCTGTTGAAGCTGTCAAGCACGCACAGCCGGCTGTCGTCGCGGTCTAACAATGGGCAAGCTGTCCAAATACGTAGTCATCACCCCGGCGCGGGATGAAGCGCAGTTTATCGAGCTGACGATTCGATCCGTTATTGGCCAGACACTTCTTCCGGTCAAATGGGTGATCGTGAGCGATGGTTCGACTGACGGCACAGACGACATCGTAAAGAAATATATGGCGGAGTATCCGTGGATCGAACTGGTCCGGATGCCGGAGCGTCGCGAAAGGAATTTTGCTGGAAAGGCCTATGCTTTTAATACCGGTTATGACAAGGTTAAGGAGTTGGAATACGAGGTGATTGGCAACCTGGACGGTGATCTCTCCTTTGACGCAGGCTATTTCTCCTTTTTGCTGCAGAAGATGTCCGTAGATCCGGCGCTTGGAGTGGTGGGGACCCCTTTCACAGAGAACGCAAACGAAACCTTCTATGATTACAGCATCGTTGGTCTCGATCACGTGTCCGGCGCATGTCAATTGTTTCGCCGTCGGTGTTTCGAGGAAATTGGTGGATACGCACCAATGAAACTCGGCGGCGTCGATTATGTTGCATTAACGACTGCAAGGATGAAAGGTTGGAAGACGAAGACCTTCACCGAAAAGGCCTGCCTGCATCATCGGAAAATGGGGACAGCACAGGCTGGAGTGTTGAAAGCAAAATACAAGATCGGTGTCAAGGATTACGTTTTCGGGGGTCATCCTTTGTGGGAAGTTTTCAGGACAGCCTACCAGATGACAAGAAGGCCGTTCCTTGTTGGAGGGTTGGCGCTGGGGGCGGGCTACGTCGTTGCAGCTGCGCGACGCGAAGAAAGACCCATCCCGACGGAAATGGTAGCGTTCCGCAGGCGCGAACAAATGCAACGACTGAAGAGGTTGTTCTCAGGCAATAGAATCTCACCAATCCAGACGGAACAAGGCGCTGGAGAGTTATCTGGGCTTGACCAACGATTGGCCGGAGAAGCCAGCGCTTCCCGATCAGGAATGCAGGTTGCAGAATCCCTGCACCTTGCTGTCGCGGTGGACAATTCTGCCGAGCATAGCCCTAAAGCTGATGCGGAAGGCTTCCTGAACATAAATGCCGATGATTGGGGGCGGGACCGCCTGAACACCGATCGAACCCTTGATTGTGTCATTTGCGGAGCGGTTTCTTCAGTGAGCGCGATGATGTTCATGAAAGATTCGGAGCGATCTGCGGCAATCGCCCGTGAGCGAAGAATTGACACGGGGTTGCATTTAAATCTAACCACAAAATTCTCTGTTGCAGGTTGCCCCTCGCGGCTGATGGAGCATCAGGAACGTCTTGCCAAGTATCTACGGGGATGGCGTCTGGCCCAGGCTGTGTTTCACCCTGGACTCATTCGATCTTTCGAATATGTCGTGGCGGCGCAACTCGAGGAATTCGAGCGTCTTTATGGGGCGGCACCGGAACGGATCGACGGTCATCATCACATGCACCTATGTGCGAACGTGCTTCTGGCCAAACTTCTACCTGCGGGCACCATGATCCGCCGAAACTTTTCGTTTCGACCGGGAGAGAAGAGTTTCGGCAACCGTCTCTATCGTAGACTTTTGGACGGGATGCTGTCCCGCCGCCACCGCCTCACCGACTTTTTCTTCTCTCTATCCCCTCTCGAACCCCGAGATCGCCTGCAGCGGATCTTCTCCCTTGCACGCCAATTTGTCGTAGAAGTGGAAACGCATCCTGTCAAGCCGGAAGAATATTCTTTCCTGATCGCCGGTGAGATTTTCCGATGGACCGGGGATACTCCGATTGCATCCCGTTGTGCCGTGCCGCGGCTCGCGCCCATCTGGAAATGAAACGACGCATCCCGCTGTTCCCCGACAACCCTTGGGCGCTTTACAATTTATGTCCTTAACCCCTCCTAAAATGAACAGCGAGACTAGGCATATCTGTGTGTGTATCTGCACCTACAAACGGCCAAAACTTTTGCTGCGTCTTCTTGTGGAAATTGAGAAACAAGAAACCCAGGGGCTGTTTACCTATTCAGTGGTTGTAGCAGATAACGACGGTGCGCGTTCAGCAGAACCAATCGTCTCCCAGTTCACGGAGGCATCCTCGGTTCCCCTAGTCTATTGCATGCAGCCTGAACAAAACATTGGGCGGACTCGAAACATGGCCGTTGAAAATGCGCGGGGGGATTTCATCGTCTTCATTGACGACGATGAGTTCCCTGTCAATCACTGGCTGTTGGATCTGTTTAAGACGTGCAATGCGCATGAAGTGGACGGAGTACTTGGGCCGGTGCGGCGCCACTTTGATGAAGAGCCGCCAAAATGGATCATCAAGGGAAACTTCTATGAGAGGCCCATTTATCCCACGGGGACTCCGGTCGCATGGCGGGAGGGCCGGACAGGCAACGTACTGTTGAAGAAGGAACTCTTCAAAGACTGCGGGGAACCATTCAAGCCAGAGTTCCGCGGCGGCGAAGATACGGATTTCTTCAGAAGAATGATCGAAGCGGGGCACAAGTTCATCTGGAGCGCTGAGGCCATCGCCTACGAAGTGGTCCCTCCAGCCCGCTGGAAGCGCAGTTTCATGCTCAAGAGAGCCTTGCTAAGAGGTGCTGTCACGCTGAAGCATCCCACGTTCGGGGTAAGGGACGTGATCAATTCTGTGATTGCCTTGCCGATCTACACGTTGGCACTGCCGTTTGCTTTGCTCTTGGGACAGCACCGGTTTATGGATCTGTTGATCAGGCTTTTCGACCATCTGGGCAAGCTTCTAGTCCTGGTGGGCTTCAACCCCGTGGAGGGGCACTACATCACGACATAAGAGACATTGAGCCAATTGTCTCGCCAAATTGCCCAAACCTATTTGAAATGGCCCTGTGTCGGTAAGGTAAGCCACACGCGCTCCAATTTTGCGAGGCAGTCGGGAGCTTGGATGAAGACAGGGCGCATCTTGCAACGACACTTACAGCTAGCGCGACAAAAGGAACGATTCATGGCGTCAATGATTACACTGGGCAGTCGAAACGTACAGATAAACGGACGTTTCATCAAAATCGCGCGTCTAGACGCAGATAGGTATCTTTTCCTAGACGACCCCGAGGCATTCGTTAATGAGCTGCGCCAGGTACAGCCCCGTCTTGATTTATTCACTTTTCTTCAGAGACTGCCGGAAACCACACCCAAGTTCAAGTATCCGATGGAGTGGGACAATCTTGCTGTTCTACCCATCACCACGTTTGATGAGTGGTGGAACAAGCAATTGGGATTCAAGGGCAGGAACAAAGCCAAACAGGCCGGGAAGAAGGGGGTCGTTCTAAGGGAAGTCCCCTTCGACGACGCTCTTGTTCGCGGAATATGGAAAATCTACAACGAGTGCCCGGTTCGCCAGGGAAGGCCTTTCAGTCACTTCGGCAAGGACCTGGAGACGGTGCGTCGAGAGTCCGCCACCTACCTGGAACACAGCGTTTTCATCGGAGCTTTTCTGGAAGATCAGCTCATAGGTTTCATCAAGATGACGGCAGATGAGACACGCACGCAGGCCAACCTGATGAATATAGTCTCCATGATTCGCCACCGTGACAAAGCCCCTACCAATGCGCTTGTCGCTGAGGCCGTGCGGACCTGTGCCAATCGCGGAATCCCCAATCTTGTCTATTCCAATTTCGCTTATGGCAGGAGGCAAACGGACAGTGTGAGCGACTTTAAGGAGCGTAATGGCTTCTTTCGTGTTGACCTGCCCCGCTATTATGTTCCTTTGACTCCCCTCGGACGTATAGCCCTGAGCTGCGGGCTACATCGGCCCTTGATCTACTACGTCCCGGAATCGCTATTATTCAAAGCTCGGGAACTACGCAACTCCTGGTACATCCGTAAAATGCACTCCAACGCGGAAGCATCCTGAGGAAAATGGACGAATGCCGGGAATCGTAGGTCTCATTACAAACATGCACGGCGAAGCGGCCCGCAAAGAATTGGCTCTGATGGTTAGTGTCCTTCAGCATGAGCTGTTTTATGTCTCGGGAACCTGGGTTGACGAAAAGTTGGGAATTTATGTTGGCTGGGTCGCGCGCAAAGCCTCCTTTTCGGACGGCATGCCACTGGTAAATGAAAAAGGCGGCCGGACGCTCGTGTTCAGCGGGGAGGAATTTTCAGATCCGGCCGTGGCCGTACAGCTGAGGCAGAATGGACATGATCTCGCCGGTCCTAAGGCCTCTTACCTGGTACACATGTCGGAGGAAGCCCCTTCTTTTCCGGCCTGCCTGAATGGGCGTTTTCAGGGGCTTCTTGTAGATCGCAATCAGAAGTCCGCGATGCTGTTCAACGATCGCTACGGAATGCACAGGCTTTATTACCACGAGGCGAAGGATGCCTTCTATTTTGCCGCAGAGGCAAAAGCCATCCTGAAGGTACGGCCTGAACTGAGAAAGGCTAATCTTCGTGGACTAGGCGAGTTCGTTGCCTGCGACTGCACACTTGAGAACCGGTCCTTTTTTGAAGGGATTGAAGTCCTGCCACCGGCGTCGGCTTGGACGTTCTGTCAAGGCAACTTGGAGAAAAGAGATTCTTACTTCCACCCGCGAGATTGGGAAGAACAGTCGGCCCTCGATCCGGAATCCTACTATCAGGAACTGCGAAGGGTTTTTTCCCGAAATTTGCCGAATTATTTCATTGGAGACGAAAAGATTGCCATGTCGCTAACCGGTGGGCTGGACAGCCGAATGATTATGGCCTGGCACAAGTCTCCACCCGAATCATTACCCTGTTATTCGTTCGGCGGAATCTATCGCGACTGTCAGGATGTCGTGATTGCCCGTCGGGTGGCAAAAGCGTGTGGTCAAACGCATCAGGCCATCCCTGTTGCGGAAGAATTCCTCTCCAGGTTTTCTCACTATGCGGAGCGCACTGTCTACCTGACCGATGGGTGTGTTCGAGTGTCGCACTCTCCAGATTTGTTCGTGAACGAGAAGGCTCGCCAAATCGCGCCCACCCGGATGACCGGAAACTACGGAGGCGAAGTGCTACGCCGGGTTCGGGCATTCAAGGCTGGCTCGCCACCCGCCGGGCTATTTCATCCTGACCTGGAGCCATATTTCGAACAGGCCAAAGTAACCTACGACAAAGTGATTCAAACCCACCCGCTTTCCTTCGCGGTATTCCGGCAGGCGCCTTGGCATCATTATGGACTTCTTTCTCTGGAGCAGACTCAACTTACATTGCGTTCGCCGTTTCTCGACAATGAATTAGTAAAGCTTGTATTTCAGGCGCCAGATTCCGCCTGCCAGGACAACGAGGTGTCCTTGCGGCTGATCGAGGATGGAAACCCAGCGCTCAAGAAAATCCGCACGGATCGAGGTTTGGCCGGAAACTATAATTCCCTGGTTTCCGCCTGGAATCAGGCATTTTTCGAATTCACGTATAAAGCGGAGTACGCGTATGACTACGGCATGCCACAATGGGTGGCCAAGGTGGACCACTTGCTTTCACCATTGCACCTCGAGCGTCTCTTTCTTGGCAGGCAAAAGTTCTATCATTTCAGAGTGTGGTATCGTGACGCTCTGGCGAAATACATCCAAGAGATTCTGCTGGATCCCCGGACGCTTTCTAGGCCGTATCTTGTCGGCGAGAACCTCGAAACCATTGTGAAGAGTCACGTGAAGGGGAACAGAAACTACACATTGGCGATCCACACCCTCCTAACTCTAGAATTAATGCACCGTCTCTTTTTGGATTCCTGATGATTACGCCGGTGCGTCAGGACACTTGGGAGAAACGTTCCTGAATGTCCCCCCTGCTTGCCAATCTGGTCTTTGCCGCCGGGATTTGTGCGCTCTTCTATTTAGATCGCGATCCCCTGGCTAAGACCTCCAAAGCTCTTTGGGTTCCCGTGGTATGGCTGTTCCTGAGCGGGTCCCGCCCCGTTTCCGTCTGGCTTGCGGACCTTGGCCTGGGAGGCACACCCCCTCAAATCGATTCCCCTGAACAGTACCTGGATGGCAGTCCCACGGACCGCCTCGCCTTCATTATTCTGTTGATTGTCGGTGCCGCAGTCCTGATCCTGGGAAGGCGGAATATCGGAGTGGCCCTTCGCAGTAATATTCTTGTGGTACTATTCTTCGCCTATTGCCTCCTCAGCGTCCTTTGGTCCGACTTTACCTTTGTTGCTTTCAAACGCTGGATCAAAGCGGTCGGTGATCCCACCATGGTCCTGATCATTCTGTCTGACCCCGGTGGGCTGAAGGCGCTAAAGAGAGTGCTGTCACGGACTGCCTTCCTGGTGATCCCTCTCTCGGTTCTGTTTATCAAGTATCACCCCGACCTTGGCAGGGAGTACAACAGGTGGACCTTCCTCCCCAGCTACATTGGTGTGACTTTGGGGAAAAACCTTCTCGGCACGATGTGCATGATCTTCGGGCTCGGTTCTTTGTGGCGTTTTCTCGGTGCGCTCCGGGATGAATCGGGAAAAGAGCGGAAACGGCATCTTATCGTTCACGGAGCCGTCCTGGCGATGGCATTTTGGCTTTTCTGGAAGGCCAATTCCTTGACCTCCTTGGTCTGTTTCACCTTGGCTGGCATCCTCATGATCGCACTTACGTTTTTCAACCTCCCGCGAAAGCCCGCCATGGTCCACCTCATGGTGCTGCTCATGGTGTGCTTGCCGCTGTTTTCCCTGTTTTCAGGTTCTGGGGGTGGAATTGTCGAGTCTCTGGGCCGCGATCCTACGATTACGGGCCGCACGGCAATCTGGAAAGCGGTCTTGTCTGTCAGTGGCAATTCGCTTGTCGGGACCGGGTTCGAGAGCTTCTGGATGGGCGAACGTCTCCAGAGAGTCTGGGACATGACGGCGAAAGGAATCCAAGAGGCCCACAACGGCTACCTTGAGGTGTATCTGAATCTCGGGTTTATTGGTCTGGGCATTCTTCTGACCATGATTGTGACCGGCTACAAGAGGGCCATCGCCGCCGTTCGCCAGGATCCCTATAATGGAAGCCTGAGACTTGCCTTTCTTCTTGTTGCTATCATCTACAGCTTCACGGAAGCTGGTTTTCGAGAGACCACCTCAGTGTGGTTCTTCTTTTTGTTCGCCATTATGACACTTCCGGAAGAATCTCCGTCGGGAAAGGTGCCCGAGCACCGCATCTACTTCCATGCGAGATCACTTCCCGGGCAACGATGGTACGGTGAAAAGATGCAATGTACATCGAATTTAACAAAAACAGAATTCTCGCTCTGACTGCGCCGGTCATCAACTGGTGAATCTACGATTAAGACGGGAGCGACAACTCGAATGAAGATAGCCTATTTGATTCTTGCTCACAACAATCCTGGTGTCTTGCAAAGATCCATTCGACAGCTTTCTGACGCAGACTCCGCATTTTTTATCCATATCGATAAGAAAGCCGATATCGCGAGATTTTCAAATGTCAAAGGGGAAAATGTCCATTTCTCCAAAGAACGGGTAACCGTTTTCTGGGCTGAGTATTCGATGGTGGACGCAATACTTATACTGCTTCGCCAAGCACTCCAAGCTTCGCCTCCATATGAATACTTCATCTTGCTGAGTGGCAGCGACTACCCTCTTCGCAGCAGAGGTTATATTCGCGATTTTCTGGAGACGAACCGCGGCTCCGAGTACATTAGCATCGTCAAGATTCCGAACGAAGCGGCCGGGCAGCCCCTATCGAAAATCAACAGCATTTGGCCTCCTTCTGATCGACCAGTCGTTCGGTTCCTCGCCAGGGCATTTGGCAAGTTCGGACTGGCAAGACGGGACTATCGTCGCTACTTGGGAACCCTCGAACCTTATGCCGGAGCCACATGGTGGACGCTCACGCGAGATGCTTGCGAGTATATAGTTCGTTTCCTGGACGGCAACCCCCGCCTCGAGAAGTTCTTCCGGAACACGCCTGCGTCTGACGAGATGATTTTTCATACTATTCTGGGAAATTCCGAGTTCAGGCGCAGAATGCGAAGAAACCTCTTCTATACCGATTGGTCGGATGGCGGCTCCCACCCAGCGATGATCGGGGAACGGCACGTTACCCTCTTCCAGAAACAAGAACGGGTATTTTTCTCTGATCCCTACGGCTCCGGGGAAGTCCTTTTTGCCCGAAAGTTTTCTGATAGCAATCTCAGTTTGATTGAACGCATTGACAGGATGATCGCGCACAAAGAAGGGGCCTGCCCGGCATATTAGCCGGCAATTCGGCTTACCTGAGATATTTCTGCTCGGCATTTGTCGATGGCTTCATCGCGGTAAGAAAGGTTTGTAATGCAATTGCCTGCATCGGCAAGAAAACTACTATCCGGCTCAGTGTTGAGGATGGGGAATCTAGTCGCCGCCGTAGTAATTTCCTTTTTTCTGATCCCGTTTATAATCCATCACCTTGGGGATCGCCTGTACGGTTTCTGGTCCCTTGCCAGCGTTTTCATTGGTTATTACGGCCTCCTTGATTTCGGGCTAAGTGTTGCTGTCTCTCAGTATGTATGTGTAGCCATCGGACGCGGTGATACTTCGGAATGCCGCGCTGTTTTTAATACGGCACTGCGCATCCAATCGCTGATGGGCGGAGTTGCGTTAATTGCGACGGCCCTCCTTGCCGTCGCCACTCCTTTGTTTGCCAGAAATCCGCAGGACGCCAGCCTATTCTGGAAGGTCATCCTTATTATGGGCGTGAATGCTGCCCTTGCATTTCCCGTGAAGGTCTACGCGGGTGTGCTGGAAGCCGAACTGCGATTCGACATTCAATCCAGGCTGGATTTATTCTCACTGGTTTTTCGGACCGGCCTGCTTGTTTGGGCTATCTTGGCGGGCGGAGGTCTTCTGTCTTTGGCTTGGGCCTCGCTCTTGGCTAGTGTCCCCGTGATGATTCTTCAAGTATGGTTGGCGAAGCGCGAGGCACAATGGGCGCATGTTGACAGATCTTCAATAGATTGGAAGCGCGCGAAGGCGCTTTTCTCTTACAGTATCTATACCTTTATTTCCATGCTCGGCGATACATTGCGATTTTCCCTGGATTCTGTCGTCGTCACTGCATTCGTTGGTTTGGCAGCCGTTACGCATTATAAAATTGCCGGCGTATTCTCACGATATTTTATTGGCGCGGTTTCAGCCGTAGTCGGGACTATTCAACCGGTGTTGAGCAGGTTACACGGCGCTTCGGACAAGTCTGGCCTGCAGAAAGCGTTCTTCTTCGCGACAAAAATCTCCACATGGATATCGGTGCCGATCTGTTTTAGCCTGATTGCTTGGGGAAAGCCTTTTATCATTCGTTGGATGGGTGCGGGCTACAAAGATGCTTACTTGCCGCTGGTGGCTTTAACGTTGGCAGTTTTCATGGATGTTTGCCAAGCGCCGTCTGTGATCCTTCTAAATTCGACGTTCAGGCATCGCTTCTATACCTACGTGAACATCATAGAAGGGGTCATTAATTTGGTGTTCAGCCTGGTTTTGGCTAGGCCACTCGGCATTCTTGGTGTAGCTCTCGGCACTTTAATTGGAGCGTTTGCTGTTCGCTTCACGTTGCAGCCTTGGTGGACATGCAAAGCCAGTGGGATTCCGTTTAGCAATTATATGAGGTTCCTGGGGAGCATTCTCTTACGCTGCGGCGGTCTGATGGCGGTTGCAATCGGACTCACAGCGTGGGGCCTGAGGGCAAACTATGGATCCCTTGTCAGTTCTTCAATCTGTGCCATGATAATTTACGCTGCCGGGTCCTGGTTCCTGGTCTTTAGCCAGGGTGAGCGTAGAAAATTTCTTGCCGCGTTAACGCTGCGCAAGGATTCAATACCAAATCCTTCCACGGAAAGCATGTTGTCTGACCAAACGCTAACCCGTTGAAGGACTTGCTTCTCTTTGACTTCGGACTGGCAGCTACGAGGAGTGCTGTATTGGCGAGGCTTCTGATGTTAGATGATTTTGAGACAAGCAATCGCTTGCCGTTCTCAGCCTGTTTCTCGCCGAGAATAAAGTCTTCCCGCTCTCTCAGCGGAGTTCGTTAGAGATGTCATCTTGAAAGTGTCAGCGCTCATTCCGACTTATAACCGCCGGCCCTATGTTTGCCGAGCGATCGACAGCGTACTAGCGCAAACCGTACCCGTGGACGAGATCATCGTCGTGGATGATGGTTCCACTGATGGCACGGCGGAAGCCATTCGCATCCGATACGGATCACGCATCAAGGTAATTCAGGAGGAAAATGGTGGCGTTTCCGTCGCCCGGAGGAGAGCTATTGAAGAGTCTCGCGGGCAGTGGGTGGCATTTCTGGACAGCGATGACGAATGGGTACCTGACAGGAACGCTGCCTTTTTGAAGGCCGTTTCGATTGCGCCGCAAACAGTGGCCTGGATTTTTGGGGACACCCAATTCGTTAGGGATGAAAACAGCGCAAACAGTACTATCTTCGGTGAAAACGGACTTGTGATTCGCAGTGACGTTCAGGTTTTCCGTGCCCCATATTCTGAGTTGGTGTGGGATTCCGCGCGGCCACGTGCATGTCTACTTCAATCAAGCTTTATTCAGAGATGTGCGCTTCTAGAACTGAATTGCTTCAGCGAGGGCCTGCGCCACAGCGAGGATTTGCTTGCGAGCCTACAGATTGCCAGCCGGTATTCGTTCGCGGCGATTCCTCACATAGTGACTAAACTATACAGAACAATAGACTTAGGTAATACTTCCTTGGAGCACGGGGGACGTTCCAGCATCGATCATTATAGAGCCACAGTTTGCGGTTACGCTTTGGCGGCGAGAACCGCTGGTGTGAACCCATGGGTTGCACTGCATGCGGAAGCCGTGCGGGGGCTTTGTAAATCACGTGCGTGTCAAGGCTTGGCCATTCGACGATTAGCCCTCGATCAATTCACTTTCGGTGCTTCAACTCAATCTATCGCATTCTTCTGTGCAGCTATGTTGGGTTCACGCTTTATTCGCTGTGGGATGGCCGCAAAACACAAATTGCGAAAATTAAGAAGTGTAGTTACGCGCCGAAAAACAGATCCGCGTATCAGCGCGTAGGGTTTCAATCGTCCACTGAGCATCCTCACGGAAGGACTGGTTTGAACACAGGAGCTCGTCGTTGGACTTTGGAACCATTCATCAGGGTGCATGATTTCGGCCCTAAGGGATCGGACAAGCGATCACGCCGCGATTGAACCGAACAGGTAACATAGAGCAACAACAATTTGGGTCAATGGGAATGGAACAACGTATGGCAGTGTCCGAGAGCCCGACCGGCATTCGAGAGGCCTGTCCTATCCAGCCTGGCGCTTTGGATGGACTTACGATCATGCGCTATGCTCACATCTATCGGGACCGCAGATCCGGAGGGGTGGAGCAGTATTTGCGGCGTTTGCATGAGGGACTCCTTGAGAGACATCGTCTGACCATCTTGCAAATGTATCTGGCGAGAGGTGAATCGAGCGACGCCATGGATATTGAGAAAGTCGGACGGGGTCGCGTTCTTTGGGTGCCGGTTCGGACTCATGAGGGCCCTTCGCGGCTTACCGACCTGCGGAAACGCTTGGCCTCTGTGTATCGCAACTCGCTCGGTCTGCAGAAGCAAGAGGGGAAAAGCGGATTGCTGGCAAGGATATCTGCACTGCCGCAGATGTTGAGTCACCGCGGTGGCCATTTCCGATACAACACCGCCGTATTCAGTGATTACCTTCCCGCACTTCTGGCGGAATACGAGGTAAACCTTCTGGTAATGCATTGGTTAAGTTATGACTCAGATAGTCTGGTATTGCGTGCTCTGCAATCTAACATCCCATTCGCGTTCGTGAACCATTTTAGTAATTCCAGGCTGTCTATATCGCGAAATCGATATTGGTTAGACAAGGCAGCTGCCATCGGCGTCGTCTCCGGCAAGGAGATCCCAATCGATTTTCAAGGTAGGTGCATAAACCTTTTGGATGCTATCGACGCAGAATTTTTCATGCCCGAGAAAGCGCGACCGATGCAGATTCCTGCTACTCCCATGATCCTGTTACCCGCTCGGATTCAACTGGGAAAAGGTCATCGGGACCTGATCAAAGCTGTCAGCCTGTTGATCGGAAAGAAAATCGATCTCTCCCTATGTTTCGCGGGCGCTGTAGATTCAGAGGCCGAGCATCAGACACTCCACAAAATGGTTGCGGCTGCCGACCTCCAGGGCAGGATCTCATTTCTTGGTGAAAGAAGTGCCGAGGAACTCCGGGATTTGTACGCGGCTAGCTGTATGGTTGTGCTTCCAAGCTATTCAGAGGGGTTACCAAGGGTTCTTTTGGAGGCCCAGGCCATGAAAAAGCCCACTCTCTGTTATGATTCGGGAGGCATGAGCGAGGCAGTTTTGCCCAATCAAACCGGGTTCTTGGTGAAAACAGGCGACGTTGAGGCGTTGGCTAACAAGATCCGCTTTCTACTCGACAACGAAGCAGAAAGAGTGCGCTTCGGAGCCAGGGGGAGAGAGTTTGTTATCAGGAACTTTGCTATTCCTGCCTTGGTTCAGCGGCACGAAGCCTTTTACTTAAAGGCTCTTTCTAAATCGCGTGCCAGCGTTTAATAATATAATTCAGCCGGAGATTAACCCGCATTGAGTAGTCGGCCCATCCTGAGTTGCTGCTGATCCAACTGTTGCTCAGTTTACCGTGGCGGTTAGACCCGTCGGTGGGGCCACGGTCGAGGAAGTCAGGCCGCCGTAACAGCTCTCTGCGTTGAAGGTTAACGGACTGCCTGTGCCGTCTGTGCCCCCCATCGCGTTCTTATAACACGCTTTCGCCGGAATGTTATTTACGTGGCCGCTCACGAAAGCTCCACCTGTTACGTCCGGACCTATGGCCGGATAGGGTACACTCCCCCACCACGACGGCTTCGAACCTAGATAAAAGGACGAGGGCAGGGTTTGCGCGGTGCCGCTCTTCCAGGTAATCGAACCGGTCACGTTGCTGAAATCGCCGTGCAGAAAGATCGTGATCCAAGGAGCAAGACTATAACAAGGCCCAGTAACACCACTTCCACATCCGCTCCCGCTGCCGTTCGACCCAGATTCGGCAAAGCCAAAAGAGTAAGCATACACAGCTTGATCGTAGGTCCTGCTGTTAGCGCCGCAGGGAGAAAGGCCGCAGATCGCCCAAACCTTGTCAACTTGCGGCATAACCGCGGAATTTCCATAAGCATGTAGATTCGCCATTTCCTGTGAGCCCACAACGTTGCCAACGAGATTGAGGTTGCTGGTCTCATAGGTGGGGTTTACTGCCCTCGTCCCCTGAAACTCCCACCAGCCATTGATTCCACTGCTTCCCTGCGTACCAATGGGCGAGCAGCTCACGGCTCCGCGACCGTTTAGCGGATTGCATGCCAGGGTGGTTCCTCGAGCCCAATTGCGGAAGAAGGTGTTGTTGGCGCTGGATCCCCAAATGTTATCTGCGCCGTATGATGTGACAATGTTGCCTTCAAACAGATTGAATTGGGGGTGCGCACCATGCAGATCAATGTCTCCCATCGAGGCGTTCGGCGAACCGGCATCAAAATTACCGAGCGAATAATTATAAGCCAACACATTTCCGGCTACTCCCCATTCCAGCATCATCGAAACGTGCAGCCGCTCAAAGATGTTGTTTTGGACCAACATTCCAGTCGACTTGTTCCGAAGAGCCAGGTCGGAATCATAGGTTCCCGGAGCGTGTGTGTAAGCGTTCGAGAAGTAGCTGTTGATGACTTCGCTGTGGTAGGAGAAATCTACCTCAACGTGATCGCCATCCGCATAATTGCCTTCGACGCCGCTGATCCAGCAGTACGCGCAGCCTTTCATCACAAAGTTGCTGCTCGCGCCTGTTTTGTTGGCGTACACCTGAAGATTCTCGACGCCGGCATATTTCGTGGCCGTAAACGGCGTGGCGTGAGGAGTTAGCGTATAGGAAACGTAGAGCCCGGGGTTGATCCCGATGGTGGTCCCGCTCACAGCTGTAACCTCGACAATTTGCCCCTGTGCTCGGGTTCCACCTTGGCCGTTATCGCACCAAGTGCACGTCCCTTCGCTGCCATGCGTCGTAACGATTGTCCCGTCATTAAGTTGATCGATCACGAGATAGCTTCCAACGCTGATTCCCGAAGCGCTGGCCAGTGTGATGCTTGTCGAACCCGCGGAAGCCCCCCCCGTGATGGCAACTGCATTTGATTGACCATAGGGAACGCCTCCGGTACCCAGGGAAATGACCGCGCCCGATGTGTTGTGAGCCTCCAGAATGGTTTGATTTGCACCAGCACCACGCAAGGTCACGTTCGATGGAATGTTGATGTGCCCATTTACCAAGAAGGTTCCTACTGAAAGCGATACGTATTGCGCGGAAGCGCAACCACTCAGCGCACTATTAATGGCAGTTGTGGCGTCCGTGGAACCATTCCCATACGTCGGGGCATTGAGTGTCGCGCAGGCCGTGATGCGGCTCGGAATGCCTCCGGGAATCCCCGCCGTGGACCAATCGATTGCCCGGGTTGGATCAAGGATTCCTGACCACGCCTGTCCCTTGACGGCAGTTGGAATCATCAATAAGAGCAAGGAGATGAAAAAAGGAAACTGCCGGCCCCGTAACATGTATTTCTCCTTAGCAGCTAGCTAAATCCAATGCTTGAAGTCGCAAAATCCGTTAAAAAGCTATCTAACCGGATCGCCTCACGGTAACCATTTTTCGAGACGTAACGATTGAAAACAATTGCGTCGGCCTCCGAGAGGTTTTCTCCGGTTGCTTTGGAGAAATGCCCTGGTAAAGATTACTTGCAATGTATCTAGGGCGCAAATGCGGTTATCTGTAAACGTCGAAAACGCCACTCTTTTCAAACCGACCGACCCTATACCTAGCAAAATCTGATGCACGAGAAGTCAACGATGAACGCGTTGCCCGAATACAATGACAGTGCCAAGAAACCTCGTTCTGATCTCGTCGATCAGCGCATATGATATGGGGGAAAACCCAATCAGTACACCGCGCTCCGTCTAGCAAGACATACTATCCGGGGCCCGCAGGGAAGGTATGGTCTCTCAGTTTAGCAAAACGAGGAGGGTAGGACGCTCACTCCATCGTGCGCTGCTGGACCTGGTTCGTACCGTCCCATTCCCTCAATGAGGGTAAGCCCCGTCCTGAGATGGAATCTACTGACAGAGCGGCCAGATTCCGAACAGGATCAGTGACCTGTACCCCCGGGCAAGACGCGGCTACCGGAACGACACGGTGGTACAATGCAAGCCCACTCAGAAGTTGCTATCGAATGACGAGTTAGTACCTAAGAGTCCGCCATTTTCATGAATAGTTGATAGCATTCTAGCTATCGGAGTAAGCTGCCCACTATGAGCCGAAGTTTTTTTGAGTTTTTCCGCTGTCCCAGCGACGCCGTTCGGTTTGACATTAAAGAAGGCCTCTCAACGGACATGGGCTACTTCCAATTTGGTGAGGGGTTGACCTGTTACGGGACGACCGTTGCTGTGCCTTTGGCTAGACATGCGGCTGGCAGCCTCGGGGACGCCTTACAGGCAGTATCTGTAAAAGGCGATGAGATCAGACTTCCCTTTGACCCCGACCAGGTGGTGGATTGCCTTCGATATGAACGTTACACTCAAGCACGCGGTGAGGGAGCCAGCCGACTGCGTGCCCATGCCGTAATCGGGGACATTTATTATCTGTGCAGACCTCTAATGCCCGTGGCAATCCGCAGCATCCTTCAGCGGATTTACCTCCGAAACCAACTGAAGAATCCGTTTCCTAAATGGCCCGTGGACCGGACAGTGGAACGCCTTTTTGAGAAATTGATGGAATTGGCGCTAAAGGCAAACGGAAACGTCGCGATTCCCTTCATTTGGTTTTGGCCCGATGGTGCAAAAGCAGCATTCATACTAACGCACGACGTGGAAACGGCGGCGGGAGTGAGGTTCTGTTCGAGGCTGATGGATCTAGACAATGAGTTTGGATTCCGCTCAGCGTTTCAGATCGTGCCAGAGAAGAGGTATGAAGTAACCGATTCCTTTCTGCAAGAATTTAGGACCCGTAACTTCGAAGTGAACGTTCATGACCTAAATCATGACGGGAACCTCTTTCGCGAAGTAGAAGAATTTCGCCGCCGAGCTGAAAGAATCAATCAACACTTGGTTCGATTCGGAACGAGGGGATTCCGTTCCGGCGCCCTGTATCGCCAGCTCGATTGGTACAACGCATTCGACATTTCTTACGATATGTCCGTGCCGAACGTCGGCCATCTGGAGCCGCAGGGCGGTGGCTGTTGCACGATCATGCCGTATTTCGTGGGGAATATACTAGAGATACCCGTTACTGAGACTCAAGACTATTCCCTTTTTCACATCTTAAATGAATATTCTATTGACCTATGGAAACTGCAAACTGAGACAATTCTACAGGGGAATGGGCTCATCAGTTTGATCACCCACCCTGACTATCTCATTGGTCACAAGGCAAGGAGTACCTATCGGCAATTACTAGGCTATCTCGCAGAGACCTGCAAAGCCGAGAACGTTTGGGCCACCTTACCATCGGACATTGATCGCTGGTGGAGGATGCGCCACCACATGGAACTCGTTCGCGTCGGCGATTCTTGGCAAATTCGAGGCGAAGGCAGTGAGCGGGCCAGGATCGCTTATGCAAGTTTAATTGACGGTCGGGTGCAGTATAACTTTGAGAGCTCCGCACAAGAGGGCGACAAGAGCCAAGTGGCCACAGTCGGGAACAAGCTCGCGACGCCGAAGTTCGTTCTGAGTGAAAGGAATTCGTTTGGTGGATGTGGAACTCCACCTTCTGGCGCTGTCATCCATCCCGAGGAGGCGGCGCAATCGATGGCTGCCCACAAGCAAACCCAGGCAGAGAATCTGCTTCTAACTGCATCACAAGATGAATCACTTCTCGGTGCAGAGAATGTAAAGATTGGAATGCCATTGATAGAACAGCAGGAAGTGCAGTCAAAGGCTGCGGACCTGAAGTCCGTGGCACGGAGAAGCGGGGAATCACAAAGGCCGCTTCGCGTTTGCATGGTGGCGTATTCGTTTTATGAGGCTGACAATCGAGTGATGCGGTATGCGGAAACGCTCGCTCAAGAGGGTCATGAGGTCGAGGTTTTCGCCCTCCAGCAAGGGGACGATCCCCAAGAGGAGGTGCTCGGCGGGGTTAAGGTATATCGGTTGCAGGGTCGCCTCATAAATGAGAAAACGAAGCTTACCTATGTTTGGCGGATACTCCTATTCCTCATGCGGTCTTTATATCAAGTTTCGAAACATGACTTCAATTGTAAATACGATCTGGTTCACGTCCACTCCGTCCCCGACTTTCTCGTTTTCAGCGCCCTCGTGCCGCGCTTGCGGGGCACGCCGGTCATTCTGGACATTCACGACATCCTGCCAGAGTTTTATATGGGCAAGTTCGGAGGCGGAAAAGACTCCCTGATCTTTCGACTCTTGCGCTTGACGGAATGGGTTTGTGCCAAATTCGCAAGTCACGTGATCATCGCAAATCATCTCTGGAGAGAGCGACTTTTGAGTCGATCGGTGGAGCCCGACAAATGTACCGTCGTACTCAATTCTCCGGACCGGTCTATCTTTCATCTAAGCAAAGAACCGCCAGCGAAAAGCGATCGTTTTCTTCTACTTTATCCTGGAACACTCAACTGGCATCAAGGGCTGGATATTGCGATTCGCGCTTTCTCAAAGATCAGTTCCGAGGTTCCCCAGGCTGAATTCCACATCTACGGCGAAGGACCCTCTAAGGAGCTCCTCGCCCGTCTGGTGAATGAGCTAGGCCTGCAGAAGCGAGTATTTCTTCATGAGCCCCAGAAACTCCGGGAAATCGCCAGAGTCATTGAAAACGCGGACCTTGGAATTGTTCCAAAGCGTACGGATGGTTTTGGCAATGAGGCCTTCAGCACGAAAATCTTCGAGTTCATGTCCATGAGAGTCCCGGTCATTGTGTCCGATACTCGCATCGACCGATACTACTTTAACGATTCCCTCGTCCGCTTCTTCCGCGGAGGCGATAAAGATGACCTGGCGGATTGCATGCTCGATCTGATTCAACATCCGGAAAAACGAAGGGCATTAGTGGAGAATGCCACTGAGTTTATCGCCAAGAATGATTGGACCGCTAAGAAGCACGAGTACCTTGACATTGTCGACGGGCTGATCACGAAGTCCAAGGTGCAATAGTTCAGTCGAGGCAGTACGACTGATTGTGCGTGAATGAAAATTGAGGAAATCGCAATCGTAACGGAGTCTGGCGCCTTGGATGAGCCGAGGAACAGTCTTTTAAAACGCTGGCTGTTGTTGGGTGTCTGGATTGTTGTCAGTTCGCTCCTCTTTGCAAAACCTCTGATTGCCCTCGTTCGCTTATCGCTCACGAATGACAATGCCTCCCACCTCATACTGATTCCTTTCCTCACAGCTGGCCTGCTATTCGTCGAGCGCCGCACTATCTTCAACAATCCTTCCTTCAGTGTGGGCGGCGGCATTTTCCTTTTCTTGGCTGTCATCATCGCTATCAGTGTGCGCCTGGCTGGTGACGCAATGACTCCCGATCTCCGGCTCACAGGCGATATCCTGGCCGTCATTTTGCTTTGGATAGCTGGATTTGCTTTTTCCTTCGGGAAGGATGCCGTAAAATCAGCCTACTTTTCTCTTCTTTTTCTTTTTCTGACTGTTCCTCTGCCGAATTTCCTATTGGAACGCATCATCTCTTGGTTGCAATCGGGATCCGCAGAAATCACCGAAGTGCTCTTCAACTTGACCGGGGTTCCGGTTCTGAGAGAGGGGCTGGTCTTCCACCTCCCGCGAGTGAACATCGAAGTTGCAAGAGAATGCAGCGGCATCCGCTCTACCATAGCACTCTTCATTCTGACTCTTCCTGTTGCCCATTACCGCCTGCATTCTCTCTGGAGGAAGCTCTTCTTTTGGGCGTGCGTATTCTTGATGATGCTTCTGAAAAACGGGATTCGTATCGTTACCCTGACGCTGTTAGCGATGTACGTGGATCCGAGCTTTTTGTTTGGGACACTTCACCGTGATGGTGGAATTGTTTTCTTCCTGCTGGGCTTACTCTTGTTGCTGCCTGTTCTCTTACTGCTGCAGCGCGGAGAATCACCGGCCCTGGCGGGAATGAAGAAATTGGCCTCATCCTCCGAACAAAGGAACTGACGTTGTGCAGTTCTCCCGACTGTCTGCACGGGGGTTTGTATCAGCATCAATGAAATACGTCCTGAGCCCAACAGCAGGGCATTAGCCGCCCGTGTAGTGACTATAATACTGCCCGTAAGCCGCTTCCCGTTCGGCTCCGTTCAGTACTACTCCCAATAGATTTTTCTCTCGGAACTCGGCCACGGCCTTCTCTGCTGCTTCGAAATCCGTAACTCCTGCCCTCACGACAAACAGCACGCCGTCACACAAATCCGCCAACACGCTCGGATCATGCACTGGAGTAGCCGGCGGGGAATCCAGGATCACAAAGTCAAACATTGGCGTGACGACGTCCAGCAGGTGTCTCATCCTGTCGCTGGGTAGAAGTTCACTTGGATTCGATACCTGGTTGCCTCCCGGAATGAAGCACAGATTCTCGTCCGGGCCGCTTTGAATAATCGAATACTCTTCGGCTTCCCCGCGGAGATAGTCACTCAAGCCGGGCGTGGAAGGCGCCCCGAGGGCTACGTGAAGTCGCGACGCCCGGAGGTCAGCGTCAATCAGAAGAACGCGACGGTCAGGCTGGCGGATTATAGACTGTGCAAGATTTGCAGCGACAAACGTCTTGCCCTCTGCGGGAAGACTGCTAGTAACGAGGATGCGCTTCAACACGCGCGTATCGGCAATCTGAGACAGCCGCGATCGGAGAGTTCGAAAAGGCTCGGCCCCGATTTTCTTGCTATCGGTACCTCCGAACACGCTCATGCGGGGATCCGGTGTCCATTTCGGATGGGCGCACCGCTTCAGGAGCTGTTCGAATCGGACGAAAGGCTGCTTACTCGCCTTTCCAATGCGGTTTGTCGTAGCAGTGTCCAGTTCATTCCCAGCTTGGGCCGAGCGACTAATTCCTTCCGTCACATCGACGAAAGTCTGCAATGAGCTTGCCGACGGCTGCGACGCCCTTTCTTCCGCAGCCTTCTTCAACGCGTCATGTATCCGACTCATTTTTTCCTTTCGAATATCCGCTCAACCGTTAACTATCAAACATGCGGCCCGATTGCGCCAAGGCTTGGTTGATTCCTAGGCGCCTCACTCTTTCCTTGACACAGCGCTTCAAGAACTGGCACTAACGCAAGCACCGGAAGTTTCAGTGCAAGTTCGACGTCGCGTTCAGTGTGCATCGATTTGTCACCGATGGCGACCAAGTAGAGAATCGCAAGCCCGAGAGCGAGTCCGCCACCAAAACCTCCGCCGGCAAGTTGGACTTTCTTCGGAAACGAGGGTCGATCCGGAAGGCTCGGTGGATCGTACACCCGGAACTGCTCGCTCTCCTGCTGGCTCTCAAGATCGCCAGCTACGCCTGCGTTCTGCCTCTTCTTCAGAAGATCGTTATAGAAGTCCTGCGCTGTCTGATAGTTGCGCATCAATTCCTTCAACTGCTGTTCGACCATGGGACTAGCCTGAACGCGGCTTTGTAGCAGGTGAATTTCATTTTGAATCTGACCTTGTCGCTTGGTCAAATCTGCGATGTTCATATCGTCCTGCCGTAGTTTTGCTCGGAGTTGCTGAATCTGTGGAGGTTCCACCGCTGAAGCTTGCGTCGAACCGTTCGCAGCTGGATTATTCTTCAGTGTTCCGGCCATCCGTTTTTTCAGTTCTTCCATCTGTTTCTTAAGCTTGACGACATCGGGATGCTCGAAAGTGTAGCGCGCCTGCAAACTCCTAAGCTGCTCTTCCAAAGCGCCCAACTGTTGTTCCGCGGTCTCCGGGTTTTGGCCTGTTTGAGATGGCTTCCAATTCGCTTCTTGCTGGGCGATAAGGGATTCATTAAAAGCTTTATCTTGGTTCGCGCGACTCAAGGCCTGCGTATTGGCCTCTAGCTGTGCGTTCATCCCCGTCAAAATACTTAGGTTGCTCTGTTGTTCTTCCGGCAAAGACCCTAGATACTGTCGCTTGAACTGGGCAACTTTCGCGTCTTGGTCATCTAAGCTCTTCTTAGCCTCCTCAAGTTGTTTGCTAAGAAAATTCGTGGTTTCATTGGCCTGTTGCTTGCGCTCACGCGCGTTCTGTTCCAGAAACATGGAGGTGATTTCAGTACATATTTGTTGAGCAATTTGTGGGTTATCAAAGGTTACGTCTACGTAGAAACCCGGCAGTTGCCGGCTCTGCGTACCAGGCGTCGGCTCCAGTGGCTTGATTTCCACCGCGGTTCGCAGCCGTTCGACAAGATCTTCTATGTGCACCCGGCCTCGGACCTCAGCGTATAGGCCAAATTTCTCAATGATGGGCTGCAGGCGTGTCCTGCTGAGGATCTGCTCCTTCATCGACGCAAGACGGTGATTCAAGTCTTCGGTGACGACCGGCTTCACGTAGTCCGGACCAACCGTTGGCTGCTCAACCAGCACCATAGTCTGCGATGTATATCGCTTGGGAAGGACAAGGGCGGCACCCAGGCCCAATGCTCCTAGAAAGACCGTAGATAGCGGGAGAATCCACCAATATCGCCGCAAGGTGCGTTTCGCTTCTGCCAAGCCAATTTCGCCATTCCGGACCATGAGAACCTCGTCCTTACTCTACCTGTATCCCCGCAGCGGCTTTCTCTCCGGATGCCATATTCCCTGGAGATTGCTAATCCCTACTGCGATCCAGGCAGGCCACGGTAGCAAGACTTGGGAAGCACGGGCTATGCCAGCTAGTACAACCTCTCGTCGTACCCATGTCCCATTTAAGTTGTTTTTTATCATGCTCTTATGAAAGACATTTTTCGTCATTTCTGGCCGTGGCTAGTCCGAGTCTTCGTTCGAGCACAGGAAGTGGAAGTATTCTACCCATAAAACCCCCTTAATTCCCCTGACCTGAGTTCCATCTGCCGGATAAATCGACTCTAAGCCCAGCTCAAAGATCTTCAGATCCCACTGCTAAGGAAAAGAAAACCTTTGTAATGAAAGAGTTACAGAAAACCCGAGACCTCGCTCCGAATGCTCTTTCTCAGGGCTTAAAATTGCACCCGTACTTCCCGAAAGAGGTGTTGTCTGTGTACTCTTGTAAATCAGCGCCTATCAGGCGCAAGGCGGGTTTGGTACTGTCTTGTGGGCTTTTCCTGCTCCTGGCCGCCCTCGTGGCTGGCTGCTCGCGTGACCCCAATGTGCGCAAAGTGAAGTTCCTCCAGCAAGGTGACGTCTATTTCGAAAAGGGGAAGTATCCAGAAGCAAATATCTCCTACAGCCGTGCCTTGCAGATCGACCCCCGCTTTGTCGAGGCTCACTACAAGCGCGCCCAGTGCCTCCTAAAGCAGAGCAGTTGGGCGGCGGCCTTCCAGGAGCTCTCGCGCACGGTTGATCTGCAGCCACAAAACTGGCCCGCCCAGCTAGAGCTGGGTCAACTCTTGCTCGCTGGTGGTAAACCTCAGGAAGCCAAAGATCGCGCCCTTCTCATCCTTCAAAGCGACCCAAAACACGCGGACGCACAATTACTTTTGTCTGACGCGGATGCCGCCTTGGGGAATCTGGAGGACGCTCTGGAGGAGGCAAGAGTAGCCTCAGAAATGGCCCCGGATCGTTCAGCAAGTCTTATTAATTTGGGTCTGATCCAGGCGAAAGCCAGCGCCTTTGACGACGCAGAAGCAAGTCTCAAGAAAGCACAATCCCTTGATCCTGTATCGGTCACTCCGCTGTTAACCTTAGCGAATCTCTACGAGCGCCAGAGACGGTGGGCCGACGCAGAGAAAGAACTTCAGGCGGCGATCAGCCTCACGCCCAATTCAACCATGCCACGTAGTGCTCTGGCGGGTCTCTATCTTGCTCAAGGGCAGGAGTCGCTTGCGGAAAAGGTTCTGACGGACGCCAAACAACAGTTGAGTGACAATCCAGCGGCGTACCGCATGCCCGGTGATTATTATCTGAGCCACGGAGAAAACGCCAAGGCCGTCGCGGAATTCGGCGCTCTCTCAGAAGCACATGAGAATGATTTGACCGTAAGAAAGACTTACATTCAACTCCTGATCTCGAATAAGAGGATCGACGAAGCCAACCAACTCAATGACGCGATTCTAAAGAAAACACCGCAGGATGCGGAGGCCCTGATCCTGAAGGGGCAGATTCAGCTCCGGCAGAAGAAAGTGGATGAAAGCGTTCAATTGTTTGAGCAGGCTCTCAAGTACGCCCCCGAAAATGCCATGGGGCATTTCCAGCTTGGTGTCGCATTCCAACAGAAGGGCAGCACTCAGCAGGCTAAGAGCGAGTGGCGCGAGGCGGCACGATTGCGTCCCAACTTTTCTGAGGCGTGGCGCGCGCTCGGCGCCAATGCTTTGCAACACGGAGACTGGAAAGAGCTCGAAGCCATCGCCGATCAACTCAAGACAATCGCGCCGCGCTCCGCGGAGGCCTATCTGTACCATGCAACAGCTAGAATGAATCAAGGCGATGCCTTGGCCGCGGAAGCGGACTTGAATCAACTGCTCCTGATCGCGCCAAACAGCGCGCTTGGATACGTCAAGCTAGGCCAACTGCGTGTGGCACAGAAGCGCCTGGACGAGGCAGAAAAAATGTACCGCCAAGGACTTGCTCGAGATCCCGATTCTCTACAGGCTGTCGGGGGACTGGTCGACCTGGATCTCCTAAACAACAAGCCTGCCCAGGCGTTGCGGCTCATTCAAGAGCAACTCGATTCCAATCCCCAAAATGCGGCTCTCCATTTATTGCAGGGAAATGCTCTGCTTCAAAACAAGCAGCCGGAAGAAGCCGCACGTTCCATGGAACGTGCCGTGGAACTGGATGGACAAAACGTCAGTGCACTCGTCCTGCTCGCAGAAATAGAGTCATCGCTTGGAAAGTTTGATCAGTCGGTTGCGAACTATCAACGAGCGATTGGAATTGCGCCCAACAATGTCCGGCTCTATGTTGCTTTGGGCAGCCTCTATGAGCGCCAGGGCAATTGGCAGCAAGCCCAGACCGTCTACCAGAAGGCGTTGGCGATGCAACCCGAAGACGCGCTCGCGGCGAACAACCTGGCCTACATCATGATCGAGCACAAGGAAAGTGTGAATGTAGCGCTTACGCTTGCTCAGACTGCTCGACGCGGACTGCCCAACCTGCCGAATTCCGCAGATACGCTGGGCTGGGCGTATTACCACAACGGAGCATACTCGGTTGCCGCGCCCTTCTTCGAAGATGCCGTCAAGAAAGCCCCAGGGAACTTGACTTATCACTACCACCTCGGTTTGACTTATCAAAAGCTCAACGATTTGGCCAGGGCTCGCACAGAGTTTGAGAAAACTATCAGCCTCGACCCGAAATCGCTGCTTGCCAACGAAGCGCGCCACGCGCTGAGCCAATCCACGGGCACGTAGGCGTATTTCTCAGCGCGTGTCAGGAGAATCTCTGATCCGTTCGCGTATCGCCGATCACTACTGCAGAGGCACGCCGTCCTCCAAGACGCCCGTCCGACTCCGTCCTCTCACCTGCGGGCCTGAACGCCCTCGGCCTGAGAACGAGGCCCTGGCGTGACGCCTTGAGCGCCTGCCTAAAACAATTGCGGAAGACGGGAGATCTCGCGTGAGCTATGTCTGATCGACGCCACGGAACAGCGCCATTGGGCTATTGGTTTCCAGCGGTTTTTGTGGCCATCCTGATTTCGGTCTTCTCAACACAATACTTTGCCGCTGAGCGGACGGGCGGCGTCATCCTCCCAGTCTTACACTGGCTCTTCCCGTGGGCCACACACCGAATGCTCCATCTCTTCCACTCCGGCATTCGCAAGGCGGCACACGTCACCGAGTTTGGGATCTTCAGTATTACTGTATTTCGCGGGGTCCGTGCGGGAAGGTCTGGTTGGAAATTCATCTGGGCTCTTACGACCCTGGTGATCGCGGTTTTGTATGCTGCACTCGACGAGTGGCATCAGTCATTCGTTTTGCTAAGGCATGCGACACCGCGCGACGTAGCGATTGATGCCTTCGGTGCATTGCTGGCTCAATGTTTTGTTTGGGGGTATGCCACTCGAAGAGGGCCCTTTGCGGCCCATTTTCCAGGGAATGCTGGTTCACCAATGAAGCAGGAAAAAATGGCTCGCTAAGTTATTCCGCGCGCGGTTATGGGATGTTCGCAGACACTTCGTTGGAATTAGCGCTTTCGTTACCGCTGGCGTCCACCGCCGTCGTCACGTAGTAATAGAGCGTCCCGCCGAGCACGGTCCCATCGGTATAAGCCAGGCCGCCCACCAACGAAGAATTCACCTTGGCGTATTGAGTGCCACTCACGGTGCTGCGATACACGTTGTACCCAGACACTGTCGAAGTGCTGGCGATCCAAGACAGCGCTACGGAATGCGCTTGCTGCACCGTTGCGGTGAAATTCACACCGGCAACGTTCGCGGCGTTTATCGTCACATTGTTGCTCGCAGGAGAATACGCATAGCCGGTATTGCTGGGAGTTACGGTATATGTCCCGTTTGCCAAACCAGAGAAGCTGTAACTGCCTGACGCGTTCGCAACCGTCGTCGCCCCCGCGGCCCCGCTCAAGATCACGGTGGCTCCATTACCGCCCGCAGCCGGACTGATCGTCCCGGAGATGGTATACGTGGCACTTTGCTGAATGTCCGTGAAATTTATTCCCGTGACGTTGGCGGCGCTGACCGTTGCAGTTTGGCTGGTCGGACTGAACGTGTAACCCGTGTGGCTGGGAGTAATCGCGTAAGTCCCGTTTGCCAATCCAGTGAAGGTGTAGGAGCCGGAGCTGTTCGCCGTTGTCATAGCGCTAGCAGCTCCACTTAGTGTGACCGTCGCCGCGTTTCCGCCTGCGGCCGGACTGATCGTCCCTGAGAGGTTGTACGCTTGCGGGGGCGGAGGCTGGGTGGATGAATTTCCGCTGGCAATACCGGAACAACCCCAAGACAAAGCAATGGAGGTGATTAACCCCGTCATCAAGAGCGCTGGCCGCACGCGGAAACTTGATTTCCGAGGAAAAGTAGGTTGGCCCAATCGCTGATGAGGCGATCCAAGTCCCATGCTCCAGGCAGCTCCAGAGTCTACCCGTGGGGTAGAATACCCGTGCCTGGGACTTGAAGACACTGTCTGGGAGGCCAATTTGAGTACAGGTAATGACCCTGTACGGGTTCTCCTTCGAACACGTAAAGGTCTCATTTTTGGAAGCATCCCGTCCTATGGCTGGCCGCCGGGCAAACGGCAGACGAAAAGACCAAAGGTTGGGCTTGTCATCCTGGGCTAGGATTCTGCGGCATCCCCCACGGAAAAGTAAGTGCAATCCGGATGGTGAAACACCAATGCACTCACGCTCGCTTCCGGATCCATCATGAAGCCTTCCGTAAGCTGAATGCCGATCTCTTCCGGATTCAATAGTTTCCAGAGTCCTGCCTGATCTTCGAGGTTCGGGCACGCCGGATAACCAAAGCTGTAGCGCTTCCCGCGATATCGCGAAGTAAATCGCTGCGCCATGGTCATCTCCGGTGGATCGGGGAAGCCCCAATCCTCTCGGATGCGCCGGTGCAGCCATTCCGCGCACGCCTCCGCCGTCTCGATTGCCAGCGCCTGCAGGCCGTGGGACTTGAAGTAGTAGCCTTCATTTTTTTCTTTTTCCGAACGTCCACGAATTCCCTCTCCGGCTGTCACCACGAACAATGCCAGGTGGTCGCGCTGTCCGTTTTGCGCCGGCAAGGCATAATCGGCTAGGCACAGAAAATCGCCCTGCCGTTGCCTCCCAAATCGAAACGTATGCAGCGGCTCCTTTGCCCCCGGCGCAAATAGGTGCAGGGCATCTCCTTCCGCTTCCACTTCGTAGAACTGCCAGACGGCTCGGATCTTCATGAACTCCGCTGCTTCCTTCTTCACCTCTTCCATGTTCTCGAATAGCTCGACGGCCTTTGGATCGCGCTCCGCCAAACGCTTCTCGAAGTCGCCGCGGAAGCCCATGTGCCGTCCAAAGAGCATAAACGGATTGATGTAGTCCCAGACTTCGCGCAAATCCGGCACCAGCCGGACTTTGCGGTCCAGATATTTCATCGCCGGAATCGGCAGGTCCGCGCGAACTCGCGGCGAGCGCTTCACCGCCGGGATCTCCTTCACCGTCACGATCGTGGACACGCTCGCGCCATTTCCGCTTGCCGTGTGATTCCGCAGCACGTTCTCGCGCGTCGCGGGATCCATCAATTCGTTCATCAGCCGCAGCCCGGTCATCGCGTCTTTCGCGTAGCACACGGCTTTCCCGTAACTTGGTGCGATCTTCGTCTGCGTAAACTTTGCCGAGAGCGCCGCGCCGCCCACCAGCATGGGAATCCCGATCCCCGCATCCTTTAAGTCATTCGCCGTAATCACCATCTGCTGCGCGCTCTTCACCAGCAGCCCCGACAATCCAATAGCATCCGGTTTATGTTCTTGATACGCCTTGATCAACTCCTCCGGCGGCACTTTGATCCCGAGGTTCACAACGTCATAGCCATTATTCTTCAAAATGATTTCGACCAGGTTCTTCCCAATGTCGTGGACGTCGCCCTTCACCGTTGCCAGTACTACTTTTCCGCGCTTGGCCGTGTCCGCCTTCTCCATGAATTGTTCGAGATGGCTCACCGCCGCCTTCATGGCTTCCGCTGACTGCAACACCTCCGCGACGATCAATTCATTCGCATTGAAGAGCCGCCCGACTTCCGCCATCCCTGCCATCAGCGGTCCATTCACGATGTCCAGCGGCGCCGCACCCTCTCCGCGCTTTTTTTCCAGATCCGCGATCAGACCGTCCCTCGTGCCTTCGATGATGTAGTTTGCCAGCCGCTCATCCAGGGGCACGTCTACCGCGCGAGCTTTTTCCTTTTTCTTGGTCGTCCGGAAGTGTTCGGCAATCGCTGCGATGTAATGCTGATTGACCGCCGCCCGTTGTTCCTTGCTCTGCTTGCGCCAGTCTGCAGGAACATCCCGCAACAGCCCGGCATTCGAATGCTCGGCAGGCACATCCTTCGGCGGATGTGAAAACAGAAGGTTTTCCGCGAGTTCTCGCTCTTGCGCAGGGATCGACGCAAACCGCTCCAGCTTCTCCGTATTGACGATGGCGAGGTCCAGCCCCGCTTTCGTGCAGTAATAAAGGAAAACCGAATTCACGACTTCACGCGCGCCTGCCGGCAGCCCGAAGGAAACATTCGAAATACCCAGGATCGTTCGGACGTCCGGCAGTGCCTGCTTGATCAGGCGGATGCCTTCCATCGTCTCGACCGCGCCGCCGATATAATTCTCATCGCCCGTCGCGCAGGGAAAAACCAGGGGATCGAAAATAACGTCCTCCGGCCCCAACCCGTATTTTTCCGTCAGCAGCCTGTAAGAACGCTGCGCAATCGCCAGTTTCCGCTCGCGCGTAAACGCTTGTGCCTGCAGCTTGTCTTCATCGATGCAGCCCACCACCACCGCCGCGCCAAACTCATGCGCAATCGGCACTACGCGTTCGAATTTTTCCTCGCCATCCTCGAGATTGATCGAATTGAGGATCGCCTTCCCCTGGCAATACGTCAGTGCCAGCTCGATCGCCGTCGGATCGGTGGTATCGATCATCACCGGTGCCTTCACTTTTCGAATTAGCTTTTCGTAGAACGGCGGAATATCTTTCTTCTCATCGCGTTCCGTGCTCTGCAGGCACACGTCCACGATGTGCGCGCCGCCCCGTACTTGCCGCCGGGCAATCTCGCTCGCTTCTTCCCACTTTTCTTCCGCCACCAGGTTCTTGAACAATCGCGAACCGATCACGTTGGTTCGCTCACCCACGAGCAGCGGCCGCGTGCTTTCCTCAGCCTCAATCGTTTCAATCCCCGAATAAACCGCCCGGTGCGTCTCCGCTGGCCGCTGCCGTGGTTTCCTACCCTCCGCCATCTGCGCGATCGCGCGAATATGCTTTTCTGTTGTGCCGCAGCATCCCCCAACGAAATTCAACCAGCCGTGATCCGCAAATTTCTGAAGCTGTGCCGCCAGCGTCGTCGGAGTTTCGAGATACTTTCCTTCTTCATCCGGCAGGCCCGCATTCGGGTAGCAAGACACAAATTCGCCTGTAAGCTGGCTTAGCGTTCGAATGTGGTCGGTCATGAACTCCGGTCCCGTTGCGCAGTTCATCCCAAACGCCAACGGCTTGGCATGCCGCAGCGACGCCCACATAGCTTCCACCGTCTGCCCGGCCAGCATTGTTCCCATCGGCTCGATCGTGACCGATACGATAAACGGCACTTCGCTCCCCATCTCCTTCGAAAGTCTGTGAATCGCGAGGATCGCCGCCTTGATATTCCGGGTGTCCTGGCAGGTCTCGACCAGCAGCAGATCCGCTCCGCCTTCAACGAGGCCTTTTGCCTGTGTGTAGTAGGTCTCTCGCAGTTCGTTGAACGTCACGCCGCCTGTAACCGTAATCGCCTTGGTTGTTGGCCCCATGGAACCGGCTACGAACCGCGGCTTCCCAGGGGTACTGAGTTCATCTGCCGCTTGCCGCGCCAGCTCGGCCGCTCGCTTGTTGAGGAAATGCGCGTCTGCCGCCAGCCCATATTCCCCGAGCACAATCGGCGCACCGCCGAAGCTGTTCGTTTCGACGATGTCCGATCCCGCCTCAAAGTATTTCCTGTGAATGTCCAAAACCACATCCGGGCGCGTTCGAACCAGGTTTTCATTGCATCCTTCGAGCGCCGCTCCGCCAAAATCGGCCGCGTTCAGGTTCCGTTGTTGCAGCATGGTCCCCATCGCGCCGTCAAGCACGAGGATCCTTTCCGCAAGCAACTCACGTAGGGCTTTCGCCGATTCGTTCAGGTTACGCATCCGCTCGAAGCTGCCACTCCCTGCCGTTCGCCGGACAAAATGGTCGAAATACCAAAGAAATCCGGCGTTTCCGGCCCCCTCTATTTTACCCAGGTTTCCCGGCGGATACCTATCCCCACGCATTGAACTAGCGCTTTTTTCGCCCGAATGGCGAATCGGCCCACCGAACGGTCAATTCCCCGGATGCCATGCCGCATTCCTCCCCCTGGGACGGCCATACTGCAAAGCGCATAATCGGTATCCTATTGAAGGGAGTACCCCGGAGCCATGCACCGTAGATGTCAGTAACAATTCGTGAACAGACACACCAAAGGACTTGCCCCTTTGGCCAGTTTTCAATAATCTGTCGAACAGTGACTACGAAACGTACTTCCACAAAACTGACCGTCTGCATCCTCTCGCCGCATCCCCTGGTGCTGAGCGAGTTCGAACGCATTCTAGCCAAGTCCCAATTCAAGGTTATTCTCAAGCAACTGGAGTCCACCCTTGCACCCGACCTCCGCGCTCTTGAGCCGCCTCGCGCCCAGGTTTACGTCATTGACGCGCATGCTGCAAAGCCCGCCACCGGAGCGCTCTTGGCCAATATTCTCGAACGCCATCCGGAGGCCCGCCTCATTGTTGTCGGCGAGCAGCACAACGACGCCAACAGTTTTTCGCTCCTGCGTCTCGGAGTGAAAGGCCTTCTCACCTACGTCGAAGCCCGGGACCAATTGATCCGCGCGCTCCCGCTCGTTGCTAGCGGAGGATTCTGGGTTCCCCGGCAGCTTCTCTCCGGGTTCGTTGATTCCATCCTCACCGGCCAGGGCCGTCGTTTGAAGACCGATTCCGTCACGAATCTGAGCCGCCGCGAGCAGGAGGTTCTCGATTCGCTGCTCGAAAATCTTTCGAACAAAGAGATTGCCAGCAAGCTCAACATTGCGGAACGCACGGTGAAGTTTCACGTTTCGAACCTGCTCAGTAAGTTCGGCGTGCGCCGCCGTGCCGACCTTATTCTTCTTACCTTTCAGCGCCGCTTGTCGCAGGCTTAATCTTTGTCGCATTTTCGGGCCGCCGCACCCTGCTTTTCCGCGGCCCTTGCTGTTGGTTCAGGCAACGTTGAGCGCACGCGTTTTGCGTTTCTACCTGACTCGAGGAGCACTTACAGGTGAATATTCTCGTTACCGGAGCGGCGGGCTACATCGGCAGCGTCTGCTCGGAAGTTTTGGTTTCACGTGGAATGTCCGTCATTGCGCTGGACAGCTTGGTGGAGGGCCATCGTGCCGCCGTGCCGCCGGGAGCCAGCTTTTGCCAGGTAGATCTCGCCAACCGCCCTCAGATTGAAAGTGTCTTCACGCAACACAAGATTGACGCCGTGATGCACTTCGCCGCCGAGGCCCTGGTCGCCAAGTCCGTAAGCGAGCCTAGTATTTTTTACGCCACGAACGTGGCCGGTGGCGTGAACCTGCTTGATGCTGTCACCCGCCACGGCGTAAAAAAATTCATTTTTTCTTCCACGGCCGCCACTTACGGCGAACCCGAAATCGTTCCCATCCCTGAAGACCATCGGAAGGCGCCCATCAATCCTTATGGCAAATCCAAGCTCGTGTTCGAACAGATTCTGGCCGATTACAAGCTCTACACCGGACTCAAATACGTGAGTCTCCGTTATTTCAACGCTGCCGGAGCATCCAAGGAATGCGGCGAGCATCATCGCGTGGAAACTCATCTCATCCCCCGGGTTCTCGATGCCGCCAGCGGTGGACTGCCCCATGTCGATGTCTTCGGCACTGACTATCCCACGCCGGACGGCACCTGCGTCCGCGATTACATCCATGTGCTCGATATTGCCGATTCTCACGTCCGCGCTCTTGAGGAGATCGACCGCGTTTCCGGCGAAGCCTTCAACGTCGGCAACAGCCGTGGCTTCTCTATCTTGGAAGTTATCGCTGCGGCGGAACGCATCACCGGCCGCAAGATTTCCCGCAAACTGGGCCCACGCCGTCCCGGCGACCCTGCCGTTCTGGTCGCCAGCAAGGAAAAGCTCAAGCGCATGCTCGGTTGGGAAGCAGCGCATTCTTCACTTGAAGAAATAATCGAGTCAGCTTGGGCCTGGCAGTTGAAGCACCCCCACGGGTATGCGGACAGCGCGACAGCCTAGCACCCCCACGGGTATGCGGACAGCGCGACAGCCTAGGCTTAGTCAGTGAACTTATACCGGATGATGCACCACAAGGCTTGGATGCCGTCTTTCCAGGTAATCTTCTTGCCTTCTTCGTACGTTCGCCCCGCATAACTAATCGGCACTTCGTAGATGCGCCACTTGTGCTTTGCGATCTTGGCCGTAATTTCCGGCTCGAATCCAAATCTATTCGACTTGACTTCAACTCCCGCCAGAACCTCTCTCCGGAAAACCTTGTAACAGGTCTCCATATCCGTCAGCTTCAGGTTCGTGAAGATATCCGATAGCAGCGTTAGCATCCGGTTCGCAACGTAGTGCCAGAAATAATGCACCCGCTGCGGCCCGCCCAGAAATCTCGAGCCATACACCACATCCGCGCGGCCCTCAATGAGCGGCTCCAGCAGCTTCGGGTAATCGCGCGGATCGTATTCCAGGTCCGCGTCCTGCACTAGCACGATATCTCCCGTTACTTGCGCAAAACCGCGCCGCAACGCAGCTCCCTTGCCCTGGTTCGGCGTCTGGAAGAAAAACCTCAGATCTCGCAACTCGACCTGGTCGCCCCCATCCTGCGCGGGTGCGGAGGCTTCGCCATTCGCCTGCCGCGCAGCCATGTTTTCCAGAATCTGACGCGTTCCGTCGGTCGAGCAATCATCCACGATGATCACTTCCTTGCGTACCGAAGTGTCCAGCACCCGCCTCAGGATCTCATCGATCGTCGATTTCTCGTTGTAAACGGGAATAACGATCGAGACCTTCGGATTGTCCAGCGCGGAGGGGTTGTATCGTTTATGGGCCATGGATGTCGAGAGATTGTAGCGGCGCAGCCTCCGGCGAGTAAAGGCAAGTCCTGCCCCAATTCTGGTCTTGATTGCTGTCGCTCTTTTCGCACCCCTCCAAACCCGCTATCCTTGTAAAGCCGCCCGCCGCGGCGGGCGGCGTCCTTGCATGGGTTCGTACTAAGCAAAGCATCGAGTCTTTTCTTCTCTGTGCTCTCTGTGCACTCCGCGAACTCTGTGTAAATTGTTTTTTTGGTTCGATGCCGTGGTTCCAGATGCCTAGCTTCTTCATCCAACAATTCGGTTGCCGCGCCACGCAAGCCGATGGCGCTGCCATCGAGCGCCAATTGCTCGACCGCGGCTGTACCTCTGCCTCCACGTCAGCCGCCGCCGACATCATCGTGGTGAACACCTGCACCGTCACGGCCTCCGCCGACACTCAGGCCCGCGACGCCATTCGAAAGCTTCACGCCGCCAACCCCGCCATCCGCATTATCGCTACTGGCTGCTACGCCCAGCGCGCTCCCGAAGAGCTGGCCGCACTCCCCGGCGTGGCCTGGGTCGTCGGCAATTCCCACAAGCCCCAAATCCCCCAGCTAGTCGACGCGCTCTCAACCGCCCCATCCGCTGAATCTGCCAAAGACTTTTTCCCCGCCGCCGCATTACATTCTGTCTCGCCTGCTCCGTTTCCTTCCTTTGCAGTGGCGCAGCATGCTGCGCCCCACCCTGGCAAAATCCTCACGGGCAACATCTTCGACCGCACCGAATTTCTCTCCGCCCCCGTCCTCGGCGGGGAAGGGAATCACACCCGCCCCACGCTCAAGATTCAGGACGGCTGCGACTCCCGCTGCTCCTACTGCGTGATCCCCTTCGTTCGTGGAAAAAGTCGCAGTCTGCCACCGGACGCAGTCATCCGGGAAATACAGCGCCTCAGTGAAACGGGATACCGCGAAATCGTCCTCAGCGGCATCAATCTCGGCACCTACGGCCGCGATCTCTCCCCCCGCGTCGAGTTCGAAGATCTCCTCCGCCGTATTCTTGACGAAACATCAGTCGAGCGTGTCCGCATCAGCTCCATCGAACCGTTGGACGTCACCCAAGACCTCGTCGATCTCTTTGCTTCCACCGATCGCATCGCCCAACACTTCCACATGCCGCTGCAATCCGCCTCCAACCGCATCCTCGCCGCCATGCACCGCTGGTACCGTGCCGAACACTATGCCCGCCGTGTCGAACTCATCCGTGAACGCCTCCCCCACGCCGCCATCGGCGCCGACGTCATCAGCGGCTTCCCCGGCGAATCCGACCAAGACCACGCCGCAACTCTCGCCTTCATCGAGCGCCTCCCCTTCACCTATCTCCATGTTTTCGCTTTTTCAAAGCGTCCCGGCACCAAAGCCGCCACGCTCTCGAACGAAGTCCCCGGCGCCGTCATCAGGCGTCACGCCCGTGAACTCCGCGCCCTCGGCGAAGCTAAATCCGCCGCCTTCCGCCATTCCCAACTCGGCCGCACCCTCCGCGTCCTCGCCTTGATCCCTGGCGACGGAAATGCCGGTGCGTGCACCCCCGCGCTTTCCAGTAACTTCCTGCGAGTCCGCCTGCATGGGAATTATCCCGCCAATAACTGGTTTGATGTTTTGATCTCGGGTGAAGCCGGAACTGCTCTAGTGGGTGAACCTATTCTTTCCTGCTCTGCGAACGACGCTTGCCCCGAGCCGGTCAAAGCGTCTCTTCATTAGTCTTCTCTTCTCTGCGCCGACTCTGTGTCCTCTGCGTCTCTGCGTTATCTTTGTCTTTCTTCAATGAATCTAGGTCAGTGCAAGTATTCTCCTCGTCGCCTCTCCTTTCAACTTTCAACTTTTAACTTTCAACTCTCAAAAATCACCTGCGCCAGCGCCTGAGCCGCCGTGTGGGTGATGCTCAGCGCGATATTTTTCACGCCAAGCTGCTTCGCTATTTTCCCCGCTTCACCCCCAAGTTCCAGCGTGGGCCGTCCACCCGCCTCCCGCACCACTTCCAAATCCACCCATCGCACTCCGCGTCTCCAGCCCGTTCCCAGGGCCTTCATCGCCGCCTCTTTCGCCGCAAATCGCCCCGCGTACCGTTCGTATTTGTTCTTAAACTGCTCGCAGTATTCTTGTTCCTTCCGGGTATAAATCCGTCTCAGAAACACTTCCCCATAGCGCTTGATCGCCCCTTGGATGCGCTCCACTTCCGCAATGTCCACCCCCAAGCCCACGATCATGCAACCCTCTCGGATTCCTTTGTGTACTGGGTTCAGCCCAATCTGCCCTGGCTTTTGTAGTGGCGGGTCTTTAGACCCGCCAGATTCTCCGTTCGCTCAACTTCGGCTCTTCACACAACTGAGATTATACTGGTATCGCTGTGTCTCTCACGAATACATCGACCAAGAAACGAAGCGGCCCTAGTCTCCGAAACCCACGCGCCCCCCTCGACCGTTGGAGCACGCTTAAAGCTCGCGGCATGCAAATCCTGCAAGTCCCCGCACTCGCAAAACTCCCCTGGCTCGTCCACGGCTTCAGCACCCGCCCAGGCGGCGTCAGCCTCCTAGACGACGAAAAGGTTCTCAATCTCGGCTTCACCAAATGGGATAGCAGTGAAAACGTCCTGGAAAACCGCCGCCGTTTCCAATCCGCCCTCGGCGCATCGGACCTCAAACTCATTTCTCTGAAACAAATCCACTCCGATGTCATCCATCTTTTCGACGCCGCACCCGCCGAACCTTGCCGAGGCGACGCCTCCGCCACGAACCGTCCGGGCCTCCTCTTGGGTGTCCAAACCGCCGATTGTGTCCCGATTCTCCTCGTCGATCCGAAAAAGCGCGCCGTCGCCGCCGTTCACGCAGGATGGCGCGGCACCCTCCAGCGCATCGTCGTCAAAGCCATCGGCCAGATGCAAATGCAATTCAAATCCAAGCCCGCCGACCTCCTCGCTGCCATTGGCCCCTCGATCGGTGGCTGCTGCTACGAAGTCGGCACCGAGGTCGCCACTCAGTTCCTCTCACAATTCGCCGAAGCCTCCGACTGGTTCGACGAATTCCGTACCGGCGACGAACCCAATCCCATCCAGTGGCTCAACATGATGCCCCCCGGCCACCAGCCCCCGCCCAAAAACGTTCTCCTCGATCTCCGCAAAGCCAATCGCGCCCAACTCCTCGGCACAGGCCTCCGCGCCCCCAACATCCTTGTCAGCGATCTCTGCACCGCCTGCCGCCCCGACTTCCTCTTCAGCTACCGTAAACAAAGCGCGCAAAGCGGCCGCCTCATGTCCGTCATCGGCATCCTCGCCTAATCCGTCAAGCTAGTGACTCACTGTTGCAGTGCGCACGAAATCCGTGTACACTGCACCGGTGAAAAACATCACCCTAAGCGCCGATCCTGACCTCATCGAAAAGGCCCGCCAGGTTGCCAAGTCCGAACGCAAAACCCTCAACGCCGCCTTTCGCGAATGGCTCGCGTCCTACGCATCCCGCAGGGGTGACGTCGAGGCCTACCGCGCTCTAATGCGCCGTCTCAGTCATATCGACGCTGGTCGCAAATTCTCTCGTGAAGAGATGAATGAACGATAACTTTTTTATCGACACCAACATTTTTGTTTACTCCGTGCTGCCAGGCGTGGCGCAAAAAAGAGTCCTCGCTTTGGATTTGATCGACCGCGGGATCTCCACCGGCAAGGGCGTTATTAGCTACCAAGTTGTCCAGGAATTCCTCAATGTTGCCATTCGCCGGTACGCGCAACCGATGTCTATCGCTGAATGCGAGGAATACCTTTCGACAGTTTTTCGGCCTCTTCTGGCCGTTCACTCTTCTCAATCCCTGTACATTCATGCGCTAAACCTCACCCGTCGCCACTCGCTCTCTTGGTACGACTCCCTGATCGTAGCCGCCTCCCTCGAAGCCAACTGCCGGATCCTCTACACCGAGGATCTCCAGCACGGCCAGAAATTCTCGGACTTGCGCGTAGTCAACCCTTTCGCCTGAGGCTTACCCGCGCGGCTGCCATGCGATAGGACATGCATTTTTGTCTGTCTCGTCACGTTTTCAAAATACTTCTTGATCTCTTATACTCACTGTGCTACTGTACTTAGCAGGTAAGATTGTGGTTTCCGACGATCGCGAGAGATTCTCTCGCTGTTTTTTGTTTTCCGGCCCGCAGATTTCTATCAACTCCTTTGCTGTTCAACTCGTAAGCTATCCGGCTCTCTGAGGCTCATCCTGTGTTAAGCTATTTAGAATCAACACTTACAAAAATGTGCCAAAAATGCGCCCCTAACTCCCTTTACAATCAACACGTACGCATTCTCTTGTAAGTGTTGAAAACAAAGAACTTACTGAAGCACTAACTCCTTTAGATGCAACACTTACAAAAAACAGGGGGGTGATTATGGTTAACTAAAACGTCGCACGCCCTCTTCCGGCGGACCGACCACGGACAGCGGAGCACCGTCAATCTGCAGCAGCGCCAGCTGCCCGCACGCGGCCATGACGTCACGGCCGCGCGAGTAGCGCACAAACGCGGGAACGCCGCGCTCCACCAGAATTCGCCGGAATTCTTCAATCTGCCCCGCTGACGATTCGCGGTAGGGGAGTTCTCCCGGATTCCACGGGATCAAATTCACTTTCACGCTCTTGAGCGGCGCCAGCAACCGCACCACGCGCCGCGCATCTTCCGCCGAATCGTTCAAACCGCCGAGCATTACGTATTCAAATGTCAGATGCTCCCAGGTTCGCAGCGGATATTCCTTGCAGGCGTTCATCAGCACGGAAAGCGGATATTTCTGATTGATCGGCATCAGCGCGTCGCGCTGCTCGTCATTCGAGGCGTTCAAGGAAATCGCCAGCTTCGGCCGCACCTTCTCCTGTGCCAGCCGCTCGATTCCCGGGACGATCCCGCTCGTCGAAAGCGTCACATGCTTCGGCGAAATCTGCAGCCCATCTGGATCGAGCATGATTCGTACCGCAGCCACAACGGGATCGAAATTCAGCAGCGGCTCGCCCTGGCCCATCAACACAATGTTCGTCTGTGGCGCTAGCTGTGCCTTGTGTTCTTCCAACGGCAAGAGTACCTGCGCCAGGATCTCTCCCGCCGTCAGATTACGAATCAGCCCGAGTTGCGCCGTGAGGCAGAAATGGCAATCGACCGCACAGCCCGCTTGCGTGGAAACGCAGATCGTCTGCCGCCCCTCGCTCGGCATGAACACCGCTTCCACCGAAGCCGGCTTCTGCCAGCGGCCCGGTCTTTCTTTTCTGTTCTTCTCTGCGTTCTCTGCGGCCCCTGAGTTCTCTGTGTTAAATTCTTTTTCCTCTTCCCTAGCTGCGGTCAAACCGAACAGATACCGCACCGAACCATCCGTCGAGGCAAACCGCTGCTTCACCTCCGGCAAAGTAATCCGCGCCTCTTTCGAGAGCCGCTCCCGCAGCGCCGCGGGAAGATTCGTAATTTGTACCACATCGAATTTTCTTTCCGAATACAGAGCGTGATAAATCTGCGCTCCGCGGAATGCCGGCTCGCCCAGCGCCACGCAGAATTCACGTAATTCTTCTTTCGATTTGCCCAATAATTCCGTCATCATGGAAGTGTCGGCAGCAACAGAAAAATTCCTTCGTTCTCATCTTAACACGCAGAACCTACCCTCTCTGCTGCACCCGCGCCGCAAATGGCGCTATAATTCATTGGCAATCCCCGCCTCTACATGGATTGCTCAGTCGAACATGTTGCGGTCGCACTTGGACTGGATCGCGTTGCGGTCGCAAAAGCATCGGAGGCGCCTGATGGCACAACACGTCGCAACCGAACAACTCACGATTACCGATTGGGTCAAGGGTCTCGCCGCGATCCCCGGGCGCGATTTCACCCTCGAAAACGTCCAGGACTACATCATCCGCCATTCGGCGCGCCCGGGGACGCTCGACAAATACTGCTATTTTTCGAAGGGCAACTACACTCGCAATCTCATCTTCAAGAACGAAGTCTTCGAGTGCATGACCATCTGCTGGGAGATCGGCCAGGCCAGCCGCATTCACAACCATCGCGATCAAAACTGCTGGATGTCCGCGCCCATCGGCCGGCTGAAGGTCCAGAATTTCCGCGTCGACGATCGCGACAGCGCGCGCGGCACCTGCAGCATTATTCCAACCGAGATCTACGAAATGGACGCCACCCATCCCGCTTACGTCAACCCTCTCGAGCCCGTCCATCAGGTTCTGAATCTCGCCGAATTCCGCCAGCGCGCCGTCAGCATCCACATTTACTCGAAGCCTTTCGATACTTGCGAGGTCTACCTTCGTGAAAAAGGCACCTACGGCGATGTCCCCCTCCACTACACCAGCGAATACGGCAAACTGAACCCTGCCGAAAAGCTCTTGTAGCGCCGGCTTCAGCCTGTGGCCCCCTTCTAAGATTCTTCCATCGCTGCGGGTTGAGTACGCTGATCAAGCAGTTGTAAGCTTTTTGTAAACACAATTCTTGACTCTATAGTCTGCTTCTGTTTCTTCTTTCCGCCTCGCCTGTGTCACAATCTCTATATGGCCACCGAAACGCGCGACATTCAAAAGCACGTTTTGCCCAACGGCCTCGTGGTTATCACCGAGACCATGCCCCATGTGCGTTCCGTCTCGGTCGGAGTTTGGGTCCGCAACGGTTCCCGCCGCGAAGTGCCCGAAGAGAACGGCCTCGCCCACTTCATGGAGCACATGGTTTTTAAAGGCACGGAGCGCCGCTCCGCCGAAGCGATCGCCCGCGAAATGGATTCCGTCGGCGGCATGCTCGACGCTTTCACTTCGAAAGAACAGATCTGCTTTAACGCCAAGATTCTTGACGAGCACCTGCCCATCGCCTTTGACGTCATCGCCGACCTCGTGCTCCGCCCGAAATTCGACGCCGAAGATGTAAAGAAAGAACGCCAGGTTGTCCTCGAAGAAATCAAGATGGACCTGGACAATCCCGAATATCTCCTTCACGAGATTTTCACCCGCGGCTTCTGGCCGCAACATTCGCTCGGCCGCCCGATTCTCGGCACCCCGGAAACCGTGAAAGGATTCAATCGCGATTCGCTGCGCGCGCGCTTTCGAGAATGGTTCGCGCCGGACCATCTGGTGGTCACCGCTGCCGGCAACGTCACTCACGAACAAGTGCTGGAATTGGTGCAGCGAGAGTTCGGCCACATGAAGCCGACGGGTCCCGCCGAAACCGACGGCGCTCCGCACACGGATGCACCCATCCATCTCGAAGCCAAGCGCGACCTCGAACAGGTGCATCTTTGCATCGGCGTCCCATCGGTTCCGCTGGGCCACGAAGACCGCTTCGCCGTCGCCGTCCTCAACAATCTTCTTGGTGGCGGCATGTCCTCGCGCCTCTTCCAGAACATTCGCGAAAAGCAGGGCCTCGCCTACGCGGTCTTCAGCGAGCTGACGCCCTATTCCGACGCCGGAATGATGACCGTTTACGCTGGCACCGCTGCGGAAACAGTCGGCAAGGTCATCGATCTCACCATTCAGGAATTTCGCGCCTTGAAGGAATCACCTGTCACGGAAGAAGAGCTTCGCCGCTCGAAGAACCACCTCAAGGGCTCGCTGATGCTCTCGCTCGAGTCCACCAGCTCCCGCATGTCCAATCTCGCACGCCAGGAGCTATATTTCGGCCGCTTCTATTCGCTCGACGAAATCCTCGCCGGGATCGAAGCGGTCACCCACGCAGAGCTCCAGTCCCTCGCCCAGCGCTATTTCCAGGCCGGCCTAATCGCCGTCACCGTCCTCGGCCCCCTCAACGGCTTCACCCTCGACCGCTCGCGCCTGGCCTGCTAAACACTCCATGCCAACTCACCCTGCAGTTTGGCGGATTGTTCGTCAGGCCCAATTTTGTTAGCATCCTGGGAATTCACCCGGATGGGCATACATGCGGTGTCTGAAGTGTGGCCGCGAACTCGACGCGCAAGGCAAATGCCAATTCTGTGCGCTGCCGGTGACTCCGCCCGAACCGCTATCTCAAGTCGGGGATGCGTCCCTGTGCGCCAACCCTCAAGATAGCTTGAGTCCGTGGAAGGGTGTCGTTCTCACCGTCCTCAGTATTGTTCTTTGTCTGGTAATCCTCGGACTCAACTATCTGCGCGCCCTCCATTGGGCCGGCATCCTGAACGCTGAATCGTTCGGCTACATGATCGGCGGCTGTCTCGCTTCCATCGGTTTGGGATTTCTGGCGATGTTCCTGGTGGAAAGAGGCCGCCGCAAAAAACTTGCCCCGCCGTTGAAGGTTTTCGGAATTGTTTCTACTGCGTTCGTCTTCAGCATTTTGGCATTTGTGGGTGAGTTTAGCAGCGCACACTCCGGGAAAGACGTTGATATCAATCACAAGGTTGGGGCATTGCTCAAGGAAGCTGCCGGAAACCAGCCCCATGGCCAGGATTCGCACTGGTGGGATGCGCCGTCGCGGGATTTTTTTCACGAGTTGATCGACAGAAACCAGAGGTACATAGCGGAAGTTCGCGCACTCGACAATACCGCAATCCAAAATCTCTATTCGGCCGATTCCTACGCAGGCAAGGCTCACATGGAAAAAGTGGTCGAGCAGCTTCGCGCCGCCTTGGACGTAGAGGAGAAATACGCGTCGATCGACTCGCTCCTAAAAATAATGGATGGCAGAGTGGCGGCGGCAAACGCCTCCGACCGCGAGAAATTTAACTATTTGCAGAGTTTCAAATCCAGTATAGATCGCGCGCTCGCGCCGCGCGCGCGTATGCTTCAAACTGAAAAGAGCTGGATGGGCACTACGATCGACCTCTATGATTTCATGATTGCAAATTCCACGGGATATTCCATTCGCGGTGGAAAGCTTTATTTCAAAGTCGATGGCGTGAAAGACGAATTTCTATCACGCCAGTCGAATGCCATTGCTCTGCATAAGGATTTCCTGAAGGCCAAAGCGGGGTTTGACGACAACCGCAAAAACAATCTGGATAAGCTCGGAATCTCTCCCACCGATCTCACTCCCGCTCAGCTTGGAAAGTTGAAATAGCGAATCCCAGGCACGTTGTCTCTTCGTTGACTTGGGCTCACTGTCCTGCCGTCATCCAGAAATTAGTTTTGCCTCAGACTAAAGAGCAAGCGATCGGCTTGCGGGTTTCCATCTTGGCGTCCTGCAATATGGGGAGAATTCTCGATATCGAAATCGGCGTACCGCACTATGCGTCCCCTGCACACTACTTCTGCGTGGCGCGATCGGCGTTGACGGCGGCGCCTATGATTCCCATCTCATCCGAGGTCGGGACGACTTCGAAGCGGCTGCCCTGCAGGGGACTCATCTTGACCATTTCATGCACGAGCCTGTCCAACAGGCTGATATCGATGAATTTCACTTCCGGGCCCGTAACGAAAAACATTCCGGGGCCTTCCATGTGGATATTGGTGGCGGTAGCAGCGGCCAAAGCACGGTGACAAAGCGTCACAAATTCGGCGCAGCGCGCGTCACCCGTGCGAGCATTTTCGAACACTTCTTCCGGCTCCAGGTCCAGGAAGCGCATGCGCATCGATCGGCGCCCGAGAATGCCTTCCAGGTGTCCGCGCCCGCCGCATCCACAGAAGTTTTCTTTAGGATCCAGAGTGACGACGGAGTGTCCACCTTCCCATATGCCTTCGCTGGAAGGATAACGCCCGAACCCAATTCCATTCCCGAGCGTCCACACGCGGGTAAGTTGGTTCAATTTTCCTTGTGTCGCCGCAATTCCCGCTGCCATGACGTCCGCGTCATTGAACAACCGGACCGGAACTCCCGCAGCCTTGCCACTGAGGGCAGAAGACAATGCCGCTTGCAATGCGAATCCCTTTATCTGGTGCAGGTTGGGAGAATCCTCCACGACGCCAGCGCGGATGATGCCCGGGAAGCCGATTCCGATTGCCGCGATCTTTTCTCCGCTCGCGACTTTTTCCACTTGTTGGCGGACACTTTCCACGATGCTTTCCGCGGGCATCGACTGCAGCGGGTCCAGCGTTTGCGATTTTTCCGGAAAAATATTCAGCGGGCCGACGACCTTGTCGCCTTCCACCAGGCCAACGGCGATGTGTTCCATAACCAGTACACCAACTGTCCTGCGCATCGTGCTCCTGCCAATCTTAAGGAATCGAAAATTCGGGCAATCGACTCCTCACTCGTACGTGACTACGGCCTGACCAGTTTGTTCAGACCATTGAATGCCGCGGCTTTATAACACTCCGCCAGCGTCGGATAATTGAAAACGGTATCCACGAAATATTCCACCGTGCCTTTTAGCGCGAAGACCGCTTGCCCGATATGCAACAGCTCCGAGGCCCCTTCCCCAATAATGTGCACACCCAACAGTTCCTTGGTAGAAGGATCGAAAAGGAGTTTCAGGCGGCCGGTGGTGTCGCCGCGAATCTGGCCGCGGGCAATTTCCCGGAAAAAAGCCATTCCGACCTCGTACGGGACCCCTTCCTCGGTGAGTTGCTCCTCGGTTTTTCCGATAAACGAGATTTCGGGAATGGTGTAAATCCCGTAGGGATAATTCGCGCGGTTGGAATTCGTCGGCATGCCAAACGCCCTGGCAGCGGCGATGCGTCCCTGCTCCATCGAAACCGAGCCGAGGCTGGGGAACCCGATGACGTCTCCTACGGCATACACATGCGGTTGCTTGGTCTGGTAATTTTCATCGACCGGGATGCGTCCTCGCGCGTCGGCTTCCAGGCCGCCTGCGGCAAGATTCAGTTCATCTACGTTGCCTTGCCGCCCGACCGCATAGAGCAGCGCGTCCCCGGAGACTTTCTTCTTGCTTTTCAGATTCGCCACGACGGTGTGATCCGGTGTTTCCTCGACGCTCTCCACTTCCTCATTTAGCCGCAGCGTGACGCGGCGGTCCCGCAGATGGTAACAAAGCGCCTCAACCATTTCGGCATCGGCGAATTCCAGCAAGCGCGGACGTTTTTCAATCAGCGTCACGCGGACGCCCAGCGTGGCGAACATGCACACATACTCGACGCCGATGACTCCGCCGCCCACCACGATCATGGCCTTGGGAATCACCGGCATCTTCAGAATTTGATCGCTGTTGATGATGGTCGTGTCGTTGAAAGGGACCAGGGGAGAGACGGCGGGTTTCGTGCCCGTGGCAATCACGATGTTGTCCGCTTCAAACTCGACTTGGCCGCGCGAGCTCGTCACTTGCATGTGGTGGGGATCTAAAAAGCTGGCGGTTCCCGTGACGACTTCGATGCCGTTGCGGGACAGTTGGGCGCGGATCACATCGATCTCGGTCTTGATGACGTTGAGCGCGCGAAAGGAAAGATCGGCCATGGTGATC
>WNFS01000155.1_pt1 | contig 48724 bp, 34 predicted proteins | sample 5400141 | NCBI WGS metagenome assembly WNFS01 (sample SAMN13153358, study PRJNA577476) | soil metagenome | isolation source: 60 cm saprolite under Madrone tree | place: USA:California | collected 2016-06-14
TTCGCCTGAACGCCAACCCCGACTTAGGCGCAGGGTAATGAATGCCAGGCGCACAACAAACCATCCAGTCGCGCACACTTACCCAGCACCGAAACGCCGGTTTTCGGATGGATTTCTAGGCAGTCGCCGATGATGGTTGGCGTCCCAGATGGGCGCATAGCTCGGCGGCACTTGTCAGCAATGCATCCCCTGCGAATTCGAGGCTCGCCACGGATCGCTCCGCTGCATCCCGATGACCAAAACCACAGGCGTCCTTGATCACCACTGGAATATAGCCAAGATCGGCACCCTGTCGGGCGGTAGGCTCAATACCGATTTCCATCGCGATGCCGGCAATTGCGAAGGCGTGGATGCCGCAATCCCGCAGCGCGATGTCCAGGGGCGTGCCCTCAAAGGCCGACATGGTGATCTTGTCGAAGATGGCTTCGCTGGGCTGGGGGTTCAGCTCGGGAACCAGGTGAAACCCCGGCGAGTCGCGCAGGAACCAGGGCTTGACCTCCTCGGCCGATTTCACCCGCTGCCAGGTCATCGCCATGCGAAATTGAGACATCCCCATCAATTCCTTCGGGAGCGACATGTGGCGGGTGAAGAACACCCGAACACCGGCTTTGCGAGCTGCGTCGAGAACCTGAACGACTCGCTCGGTGATCTGGCGACCAGTCTCGATCTGGTTCACGATTCCGACCTGCATGTCGTAAACCACCAGGGCCAAAGACGCGGGATCACAAACGTCCTCTAGCGTTTGCGGAATCTTCAGTCCGAACGCTCGCTGCATAAATGAATTCCCTTCGGAGAACAAACTCCATTTTAGTGTAGCAAGCTGCGGGCGTGAGGTGGCCGCAGTGATGCCCGGCGTTTCAGAGGATGGAATCCCGGAGAGCAAGCTGCGCGGGTTTCTCGCCTCCTACGGTCGCTTGCCGTAATCCTTGGGTAACGCCTTCGCCAGATCCTTCCATCCCACCAGAATGAATCCTTGGTCCTTCAGGAATTTCTGGAACTCGGCGCTCTTTACCATGTCCAAATCGTGCTGGCGCCAGGCTGCGCCCCAATCGGCATGGTCAAAGGTTGCGCCCCGCATCTCGTCATCGTCGTAAGCGAGGTGGATGATCAGTTCGTAAACGCCCGGGCTCAGCGGGGTCAGCTGCTTTTCATACCACGCCGTCCAATCGCTGGCGGCAACTCCGGGCTCGATCGAAATCACTTTCTGCACCAGCATTTCTTCCTGGGGCGGGTTGATGCCGAGCGGTCCGTGCGTGCCCTGCCACTCTTCCAGTATCGGCAATTGGTACGTGTAGCCCATCTTCAGATAAACCTTGTACAGATCAGCTGACCCGAAAAGCGCCGCCATGTGCGTGTCGAGGTGCGTGATGTGCACTCCGAATTGCTGGGCACGGTTGATCTGCGACCGCAGTTCGGCTTCGACCTGCAGCGGATTTGCGTTCCTGATGACCTGCGGTGTGTCGAGCGGCAGATAGCCGTCGCGATCGAGCAGGGTCGGCACCTGGTCTCTCGACGTGACCGGCCCCCAACGGAAACCCGTCCACTCGCTGTTAAGAGCCTGGTGAATCCCCAGGTCAAGGTCCGGATGAGCCTTGGCGAAGGCCGCCGCCTCGGGAAACCACGGACAAGGGACGAGCATGCTGGCGGAAGTGATCCAGTGGTTGGTGAGAGCCTCGGAAGTGGCGCGATTGACCGAGTGGTTCATCCCGAAGTCATCGGCGTGGATGATCAGCAGGCGGGCGGACGAGGGATAGCCCAGCCGCTCCTGAACGGCCCTGAGCGGAGCTTGACCGAACCCTGGAGCACAAATTGCCAGCAAGAAGCAGATTCGCAGCGATGTCAGAGTGCGCATGGTTGTCTCCTCCCAGGTGAGTTGCCGGCGGAGCAGGATTCGGTATCGGGCACGGCTCAGGGCGTGCCGGACGGAATGAAGCCGGAACGCGCGCAGGCGCTCCCTCGCCGACCCATCCCCCGCGCCCGCAGTTTCTTGCGAGCTAAGCCTCTTCCGGCGGCAACTCGAAGTCCACCAAATCCCCGCGGAAGCCTCGCGTCTTGACAGCGCCGAACGCAATGCCCACCACCATCCAGATTCCACCCACAATCCAGGCCTTCCAGCTCAGATTTTTCCAGAGAAAGAAGCAGATCGTGAAGCCGGCCAGGGGTGGAGCCAGGACCGCCAGAATCGCCAGGCAAACGCCGGCAACCGCCAGGACCGTCCAGTTTGAACCGGGCCACAGCACCAGCGCGATCACCAGTGCAGTAAGCAGCAGCGGCAAAACGGGACTGTTCCCGCCTTCGCGCACGTAGTAGCGAACAAACGCCGCGACGTTGACACCCATAAAGGCGATCAGCGCGCCGAAATTGAGCATTTCCGCGCCCAACCCATAGCTAAACAGGCTTGCCCCACTGTGGCCTACATGCACCGACACCAGCAGCGCCCCCGCCAGCGCGATCGCCCCGACAAAGAACACGTTATTGCGCGGCACGTGCCGCCTGGGATCGACCACTCCAAAGAAGGATTGCGGAAGCGCCTTGCTGCGTCCCATGCCGTAGAGCAGGCGGGCGGCGCCGATCTGCGAGCCCATGCCCGATCCGAAATTCGCCACCAGCAGGGTGAATCCCACGATCGCAAACAGCGGCTTCCATGCCCGGCCGGCCGCGAACGTGAAGGCCGTGTCCACGTTCGGAAACGGCTCGGTCGCCGGCCAGAGCAGTTGCGCCCCGTAGACCTCGAGCGCCGACAGAATACCGATCACGAAACAGGTGAGTACCGTCGCGAGCAGAATGTTCCGCCGAGGATTCTCGGCCTCTTCCGACAGGGTCGAGATGCCGTCAAATCCGATGTAGCTGAGCACTGCAATCGAAGTCGCCGCCAGCACCGCCTTCGAATTCCACAGTTGCGGATCATAAAAAGGACGCGTGAAAAACGCCCCGCCATCGTGCGGATTGCGGAAGATGTAGCGCGCCACCGCCATGAAGAACACGGCAACGACGGCGCCCATCCCGGCCGCCAGCAAAGTGTTCACGCGCGCAGAGGTCTTGATTCCCTGAATATTCAGGAAGGTGAATACCGCTCCGAAGAACAGCGCCCACGCCCAGTACCGAATCCCGGGCGCAAAGACGTGGGCCTGCTGGCTGCACCAGATAATGCAAATCATCGGATTGAGCATGTAATCCATCACCATGCTCCAGCCCGTAACGTAACCAAGCGCCGGATTGATCTCCTGCCCCACGTAGGTGAAGGCCGAGCCTGCACTGGGATAAGCACGCGCCATCCGTCCATAGCTGAACGCGGTGAACAGCATCGCCACCATCGCGATCAGGATGGTCGTCACCACGTGCCCGCGGCCACGATCGCTGAGCACGCCAAACACTGACATCGGGGCGACCGGCTGGATGACGATCACGCCATAGAGAATGAGGTCCCACAGCGTGAGCGTGCGCCGAAGTCGCGGCGCGCTGCTCGTCATGGTGGTCGGGTTGGTGGCCATGCTGATCCTCGGGTTCCGTCGCTGCCAATAAAAGTTCAGAGGCTAACAGAGAACCCCATCACCTTGGATGCGGCGATGGGGCTTTTGGGGGAGAGCTACTCCTCTCGGAGCACAGCAACGACTGGCATAGAAACAGATGAGAGATTGGCGCACAGTAACAAACTCGCGCTGCAGGCGCAAGAAGTTTCTGCCCGAAGTTTCTGGCCGAAGTTTCTGGCCGACAAGGACTTGCCAGAATCGCTCCTGTCTCATTCCCGGACTTGCCCCGCAAGATCGGTTCTGGCCGCCTGCGCTCAAGCGAGGACCGGACCATCGGCCGCCGTCCGCTACTGCAGGTTCCAGCCACTCACTTCCAATGAGGGTTTTGCCTGGCCCAGGGCAGAACTGCGGTAGCTCGCCGTCAGCTCGCGCTTCTCGCCTGGCAACAGCGAGACATAATTGTCCTGCCACAGCACCGGGAGAATCTCCTCACCTCCCGCTCCCTTGTTCACCTTGAGACGCACGAAGAAAGCGAGCGACTTGCTGGGATTTTCGAGCGTCACGCGGGTCAGCGTCTGGTCGCCTTTCTGCTCGGACCGGCTGGCCACTCTCAACTTCACCTTCGGCAGCTGGCTGAGCGCGCTGTAATCGGCAAACGACGCCGTCGGCGTCATGTACCAGTTGGATTTCTCCCAGTCGAGCGTTTCCGGCTTCGACGACAGCCAGTAAAAGTTTGAGCCGACCAGCTTGCCGGTGCCGTCTTCGAGTCGCAGCACCACGAAGTAGACCGCACTCGCATCTTCGAGGTCGGGAAGCGTCAGCACTTTGTGAGTGCTGTCGGCGGCCGCGTCCAGCGATGATTCCTGCGAGAACTTTTCCGTCATATCCAGGTTGTAGACCTTGGTGATCAGCTTCAGTCCTTTGGCATCCTCGTACTGGCTGCTGACCACCCACACGCTGTGGTCGTCATAGCCGTAGACCGGATGGAGCGGTTCGAGCGCTCGCTTGGCGCCGAAGTATCCGCCCGCCGGACGCAGGTAGTAGTCGTACAGGTGCCAGATCATCGAAGGCCAGGCGTTATTCAGCATCCACTGGATCACGCCCGTCGAGGTGTACTTGTTCCGGCTGTAGGCCTCGAACATCGCACGGATGCCCTCGTAGTTCATTGCCTGGGCCTTGAGGGTGTAGTCCTCGAGCGTATCGGACTTGCCATAGCGCAGGGTGAGCGCTTCGGTGTACACGTGCATGTCCTTGAACTGGCCGCCACCGGCGTGGAAATTCCACCAGTCATCGATCGGCCAGAGGTGGTCTTTCGGCAGCATCGCACGCAGGCTCTCGATCGGGGGCACCGCCGGCCCCGGGCTGGTCTCGGTGTTGAAGCCGTGCGCGCCGCCGCATTGGTTGAGCTTGCACTTGTTGCCGCTGCCGAGCGCGTCTTCGGTCCAGTAGGAAGGCGCGATGTACTCGTACGGGCCGCTCATCTTTACACCGCTTTCCCCACTGACCGAGGTGACCACGCCCGAGGCCGATGAGATCGTGGGATCGGGAAAGCGCAACTGCTTCTCGACGTCCAGATAGGTCTGTTCGACGTCCGGCGGCGGCGGCCCGTCGCTGCCATTGAGCCACATCACCAGGCTGGGATGGCTGCGCATGCGGTATAGCTGGTCGGTCAGCGAAGCCTTCGCAATGTCAAAGTCCTGCGGCTTCCACTTCGTCCAGTGCTCCCAGTGGTCGCAGCAACACCAGCCGGCCATGACCAGAATGCCTTCGCGGTCGGCCAGATCAAAGAACTCTTCGGTCTCAAGCTTGCCCTCGAGGCGAATCGTGTTCAGCCCCATGTCCTCGACGTAGCGGAATTCGTCGTGCAGCCGCTGGGAATCCTCGCGCAGCATCATGTCGGGCGACCAGCCGCCGCCGCGAATCAGGATCTTCCGGCCATTGATGGAGAACACGCGGCTCTTGTTCTGGTCCAGTTCCGAGACCACTTCGCGGATGCCGAACTGAATTTCCGCGCGATCGGACACCTTGCCGTCGACGTCGAACTCCATGCTGAGCGGGTAGAGTTCCGGCTTGCCCATCTGCGCCGGCCACCACAGTCGCGGCGCCGTGAAGTCAAGCTGTGAAAATTTCTCCGGCTCGAAAGCCACGTCCTGCGTCTCGCCCGCGGCAAGTTCGACCTGCTGGGAGAACTCCACCGTGTCGATGCGTCCCTTCAGCGTGCCCTTGACCGGCTGGCGAGTTGCGTTCTTCAGCTGCGCGGTCACCGTCAGGCGGGCGTTGCCGGCGGTGTCCACATGCGAGACCACGGCCGGATAGCGCAGCGCGACCGGCCCGCTGGTGGTCAGGTAGACTTCACGCCACAGACCCATGTTCTTGTCGGGAGGCGCAGGATTCCAGTCCACAAAGGTGATCGCCAGGTCGGTGTCGGTGGGCGCGAAAACCTGCACGGCCAGCACGTTTTCGGCCCCCGCTCTGGCGCCGTCGGTGATGTTGAACTCCCAGGTGCGCCAGGCGCCCGCGACCTCCTCTGAGCTCGCGATCTGTTTCCCGTTCAGCCAGATATTGGCGCGGTAGTTGATGCCCCGGAAATGGAGCCAGATCGTCTTGCCCTTGTCGGTAGCCGGAACCGTGAAAGTCTTGCGATACCACCAGGAGGCCGCGTAAGGACTATCGGGATCCATCGGGAGGTTCGAGAAATTGGCGCCGATCGGATAGGTCACGCCCGGGAACTGCCGCAGATTCATTCCGAAGAAGGGGTCGGCCAGCACTTTGTTTTTTACCAGCGCGCTCACCACCGTGGTCGGCACCCTCACCTGATACCAGTTGTTCGGCCGGTAGGAAGGCCGGGAAATGACCTCCCCGGGCTGATCCACCTTGCCGGAAGACTGCAGGCGCCAGCCGTCGACCAACCGGAGCCTGGAGCTACCAGCCCTGGTCGTGGTGGCAGACTGGGCGGCGACGAGCTGCCCGACTGCCAGACAAACCACCCAAAACAGATTGCGGATCTTCATGATTGGGGCCCCTTTGATCGATAAAGGCTGCGAGCGTTTCACCTCGCCCGGCGGACCAGAGACGTGCGAACGCCGCGCTCCTGGGGGTCAGAAAAAGGCTGCGCAGCTTGATAACACGTTTTATTGATTCGTTTCAATAGCTGTTTTTCGGCGGTTTTCGCCATCCCGGACGTCGCCCGCCGACCTTTCGGTCGGGCCTCGCACGCCTCCGGTTGCCACCATCCCCCATAGTTTATAATCAGGAATTCCTCCCCAACCTCTGGAGTGACAAGCGCATGATTCGATTTTTACAAACCCCGGGTCCGCTCAAGAAAATCATTTTGAGCGGCCTGTTGCTCATTATTTGTGGTGGCATGGTCATCACCCTGATTCCCGGCGGCTTGGGATCGGACCTGATGGGACAACCCGCCCAGGGTGTGATCGCCAAGGTCGCAGGCCAGGACATCTCCGTCCAGGACGTCCAGGAGCGCGCCCGGGTTATGGCCCAACAGCAGCTGGGACAACAGGCAGCGACGATGATGAACCAGTTGATGCCCCTGTTCGTGCCCCGCGCGGTTGAAACTCTGATTGCCGGCAAGGCCATTGTGGCCGAGGCTGAACGCATGGGCCTGAAAGCGAGCGACGCCGATGTGCGCGACGAACTGGAGCATGGCCGCTACTCGAGCACGCTTTTTCCGGGCGGCAAATTTATTGGCCAGCAAGCTTACGAGAATCTGTTGCAACAGAACAACCTCACCGTTCCCACGTTCGAACGGAACGTGAAAGACGACATCCTGCAGCAGAAACTGGTGCTTTTGGTGACCGGAAGCGCCTCGGTGTCTCCCGCCGAGATCAAGGATCAGTTCGTCAAGAACAACACCCGGGTGAAGTTTGAATACGCGGTCCTTTCCCAGGACGACATTCGCAAGGGGCTTCATCCCACCGACAGCGAACTGAAGGTGTTCTACGAGCGCAACAAGGCCACCTACAACAACACCATTCCCGAGAAACGCAAGATCGAGTACGTGTTGCTCGACAAAAGCCGGCTGCTCGCCCAGGTCCAGGTCGCGCCCGAGGACGTGCGCACCTACTACAACGAGCATCAGGATCAGTACCGGGTGCCCGAAGAGGTCAAGGTCAGCCACATCCTGATCAAAACCCCATCGCCTGGAGCCGACGGCAAAGTGGACGACAAAGCGGTCGCGGAAGCGCGCAACCAGGCCGACGACGTTCTGAAGCAGTTGAAGGCGGGAGCCAAATTCGAGGATCTGGCCAAGAAATACTCCGACGACCCGGGCAGCGGCAAGCAGGGTGGCGACCTCGGCTGGATTGGCCGCGGACGCACGGTGCCCGAGTTCGAGAAAGCCGCCTTCGCGCTTCCCATCGGCCAGCTGAGTGATCTGGTGAAGAGCTCTTATGGGTTCCACATTATGCGCGTGTCTGACAAGCACCAGGCCCACGTGAAGACCATCGACGAAGTCAAAGACCAGATTGAGCCGCTCATCCGCCAGAATAAGGTCAGCAAGCTGATCGACAACGCCGGCAACGCCTTGCTGACCCAGGCCCGGGCCCAGGGCATCGAGAAGGCCGCGGCCGCGCAGGGCTTGACTCCCATCACCACCGACTTCGTGAGCCGCACCGATGTGGTGCCGGGTGTGGGAGTCACTCCCCAGTTCATGGATGCCGTTTTCACCGAGAAAGAGAAGGCCCCGCCGGACCTGGCCCAGCTATCCCAGGGCGCAGTCGTGTTCGAGGTGCTGGGCGTCCATCCCCCGGCAACTCCCACCTTCGAAGAAATTCGGCAGAAGGTCGAAGACCAGTTCAGGAACGAGCGCGCCGGGATTCTCCTGTCCCAAAAGACGCAGGAATTGTCGGATCGGGCGAAGTCCGAACACGATCTGAAGCGCGCCGCCAAGGAACTGGGGGCCGCCCTCAAGACCAGCGACTTGGTGCTTCCCGACGGGCAGGTCCCCGACATCGGAAGCATGACCGGGCAAGCCTCGGTCGCGTTTGCGATGAAGCCGGCAGAAATCAGCGGGCCGATCACGACCGGAACCAACGGTGTGGTGCTGCAGCTGCTCGAAAAGCAGGAACCCACGGAGCAGGATTTTGCCGCGAAGAAGGATCAGATTCGCGAACAACTCCTCCGCCAAAAGCAGCAGGACCTGTTCGGGCTGTTTCTGGCAAATCTCCGTCAACAGATGGAGAAGTCAGGAAAGATCAAGATCAATCAGCAAGAGATGAAGAACCTGACCAGGGGCCGGGGAGGCGAAGAGGGCGTCTAGTGTGGCTCCGCAGATTTTGCGGCGCAAATCCACACGGCCATCCTGAGCGAAGCAAGCGACCTACGCACCTGAATTTTTCATGCATCATCTTTTCTCGCTTCGCTCCCAGGATTGCCCTTCACGCCCACCGCCTCCGCCCGCCGGTGATTCGTTCCGCCGCTGATTCGACGATGGAATCTCCATGCCTTTTCCGCGCGCCACAGGCATTCTCCTGCATCCGACCTCGCTGCCTGCACGCGGCGGCATCGGCGATTTTGGACCGGCTGCTTACCAGTTTGTCGACTTCCTCGCCTCAGCGCGTCAGGGTTTGTGGCAGGTGCTGCCGCTGGGCCCTCTGGGTTACGGCAACTCTCCCTACTCCTCGACTTCGGCGTTCGCCGGCAATCCACTGCTGATCAGCCTTGAGCGTCTGGCCGAACGGGGCTGGATCGACCACTCCCAGCTCGCCGACCTGCCCCGGCCCGACGGCCCGGTCGACTACGCGGCGGTGTTCCCCCAGAAGATGCCCCTGCTCGCGCAAGCAGCGCGGCACTTCGCAACCAGTGCGACGGGCAACGCGCGGGCGCGCTTCGAGCGTTTCTGCAGCCAGAACGCCGAATGGCTGGACGACTTCGTTCTGTTTGATGAGCTGCGCTCCCGCCACAAGCTGACAAACTGGAATCAATGGCCGCGGGAACTGGCTCACCGCGATCCGGCGGCGATCGAGCAGCTGCGCCAGCAGTTGCAGGAAGAACTCGCGGTTCGCAGAGCCCTGCAGTTTGCCTTCCACGAGCAATGGGGAGCCCTCCGCCACTATTGTGCGCAACGCTCGGTGCGGGTGGTCGGCGATCTCGCCATCTTCGTCAATTACGACAGCGCCGACGTGTGGATGCATCCCGAACTGTTCCGGCTGGATGCGAACCGGAATCCCGAAGTGGTCTCCGGTGTCCCCCCGGACTTTTTCAGCGAAACCGGACAGCGCTGGGGCAATCCTCTCTACCGCTGGGACGTCATGAAGGAGCGCGGTTACGCATGGTGGGTGTCGCGCCTGCGCTGGGTCACGCAGCATTGCGACTACATCCGACTCGACCATTTCCGTGGTTTTGAGCAGTTCTGGGAAATCGCCGCCAGCGAGCCTACCGCGATTCACGGCCGCTGGGTCGACGGTCCCAGGGACGATCTGTTCGTCCGGGTGCGCGCAGCCCTGGGCGGGCTTCCCTTCTTCGCCGAGGACCTGGGCTACATTACTCCCGAGGTGCACGCGTTGCGCCAGCGTTTGCAGATTCCCGGAATGGCGGTTCTCCAGTTTGGCTTTGCTGACGCGGGCGCTCACATCTACTTGCCGCAGCAATTGACGCCCGACACGGTCGTATACACGGGTACGCACGACAACGATACCCTGGCGGGCTGGTGGGCCACGGGCGCTTCCCCGCAGGAGCGCCGCAATGCCGAAGCGTATTTGGGACGGGCCCAGGATGGCATTCATTGGTCCTTCATTCGCGCGGCGCAAGGATCGGTCGCCAGTCTGGCAGTCATTCCGCTGCAGGACGTTCTCGGCCTGGGCAGCGAGGCGCGCATGAACACCCCCAGCAAGAACGCCGGCAACTGGAGATGGCGCGTCCAGGGCGACGTTCTGACGCCGGAGCTGGCGGAAAAACTGGCGCTTCTGGCGGAATTGACCGACCGTATGCCGGAGCCCACGCCTGCTCTTGCTCCGGAGGAATTCGCCGCCTGAATCGCGGTTGGATTGCGATGGTTAATATCCGGTTACAGGCGGGCAAAGAAACTACCGCCCCGTGCTTCACATCCTGTATGGAAGCTAGTGAGGACAATCGCAGTTGAGCGAAGCAATCATCCAGGCTCGCGGCATTGAAAAGTTCTATCCTCAGCCCGATGGCAAGCGCATTCAGGTAATCGCGCCCGTCGACCTGTCGATTGAACCGGGACGGATCGTTGCGCTCCTGGGCCCCTCCGGTTGTGGCAAGTCGACTCTGCTGCGGATCCTGAGCGGCCTTTCCAAGCCGTCCTCCGGAGAATTGTTCTGGCATGGCAAGCCCCTCTCAGAACAGCCCCCCAACGTCGCCATCGTCTTCCAGAGCTTCGCGCTGTTCCCCTGGCTCACGGTGCTCGAAAACGTCGAGGCCCCGCTCGAAGCCCGCGGGGTGGGCGCGGTCGAACGCCGCAAGCGCGCCCTCAAGACCCTCGACACCGTCGGCCTGGACGGCTTCGAAACCGCCTATCCCAAGGAACTCTCCGGCGGTATGAAGCAGCGCGTCGGATTTGCGCGCGCGCTCGTGGTCGAGCCGGAACTGCTCTTCATGGACGAACCGTTCTCCGCGCTCGACGTGCTGACCGCCGAGAACCTCCGCAACGAGCTCCTCGAACTGTGGATCAACAAGAAGATGCCCACCAGCGCCATCTTCATCGTGACCCACAACATCGAGGAAGCCGTGCTGCTGGCCGACCGTATCATCGTTCTGGGCCGAAATCCGGCGCGCATCCGCTCCGACTTCGAGGTCGGCCTCCCGCAGTGGCGCGACCGCAAGGATCCCCGATTTATCGAGCTGGTCGATCACATCTACAAGGTGATGACCCAGCCCGAGCTCGAGCACGTGCTGCGCGTGGCGCCCGCTCCTGCGGCGCGCGTCCGCCAGAAATACCAGATGCTGCCGCACGCCCGCGTGGGAGGGATCGCCGGCCTGCTCGAGCTTCTGCACGACCGCGGCGGCGCCGAAGATCTGTACAAGCTGTCCGAGGAGCTGGTCATGGACGTGGAGGACCTGCTCCCGATTGTCGAAGCCAGCGTGCTGCTGGGATTCGTCACCCTGAACGAAGGCGAGGTCAGGATTACGCCCCAGGGGGTCGCCTTCGCGGATGCCGACATCCAGGCCCGCAAAGTCCTGTTCCGCGAGGCGGTCGTGAAGAACGTGATGGTCCTCCAGCAGATCGAGAGCGTGCTCAAGGCCAAGACCGATCACTCGATCCCGGCAGAGTTTTTCCACGACATTCTCGACGAACACTTCAGCCCGGATGAAGTCGAGCGCCAGCTCGACACGGCTCTGAACTGGGGCCGCTACGCCGAGATATTCGACTACGACTCGGAGCGGGGCCGCCTCGTGCTGGCCGAGCCAACCCTGGAGGCCCATCCCCAGACGCCCGTGGCCAAGCCATGAAGAGGCCGCAGGGACTAGGCTCGTTCTCACCCTATCGCCTGTGGTCGCAGCTGCCCCGCATGGAAGCGTCGCATCTTCCCGACCTGGTGATGTTCGCGAGCGGCCTGGCTATTTTCTACGGAGTCCTGGTCGTCGGGCGCAGCTGGTTGGGCCCGTTCACGCCCCAGGTCGAGATCTCGCGCAGTCCCCGGGCGCTTCCCGTCTATGCCGCCTACTCCCTGCTGCGCATCTCGGTCGCCTACTTTCTGAGCCTGGTCTTCACTCTGGTGTACGGCTACATCGCGGCCTACAACCCGCGCGCGGAAAAGTTCATGGTCCCGCTGCTCGACGTGCTGCAGTCCATCCCGGTGCTGAGCTTCCTGCCCGGAGTGATGCTGGCGATGGTGGCATTGTTCCCCGGACGCCAGCTGGGGGTGGAACTGGGAGCGATTCTGCTGATTTTCACCGGCCAGGTCTGGAACATGGCGTTCAGCTTCTACGCTTCGTTGAAGAGCATTCCCCGCGAGATGCGCGAAGCGGCGAAAATCTACCGCTTCAACTGGTGGCAGCGCTTCACCGAGATGGAACTTCCCTTTGCCGCCATCGGCCTGGTCTGGAACTCGATGATGTCGGTCGCCGGCGGATGGTTCTTCCTGATGGCGTGCGAGATGTTCGTGCTCGGCGCCCGCGACTTCCGCCTGCCCGGCCTGGGGTCCTATCTGCAAACTGCCGCCAGCGCGGGAGACACGCAGTCGATGCTCTGGGGCGTCGGTACCATGATCGCCCTCATCGTGCTGCTCGACCAGTTCGTCTGGCGCCCGGTGATCGCATGGGCCGAAAAGTTCAAAGTCGAGCAGGTCGAGAGCACAAACGTAGCCCGCTCCTGGGTGCTCGACACGTTCAAGCATTCGCGGGCGCTGGCCCAAATCAGAAAGAAAGCGCTGCGCCCGCTGCGCGAGCGCTTGATGATGCACTTCTCGCGCCAGAACCTTGCTGCCGAAGCCACCCGGGAATCCAGACCCTGGAGAGTCTGGGCCGCGCGCGTTGCAGCGCTGGTGGCGCTGGGGCTGGTGGCCTACGCAGTCTCCCGGGTTGCGATGACTCTGGTCGGACTGCAACGGGCCGAACTGCACGAGCTCGGCCAGGGACTGGTCGCAACCTTCCTGCGCGTGACCGTGGCCCTGATGGTAGGAGCGGCCTGGACCATTCCCGCCGGCGCAGCCATCGGCCTGAATCCGAAGCTGGCAACAATCGCGCAACCCCTGGCCCAGATCGCCGCGTCGGTTCCGGCGACCGCGCTGTTCCCCGTCGTGTTGCTCCTGCTGATCCGCGTGGGCGGCGGCCTCGGCCTCGGATCGATCGTGCTTCTGCTGCTGGGCACCCAGTGGTACATCCTGTTCAATGTCATCGCCGGAGCGATGGCCATCCCCACCGACCTGAAAGAGTGCTGCTTCACGTTCGGCATCGTCGGATGGGAACGCTGGAAGAAGCTGATCCTGCCGGGAATTTTCCCCTTCCTGGTCACCGGCATGGTGACCGCTTCCGGCGGAGCGTGGAACGCCAGCATCGTCGCCGAGTATTTCCACTTCAAGGGACAAACCTACACCACGGCCGGCCTCGGAGCCGTGATCAGCAAAGCCACCGACAGCGGAAACTTCGATCAACTGCTGGCCGCCACCATCCTGATGGCGGCCGCCGTCGTGACCGTCAACCGCTTGCTCTGGCGCCGCATGTACCATCTCGCCGAGAGCCGCTTCCGGCTGGAAACCTAGCCCCGCACGCTTGCCGCCAGACTCGCCCGGCCGGCTCGGGCGCAGGCCCGGTGCCCGAAGCCAGGTGACTTTCGTGCTTCCCCCTCTGGCGGATTCACCAACATTTAACTTGGGCTTCATCGGTGTGCAAAGTGGCTGCGCTACCAATGCCATTATGTCCATTCTCCGCCCGGTCGAGGATTCCCTCCGCGAAGCGGGAGTTCTCGCCAACGCTCCAGCGCTCGCGGGCCTGCCGGGTTTTGCAGGCAAGCTGCTGCCCCTTGATCAGGCTCACAAACTGTACGAGCGCGTGCGCAACTCGGCCGAGGGCTTCGTGCTCGAGGGCTTGCTGCGCGAGATGAACGTTGACCTGCGGGTCAGCGATACCGACCTGGAACGCATTCCGCCGAAGGGCCCGGTGGTGGTAGTGGCCAATCATCCCTACGGCATGCTCGACGGCGCGGTGCTGGGGGTCCTTCTCGCCCGCGTCCGGGCTGACGTGCGGGTGATGACCAACTTCCTGCTGGAGGGCGTGCCGGAGCTCGAGCAGCACTGCATTTTCGTGGATCCTCTGCAAACCGCGCGATCAGCGGGACGCAATCGGCGCGCGCTGAAGCAGTCCATCGAATGGCTCGAGCAGGGTGGCATGCTGGCCATCTTTCCCGCCGGGGAGGTATCCCACTGGCAACTTCCGCAGGGCGCGATTGCCGATCCCCAGTGGAACGACACCGCGACGCGCCTGATCCGGAAGACCGGCGCAGCCGCACTCCCGGTATATTTCTGCGGACGCAACAGCCTGGGCTTCCAGGTGATGGGATTAATTCATCCGCGCCTGCGCATGGCTTTCCTGTTGCAGGAGTTCCTCCAGCAGTCCGGCAAGAGCGTCTCGCTGCGGGTCGGAAGCCCCATCCCCGCCGACTCGATCGCCAATATCGCCGGCGACCGCCAAGCCACCGAGTACCTGCGCTGGCGGACCTACCTGCTTGCCCAACGGGGCAAGAAACAAATCAGACTGCCGATGGCGCTGCGATCCGTGCTGCCGCTCAAATCCGGCCATGCCACTACCCCCTCGCTACCCTGCGAACTGCTGCGTTCCGACATTCAGGCGCTCCCCGAGAAACGCTGCCTGATCGAAAACGCCGAGTTCGCCGTGTACGCGGCCAAAGCCCAGGAAATCCCCCACCTGCTCCAGGAGGTCGGCCGACTCCGCGAGGTCACGTTCCGCGCAGCAGGCGAAGGAACCGGCAAACCCTCCGACCTCGATCGCTTTGACCGCTACTACTGGCACCTGCTTCTCTGGAACAAAGCCAGAGCCGAGTTGGTGGGAGCCTACCGCGCCGGAAATAGCGCCCAGATTGTCTCCGAGCGTGGCGTCGCCGGCCTCTACACCAACACGCTGTTCCGCTACGACCAGCGCTTGCTCGAGAAGCTGGGACCGGCGCTGGAGCTGGGACGGTCCTTTGTGCGGCCCGAATACCAGCGCCAGTACGCGCCCCTGCTCCTTCTATGGAAAGCCATCGCCCGTTTCCTCGTCCTGCGTCCTGAAACACCGGTGCTGTTCGGAGCGGTCAGCATCAGCAATGCCTACAACCGCGCTTCGCGCGAAATGATTTACTCCTTCTTCGAACAGCGCAAGCACCGGGATGAACTGGCCGGACTGGTGACACCGCGCAAGCCCTTTCGTCCGGGAAGAATCTGGAGCTGGGATTGCCGCGCCGTCTGTCACGTGCTGCGCGATCTCGACGAGCTGTCGGAGCCGATCGAAGACATCGAAACCGATGGCAAGGGGCTGCCGATTCTGTTAAAGCAATACGCGAAGGTTGGCGGAAAACTGCTGGGATTCAATGTAGATCCAAAGTTCTCTGATGCGCTGGATGGCCTGGTGGTCGTGGACCTGCGTCACACCGAGCCTGGCGTGCTCGAGCGCTACATGGGCCGCGACGCGGTAAGGGCTTTCCGCCGCTTCCACGGACTGGCCTAGCGGGGCAAGCCTCGATGCCCCGTCTCTTGATGGGCTTCCAGCCGATCCTTGAGGAATCGGATCAACCCCCAGGGCATGCTTGATTTTTTCCGCTCTCCGCGCAAGTCTGCTGGCGGAAGGCTTTGCATGATCATCGAAATGCGCACCTATAAAACCAAGCCCGGCAAACGCACCGAGTTCATTCGAGTATTCCGCTCCAAATCCATGCCGGCGCACGCGCAAATCGGGATGAAAATCCTGGGCCCGTTTCTTTCCGTCGAGGACCCGGACACCTTCTTTTTCATGCGCGGCTTCCCCGATCTGGCCTCGCGTGAGCCGATGAAAGCCAAGTTTTATGACGGAGAACTCTGGAAGGGCGAACTGGAGAACATCCTGATGCCGATGCTCGAAAGCTACGACGTCGTGCTGGTGGACGATCCCGAGAACCTGGTCCATTGGTAGACCGGTTGCAGAGATCGCCCGGGCCGGCGTCCACCGCCCGGTCCTTCCAAGCCGTCGTTCCGCTCCTCACCGCTTGGCCCGCTTCACCGCCCCGGCCCCGCCCCTGGCTGGCTTTCCGTACGGATGCGTCCCCGCCACGCCCTTGCCCTCCAGCACAATCACCGTCTCGTCCCCCGCCACGCCCGAAAGCTTGTCAACCTGTCCGCTGGGCCACTGCACCTCGACCGCATCGGCCTTGGTTGCGCCACCCAAGCCGAACGTCAGCACCAGTTCATTCTGCGACAGGTAACTCGACCCGCTGCGCAGCATCTGCCATTGCTTTGCGCCCCCGGACATCACCCGCACCACCGCGCCGATTCCATCCCGGTTCGACTTGGTCCCCACCAGTTTCACCCGCAAGCTGTGATTGGTCCCACCCTCGTTGTGGAACAACCACGCCCGTCCGCCATTGGTTGTGACCAGCACATCGAGCGCCCCGTCATTGTCGATGTCCGCATAAGCTGCTCCCCGCGCCACTTTCGGACTCGCAAACGCCGCACCCGCCAGCGCCGTCACTTCCTGAAATTTCCCGGCCCCCAGGTTCCGAAACAGATGCGGCGGCTCGGCATACGACACCCGCTTCTGTACCCGCTCGATTTCGTTCTCGATGTGCCCGTCGGCCACAAAAATATCCGGCCACCCGTCGTTGTCGTAGTCGAAGAAAAAGCAGCCGAATCCCAGCGTGACCAGCGTGTTCCGGCCCACCTCCGAACTGGGAGCCTCATCGACGAACAACCCGTTCCCCTCGTTGTGATACAGCGACAGCATCTGGTTCGCAAAATTGGTGATGATCAGGCTGGGACGCCCCGACCGGTCATAGTCTGCCGCATCCACGCCCATGCCCGCGCGCGCGACGCCATCCTCGCTGAACGCAATGCCCGCCGCCACCGCTTTCTCCTCAAACGTTCCGTTCTGCTTGTTCAGGTAAAGCTTGTTCGGCTGGGTGTCGTTCGCTAGCAGAATGTCGGGCCAGCCATCCCCGTTGTAATCGAGAATCGCCACTCCCAGGCTCTTCGAGGTCGGATCGCCCAGCCCTGCCTTCTGCGTCGCATCTTCAAACCTGCCGTTCCCCAGGTTGTGCCACACTCGCGCCGAGGTTCCCTTGTAGGACTCCGGCGTGCAATACGACTTGTGCGCTCCATCGAGCGTGCAGTAGATGTCGGTCGCCTGCGACCATTGCACGTAGTTGGAAACCACCAGGTCGAGATTGCCGTCCCGGTCGTAATCCACCCAGGCCGCGCTGGTCGAAAACTCGTTCTGCCCCCACATTCCGGCCGCCCTGGTCACATCACGGAACGTCCCGTTCCCGTTGTTGTGGAACAGGTGGCTCTGCCCCAGCGCGGTGACGAAGATATCGTCGTGCCCGTCGTTGTCATAGTCCCCCACCGCCACGCCCATCCCGAACATCGAGACTGCCAGCCCCGCCTTGTGCGTCACATCGGTAAACGTGCCGTCGTGATTGTTGTGATAAAGCTTCAAGGTCGACGGCGTCTTCGCATGCCCCGGCCAATCTTCGCCATTCACGATCAGGATGTCCGCATACCCGTCATCGTCGTAATCGATGAACGCGCACCCCGGCCCCATCGTCTCCGGCAGGTACTTCTTGCCGAATGCCGCGTTGTTGTGCATGAAATGAATTCCGGCCGGCGCCGTGATATCGCGAAATGTCACGCCCTGCGCCCAGGCCGGGCCGGCCGCGAACGCAGCCAGCCAGGGAAGAAACAGGAAGAATCTGATTTTGCTCATGAGACCCGTAGATGCTGCTATTCGGAAGCGCCCGCAACCGTTGCCGTGGGCGCGGGACGCCGGTGGGCCGCCGCTTTGTTTCGAAGCCCCGGCAGCGCCACCGACACGTGCTCGTGCACATTCTGCCGCTCGTTATTGTCTTCCGGATGCAGCTGCCGGTAGTGCCCGGTGATCGTCTGCGACGACTCGTCCGCCTTGAACCGCATGTAGCGCTCCTGGTGTTGCTTGGCCAGCGCCACGTTGCCCAGCCCGTTGTAGCAAAGCATCAGGTTGTAATGCGCCTGCAAGTCCTCCGGATCGATCTCGAGCACCGACTCCAGCACCTTCACCGCAGCTGCGTACTTGCGCTCGAGAAACAAGGTCCGCCCCAGATCATTCAGCGCCACCCGGTCCCGCGGATACTGCGCCAGCACCTTGCGAAGTTCCCCGTCCGCCCCCTCATAGTTCCCGTCTGCCCGCAGCACCTTCGCATAGAAGAAATGCGCCCGGGCCAGATCCGGACTGAGCGCCAGGGCCTTTGCAAGCACCACCCGGGCACGATCCATATCGCCCTCCTGCACCGCCGCCCGCCCGATGTTCACCCACCCGTCCGCATTCTTCGGATCAACCTCGGTCACTCTCTCGAATGCCGCCGCAGCCCCTTTCAGATCTCCCTGCAGGAAGAGCCCGATCCCGTAATCGTTCCACCGCTGCCAGTCCTCGCCCTTCAACTCCACGTTCGGGGCCAGAGCGGCCGTTCCCCGCGGTGCCACCTGCAAACTCACCTCGTCCTCCGCCAGCGCCACGATCGGCACGTCCGGGATCTTTTCCTCCTTGGCCGATACTCCGGTCAGCGGCGCATCCAGCGTGAACCGGCGATCGTCATGGCTCGGCGTCACCAACTCCGGATGCGCTGCGTCGGGCTGCCCCACAAACGAAAACTGTGTGCCCCACCAGGCAAACTTCCGGTAGCACAGCCGCGCGTGTAGCCGGATGCTGTTCCCGGCGTTTTCCGGAATATGCACCCGGTAATGCACCGTATCCGCCGCCCCCGGGGGGATCAGCCGCACGTACACCACCGCCCGGGTCGCCCAGGCGTTCCGCTTGTTGATCGGATTTCCGTGCTCATCCACCTGCAGCGATCGGTAGAAGTGCGCGCCCTTCTCCACCGGACCCTTGCCGTTTGCCTCAACCATGCCGCTCCAGAACAGGATCTGTCCCTTGTCGTCAGTCCCCTTCAATTCAAGCCAGCTGTCGTAGGCATCCACCGTCCCGCCCGGGAAGAAGTGGCCAATCTTTTTCGTGCGCACCACCACATCCACGCGCACCGTGTCTCCGCGCCGCACCACCGGATGCACGCGATTCAGCGGGGCCGCCACCGGCGCAGCCTCTCCGCCTGCCCCCGGAGTCAGTTTCAACTCCGCTTCCTCGCCCACCGCAAACGTGGTGGACAGCTCCGACTCGCCTTGTGCCCCCGCCTGGCTGATGGCCTGCGCCGGAGAAAGCGCGAAAATATCGACGCTCAAAATTCCGGCTTTCAGGAAACTCTCGGTCGCATTCAGTTGCTCGGCATCCCCGTTCGCCGTGGGCAGAGCCGTGTTCGCCGCAGGGAACCGGTGCGAATGCACGTTTCCGGCGATGTTGCCCATGTCAGTCGAGCGCTCCAGCGGCATATGACAATCGGCGCACTGCTGCGGCTTCTTCGGATAATAGAAAGACCGCGCCCCCTGGCCCGACACCCCACTCGCCTGCCAGTTGTCGTACTCGTTGAATCCGCGGAACCACCGGTAGCTGTTCACCGGAACATCCAGATGCACCTTATGGCAGGAAGAACAGAACTCCGCCGTCTGCTCCTTCATGAACGGTTTCAGAAAGGCCCGCCGGTGCGGTTCCGGATTCAGCTTCACCAGGAAGTCGTGCATGGTCCGCACCCAAGGGTTCCGGCTCGCCGCCAGCTCATGCAATTCTGGATATTCGAGATAAAAATCGCCCTGCCCCATCGTCGACTTCACCGCCGCGATCGAGTGGCACATCATGCACCCCAGACCAGCCTGCGCCGGAGGCGTGTGCACGATCTGTTTGATCGGCGTGTCCATCAACCCTGCATACAGCACCGCCGGATCGTGACACCCTCCGCACCACTTCGAAGGCCTGGTCCCGATCGTGTCCTGCATGTACTCGATCGACTTCCGGTACCACTGGTTGTTGAAGGAAGAAAAATGATGGGCCGAGCTGTACCACTGCTGGTAGATGTCCTGGTGGCATCGCCTGCACGAATCCGACTCCATGAAGAACTTGCTGGGAATTTTCCTGTGCCCGTACACCTGCGCCGAACTCGGAAAGAACGGCCCCTGCGGACCGTCACCCTCTTGCGCCATGTCCGCCGGCGGCATCTCCGGATTCTCGATTCTCCCCCGGTTCGCCCAGCGCGCCTCCCGCGTATACCGCAGCACTACCCCTACTCCTGCCAGCGCCACCAGGCAAACCGCTACCTGACCGGCCGCCGCTCCCGCACCCGACCCCAGCCACCCGCGCCGGCTCATCCGCCCGGCGATCAGCAACCCCACGGCCGCCGTGCACACCACCATGTGCGCATACATCCAGTTCCACTCGGCCCGCAGCGTCCCGGTATGAATCAGCCACAGCCCGATCCCGCCTCCCGCCAGAAACAGCGCCCATCCCGCCGCGAACACCCCACTCCCCGCGCGCACCAGTCGCCGCAGGGAGGCGACCACCCATACCATCGCCACCACCCCGCCCACCGCATGCAGCAGCACGACGCAGGCGTACTCGACGTTGGTCTCGGGAAACCCATACAGGTACACGGCTGAGGTCGTCAGCAAAACGACCAGCGCCGACAACAGCTTTTGACCCAGAGATTTTGTTGCAGATGACATGGCAGGGACTCACCCGGGATCGCGCTCGCGCACCCCATTCGCAAGCGAGCGTAAGCCTGTGATCCCGGAGAGTTTAATGCTGGAGACGCGGGGCGGTAATAGTATAAAAATACTAGGCGCACGCCGGTTTGAGGCGAGCGCCGCACCCATCCGCTCTGCGCTCAGGCGGGGGATATCGCTTCTTGGTCCCCTCCAAACCGAGCGTTGTCGGCAGCCGCCGGCCAGACTCTTCCCGGCAGATGACGGGGCCCCTTGGCCGTGCCCACGTGGGTGCACAACAGGGAGTCCCTGATCGACAGTTCCATCACCGCTGTCATGAATTCCGAGGGGCTCAAATTACGGATGCGAAAGTGCAACCATCCCTGGCGGGGAACGCCGCACTCCAGCGGTTCAACCGTGTCGAGCTCTGACATTGGCTCCTGCGCGGCCCGAACAATATCAGTATCCCAGGGATCCTTCACGAGGCTACCGAGGCGCCATTTCTTCAAGTCTGCCTTGATCGGTTCTGCCACCCGGGTAGACCCGTCGGACGTCCTTACCGTCAGCTGCGGTTCTTCGATGACCTTCAAGAGGAGATCGGTTTCATTCACCAGCCAACAGCTGGCAAACACCTCGAACTCCAGATCCGGTTCACTTGAATCTCGAATCTCCGTGAATCGCCCGCTCCTCAGCGGGCGGGCATGAATCTCTTTCACCAGAACCAGGATCCTGGTTTTCTGCAGGGCTGGACCAGGTGTCGGCGCTTTCCCGGTGCCCCTGGCCTCGGAAGCCACAAACAACAGAAAACCCACGACCAGACAGATGGCGGCGAAAATCAGCCCCACCGGACCGCCGCCAACGATCACACCCAGGGCTCCGCCGATCGCAAGTACAACCAGTCCGAGACGCTCTGTTCTTGTCATATGCGACGCCCGAACGCATTCACAAGGCTGGCCTTCAGAGCCCCCCGGATTGCTCCCTAAAACTATCCGCTCTCTGAAGTTGTCGACAAAAAGGCGCTGGCCGCGGCCTGAGGTGAGATTGTACAAATGTTTTGCAATCGATCCAAGTCCGAAGACCGACGCGCACTTACAGTTCGCCCGTCGGCGGCTTCCTGTAGCCTCCGCATTCCCGCTCCAGTTCTGCTGCCACCGCCAGCACCAACTCTTCGTCCCAGGGACGCCCCACAATCTGCACCCCGATCGGCAGCCCCTCCGGCGACTGTCCCACGGGCACCACTGCCGCCGGATTTCCAAGCAGATTGAACCACTCGGTGTAACTCCAGGCGTCCAGGTATTTCACTGTCGTCCCGTCGATCACCCAATTCCGCTCGCCGTGCCGGAACGCCGGAATCGCAGCCGCCGGACACAACAAGATCGGGAACACCTGCATCTGCGCCAGGATCTGGGCCCGCAACTCATCCCGCTGCAGCCAGGCGTAGAGCAACGTATGCCCGGTATGCGGAGGCTCCGCCGCCGCCCAACCCAGAAACTCCTTCAACAACGGCGACAGGTCCGCCTCGTGGCCCTTGGTCATCGGCTTCAACACCATTGCGCCCGCGATCCCAAACCACTTCCACCACAAATCCCGCGCCTGCTCCAGTCCATCGGGACGAAACGGCACCACCTGCAAGCCCGCCCGCTCGAGCGCCTCCGCCGCCGTCCGTACTGCGGCCCGCGTCTCCGGCGTCACCGGTGTCCGCCCGTCGTCTTCAAAATACGCAATTCGTATGTGCTTCAAATCATCCGGTGTGACCTTGCGCAGCGGCACCGGTGCCGCCGACGGATCGCCGTCATCGGCCCCCGCCATCACCTCAAACAAAACCTGCAAATCCGCGATCGTGCGCGCCATCGGCCCCACCACGCCCAGCAAGGCAAACGGACCCGTTGATACCGGGTAGTGCCCGGTCGCCGGCACCCGGCCCGGCGTGGGTTTCAACCCGCAGATCCCGCTGAAGTGCGCCGGCACGCGAATCGATCCGCCGCCGTCACTCCCCACGCCGCCCGCCGAACATCCCGAAGCGATCGCGGCCGCTTCCCCGCCACTCGATCCGCCCGGCGTCCGCGCCGCGTCCCAAGGACTGTTCGTCCTCCCATAAAGGAGATTGTCGGTCTCCCACGCCATCAAAAGCTCGGCGGTGTTTGTGACTCCGAGCACGATGGCTCCGGCCTCCCTCAATCGCGAAACCAGCACCGCATCCCGGGCGGCGACGCGTCCCTCGCGCAACCGCGTCCCCGACTCGCAGCGCACCCCCGCCACGTCCACCGAACTCTTGATGCTGATCGGCACGCCATGCAACGGCCCGCAAAACTCGCCGCGCATCGCCGCTGCCTCCAGCGCCCGCGCATCCCGCGGCGCGCGCACTTCATCCATCTGCACAAACGCACGCAACCGGGGATTCAACTGCGCAATCCGGGCCAGGTGCGCGTCCAGCAATTCCACCGGGGAAATCTTCCGCCGCCGGATCTCGCCCGCCATCTCCAGGGCCGAAAGAAAATGCACATCACTCATGTAGAAGGCCCGCCTGAGAAATTGAAACGCCGAGTCTAGCACGCAGAAACGATGTCAGGATTCGGGACGGAGCTGCAGTTCCTGCGACGGGTGCGGCTCCGATCATGCCGCGCTCGTGTCAGGACCAGGATCGGTATCGGGCCGAGGACATGGACAGATTTGCATCGGGACACAGATTCGCAATCCGGGCACCCATTCAGAGGTGTCGCAGAGCAGAGGCGGGAAGTTCTTGCCAGAAGTTATGAAGCTGAAGGGGTTGACCAGCGAGTGGCGCAAGCCCCGGAATGCAGGCCGGGGTAAGCCGCGACTATAACGATGTCGCTTGCTGCGCGATGTAGCGTTGGATGAGGTCGAGCGGTGCGCCGCCACAGGATGCGGCGAAGTAAGAAGGCGACCACAGTACATTGTTCCAGTAGCCCTTGGTGATGCGAGGCAACTGGGGTCGTAGAACGTAGCTTTTCACCAGCGATGAGACGGACACTTTCGGGGGGTGGTTCACCCGCAAGTGTACGGGATTGCCCTCCCCGTCCATCTGCACCAACCCCGCCTCAAAGTCGGTGCAGACCTGGGAGAAGATAGGTCGCAATTTCTCAATCGCCTCGCCGTCGAGCATACAGCGGGGAGTCGCTCGCTTCTATACCCTGTCCGACGGTGAGTACCAAGAGCAGGTGCAGCCGCTTAGCAGGTTGTTGCCGAAGTTAGCGAAACTGCAACGACGGCTAGCGCGCAGGAAAAAGTTCTCCAGCAACGGGAAGAAGGCGAAAGCCAAAATCGCCCAGTTGCACAGCAAAATTGCTCATATCAGAAAGGACGTGGTCCACCAGTCTTCGAACGACATCAGCAAAAACCACGCCGTGGTGTTTATCGAAGACCTGCAAGTAAAGAATATGTCGGCGTCGGCCAAGGGCAGGAAGGCAAAGCCGGGAAAGCAGGTTGGCCCGAAGTCGGGACTCAACCGTTCGATTCTGGACGCCAGCCCGTTCGAACTGCGGCGCCAGCTGGAGTACAAGACCCAGTGGAAGGGCGGTCTTCTCGTCGCCGTGCCGCCCCAGAACACAAGCCGCAAGTGTCCTGAGTGCCGCCACACAGCAGCACAGAATCGCAAGACGCAAAGCAACTTCGTGTGCGTCGAGTGTGGCTTCTCCGCCCCTGCGGATTGGGTTGGTGCTATAAACATCAAAGAGGCGGGACTCGCCTCGTTAGCCTGTCCGTCATCTTCGCATGCTGCCAGTGCGTCGTGTCAGGAACCCACCGAGGGCATCGTATGCGCGAGTGTACAGCCGGTAGGAATCCCCTCCGTTCATGAAGGGGAGGATGTCAACTGCCTTCCAAGTCGAGTCTCGAGTCTCCCCGGAGGTGCCGTATGCCGTGCATCCACGATCTCGTAAAAAATCAGGACACCTATCGCGCGGACGCTGCGCAGACCGTGCTCGATGTGGCGCGCGCCATGGTCGAACGGAACATCGGAGCCGTCCCGGTTTTGCGCGACGGCTTGCTGGTCGGCGTCTTTTCCGAACGTGATCTGATGCGCCGCGTGGTCGTCGAAGCACGCGATCCCGCCCACACCCGGGTTTCCGAGGTGATGACCGAGGACCCTCTGACCGTGTCCCCGCAGGAAGACGTGGACACTTGCCGCTTCCTGATGCACCGGCACGGATTCCGCCACCTCCCCATCTGCGATGGCAAGCAACTGAAAGGCATGGTCTCGCTGCGCGATGTCATCCAGCACGACCTGTCGGAAAAGGATTACGAGATGCGCATGATGCGCGCCTACATTCACTCGATTCCCTAGCGCGGCAGAGACCCCAGCCTCTGGTTACTTTCAGGCAGTGGTTTGTTCCCTCGCCGCTTTCCCTGGTGGATATAACTCACGGTTGCTCAATGGGTTGCACTCCCGGGCCGGTAACCGTTACCCCTTAATTACTTTGGTGCATTGATCGGGTGGGTGGACCTGTTAAGGTTGAATGGCGGAAGTCTTGTTGGACCGCCCGCACTTACCCGCCGCCCATCCGTACGACGGGCTGCGGACCATGCTGATGAGCTTAAACGCCAATTTCGCGTACGAAGCGCTCTGGTTTGCCCACCCCCTGTTGCAGGCAGCGGTGGCGGGGATGATGCTGCGCCGTAAACTGAATCGCACCTTCCCGTGGTTTTTTACCTATGTCGTGTTTCAGATCGCCGTTTTCGCGCTGACCTTTCCTCTCCGCGATGCGCGCTTCTATCCGATTTTTTACTATGTGTATTGGGGCACGAACGCGGTGAGCGTGATTCTGGGCTTCCGCGTGATTCACGAAGTATTTCTGGATGTCTTCCGCCCGTATCACACACTCCGCGACCTCGGCTCGGTCCTTTTCAAGTGGGCCGGCCTGGTGATGCTGATGGTGGCCGGCGTCGTGGCGGCTTCGGTTCACGGTGGAGACCAGAGCCCCCTGCCGGCTGGCATCCTGATCCTGGAACGAAGTGTGCGCGTGGTGCAGTGCGGACTGGTCCTGTTCCTGCTCGTGTTCTCGCGTTACCTGGGCACCAGTTGGCAGCAAAAGAGTTTTGGAATCGCTCTCGGCTTCGGCTTCTTCGCGTGGGTGGAACTTTCGCTGGTGGCTCTGGGCAGCCTCTTCAACAGCCCGAGAGTCACCAGTCTCGTGAACATGGTGGCCTACAACGTAACCATATTGATCTGGTTCAGCTATACCCTCGCGAAGAGTCCGGCGCGCGACCAAGCGTCGCAAATGCTGCGCCCACAGCGCTGGGAACAGTCACTCAACGACCTGCACAATCCGGTGCCGGCCGATTCCCTCATCCCGATGTTTGAGAACATGGTCGATCGCGCTCTGTCTAAAACCAATGCCGATGCGGTGCCCGTCCAACCGGAGAAAATGGCTGTGGGCGAAAACGCTCCCCACCGCCCGCGCTTCAACTATTCTCCGACTCCGCAGGGATTCGGATCGAAGACCTAACCTGCTCGCCCTGGCGAGTTCTCGGTCGTCATCGAACGTGTAAGCGTGTTCCAATTTTCGTCCTTGCTGCGGAACGCGCTTTGTCAGGCTTCAAAATGCAGGCTTGGACCTCCCATAACGCACCGGGCCTGAAATCGTAAGGTCGTGCGGCTTATTCCCGCATTTTTCTCTTTTCTTGCGGAAATACTCGAGTGATTTCCCGGATTTAACTACAGATAAACAACTTAGATCGCTCTAACGGGTCGGCCGTGGGTCCGTTTTGGGGGTCGACAAGGCAGTGCCCTACAGATTTCTCTGTAGGGCGCTTGACTTTGGACGTTATAATTCGGGCGCGTAAAAGCCGCCTCGCAAGTCAGACGACTTGGACGCAAGGAGAGAACCCAATGAAACGCTCGATCAGGGCAATGTTCCTGATGCTAGCCCTCGCGAGCACATATGTAGCAGCCGCCGCCCCTAGAGTTGGCACTCGTGACGGCGGGCCGCTACCTTTGTGCCCACCTAACAAAGGACCAAATTGCAGCTTAAAGTAGAAAGCTGCAAGATCACCGAAGTAACCTGCGAGTAACGCAGCACTTTAAAACCTGAGAATCTGTGGGCCGACGTGAGGTCACTACTTGCGTCGGCCCTCTTTTTCGGGTTGAAAACGTTTGCACGATGGGTGTGCAAATCCGTGCCTCAGGCGCGCGGCGGGTCGAGAGCTAGGCGGCGGGTTTGTTCAAAGCCGTGCGCAGCATGTGGGCGAGTTGCCCGGCATCGGAAACCGGTGGCTGGCAGCTGAAGCTGGTACACAGCACCGCACTGGCTTTCTCCTGAATTCCAGGCACGTTGGGAATGGTCTCCGCCAGTGCCGGCGGCAGATTTCTCGCAACGGTTTCGTTGGGCGTGAGCCGGAGCACGGTCTTGTTAAAGGCGAACCCTGCTCGGGCGGCCGAGAACAACGCCTCCGCTTCATCCCCGGCTCCGATCACCACAATCTGCGTGTGCGGCTGCGAGAAATGCACGGCCGCAATTCCGTAAGTCGCGCCGTAGATCCCGAACTGGTCCGCCATCCCCGCAAATACTTCCAGGGTTTGCTCGGCCTGATCGCGGTAGTTCGCATCGTTCGTGTAGGCATGCATCCGGAGCAGCGCAATCACAGCCGCCGGATTTCCCGCCGGTGTGGGCGAATCCTGAAATGGTTTGCGCCGCGCCGACAAGACTCCCAGCGCCTTCGCCCCCTCGGGCGCGTCTACTTCAGCGTCAAAAAATCCGCCCGACACCGGATCGAAGAATTTCCGGACCATCGCATCCGTAATGCTCTTGGCGAACTTGAAGTAACTGAAATCCGCCGTCGCTTCGTAGGCATCCAGGCAAGCGATGGCGGTGAAGGCGTAGTCCTCGAGCAGCCCGCTCACGTCGCGCCGCGTTGCCTTCGGATCCGAATACACGATCACGTGCAGCAGACCCCGCTCCGGCTGCCATCCCTCGGACAAAATCCGGTCCAGCGAGCGCAACGCAAAGCGCCGGGCCTGCTCCAACTCCAGCACCTTCGCTGCCTCCAGATACGCAGAGATGCACAGGCTGTTCCACCCCACGTACATCGTCTGGTCCACGTACGGCGTAGGCCGCAGCAGGCGGGCCGCATACATTTTTTTCTTCGCCGACGCCAGCAACTCGCGCACGCTCTCCGGGGGCAACTGCAGCCGCTGGGCGATCTCTTCCGCCGACGCCCGCACGTACAAAACGTTCTTCGCCGGATTGTGATGCATTTCACCGACTGCATTGATTTCGTAATGGAGGCCGGCCGCCGCGGCCTCCTGTTCGGTGAGCGCGGCTTTGGTCTCCTCCACCGTCCAGGTGAAGTAGTCGCCGTCGTCGTCCATCGAGTAATCCGCGTCCTGGGAGGCGTAGAACCCGCCGTGCTGGCGGTCGCTCAACCACTCGTCCATCCAGCGGATGATGTCCTGCGCCACGCTCGCGAAGAATTCCACACCCGTCACCTGGTATCCGTGAACGTAATTTTTGAGCAGTTCCGAGTTGTCGTAGCTCATTTTCTCAAAATGCGGAACCACCCAGCGCTCATCCACCGAATAACGGTGAAAGCCCCCAGCCAGCTGGTCATACACCCCGCCATTCGCCATGCGCTCCAGCGTAGTCACGAACACGTTCTTGATCTGCTCATCGCCCGTGCGCGCGTAGCGCTCCATCAGCAAATCCAGCGTCCCGGGATGCGGAAACTTCGGCGCCTGTCCGAACCCGCCGTTGTTCGCGTCAAACATCCCCACGGCCGATTTCACGATCGCCTCGATCACCCGCGGCGAAAACCGTCCGCTGCGCCCGCTGAACGACTCGGCATGCGAGATCGCCTGCTCCACCCTGTTCGCCTGGTCGGCCACGTCCGCATGTTTCTCGCGATACGCGTTGGCAATCGACGTCAGCACCCGCTTGAAACTCGGACGCCCCCACTGATCGTCCGGCGGAAAATACGTCCCGCCGTAAAACGGCTTCCCCTCGGGAGTCAGAAACGCCGTCAGCGGCCACCCGCCCTGCCCGCTGATCGCGCTCACCGCCGCCTGGTACCGGCTGTCGATATCGGGGCGCTCGTCGCGATCGACTTTCACCGCGATGAAATGGTCATTCACGATCTGCGCGACTTCGGGATCGTCATAGGACTCGCGGTCCATCACGTGACACCAGTGACACCATACCGCTCCGATATCAAGCAGCATCGGTTTGTTGTGGCGCTGCGCTGTCGCGAACGCCTCTTCCCCCCATTCGTGCCACCGGATCGGCTGATGCATCGCGGAACGAAGGTAAGCAGAGGAAGCTTGCGCAAGCGAGTTCAGAGCGTGATCAGAAGACATGATGACTACCAGTGTAACGGCTTTCAGGGGCGAGGAAGTCTAAGGGCAAGCCCGTCTCTGTCAAGCGAGCGGTTCTCTATCAGGGCGCGCCTTCAGGCGCGGTTCGGACTGCGCCTCAAGCTAGGCCACCCGTTCCAATTCTCGCCGAGGCCAGTTCGCCAGGTTCGCTGCCGCCTCGTAGGTAGTCTGCGCAAACGCGAGCAACGCCGCGCGGGGAGAATTCGCCGTACGTACCGCCTGGTAGGGAAGCAAAAACTCCTTAAGCTGAGAATGATAGAAGGCCTGCGCCGGCCGCACCGGTTGCTGGGCGCATCCCAGCGGTTCCGGTGCCGCGTACGCGTAGTACATAGCCTCCTTGACGTCGCCACCCCCGGCCCAGAACCCGCAGCTGATCACCTCGTGCGAGTATGCTTCGCGCGTGATGGCATCGGCCTCGGGCCGTTCCGGTGCCCGCCGCCCCGAGAAGCGTGTCACCGCCAAGTCGAAGCTTCCCCAGAAAAAATGCACCGGACTGCTCTTGCCGATGAAGCCGGCGCGGAATTCCTTGAAAATCGCATCGCTCACAACCAGGATCCGCCAGAATCGATTCGCATACTCGCGGTCATACGACGCATGTTGGGTGTCCCGATCGAACGGAATCGGGTTCGTAATCTCGACCGGCATCTTCCAGATCTTCACCTTGATTCCAAGCGCCGCCAGCGCGGCCATGAACTCGCGATAGAAATCTGCCACCGACCGCGGCTCGAGCGCCAGCGTGCGGCGGGTGTGCCGGTCGGTTTGGATGACCAGCTGATGTTCGATGAAATCGAACTGCACTTCGAAGATGCCCCGTTCATAGGGGATGGGCGAGGTCGTCAACCCGCGGGCGTTAACATACAGCGGTACTTCCCACCAGTGGTTCATCCGTGGGCTCAGCGCCAGCCGAACCTTCCCCACGATCTGCGACCACATGTGGAGGGTTGCATACGTATCCTGCCAGGCAGCCAGGGGAAGTTCCGGCCAGAGATCGGAATTGACGGGAACAGCGGCGTTCATAGGTCCTCCAGAAGGGAATCGGCAGGGCGCCAAACCTCGGGACCCCACGAATCATTGGCCCAGATTGTATGCGGTCTCAAGCGATGCCCGTCCTTGCGACATCGTTGGTGGAGCGACCCGTGACCGGGCGGAGCCAGGTCGAAAGGCGCACGCCCGTCGGGCGCAAAGCGCTCACCGGATGACCCGGAGTCGAGCATCAACGACCACCCGCCGTCAGCTGCTGCGCAATCCCGCAATACAGATCCACCGCCTCTGTCAGTTGCTTTTTCTCCACGTACTCACCGTCGGTGTGGGCCACGTGAATCGATCCTGGCCCGATCAGCAGCGGCTCGCCCCATTGGGTCAGCGCGGGAATGTCGGTCGTAAAGGCCGCCACCATGGTCGGCAGCCCGTCCACTGCGCGAAAGCGCATGAACGGAATCTCCAGATAAAACTCCACCTTCGCAAGACTGCCCACGGTTTCGACGATCCGCCGCCGCAGCTCTTCTGTCGGCCCCACCAGCCGGTACAGCAAGTGTGCCTTGGCGTGATCAGGAATCACGTTGGGCGCCCGTCCACCCTCGATCAACCCGATGTTGAACGTGCACGGCCCAATCCCCTCCGTCGAGGGCAGCGGCATCGCACGCAGCCGTGTAAGGGCGACCATCAGCTTGTCGATCGCCGACTCGCCCAGTTCCGGATACGCCGAGTGCGCCATCCTTCCGGAGGCGACCAGTTCCACCCGGAGCGTCCCCTTCGAAGCCAGGGCCAGGTGATTCTCGGTGGGCTCCCCGTTGATCAGAAAGCGCGCCCCGATGGGCTGCTGGTTGGCGATTTTTGCGCCGGTACTGTCGCGCTCCTCCCCCACCACAAACAGTAGCCCAACCCGAATCCGGTTTCGCCGCAGTTTCTCCGCCGCGGCGATCTGGATGGCAATAATCCCCTTGGCGTCACATGACCCGCGTCCGTACACCCGCGTCGCATCCTCCGACGACGGAATGAACGGCGGCACCGTATCCATGTGCGTCGAGAACACCACCGCCGGATGCGCTTGTTCGGGAGCGGTCGCGAGCACGTTAAAGCGATCGCCCTCAACCGGCATCTTCTTTGCCGCATAGCCCAAGCGACCGAGTTCGCGGTAGATGGCTTCCCCCACCGCCGCCTCATTGCCCGTAATTGACTCGATGTCAACCAGCTGCCGAGTAAGCCCAACGACGTCCATGCCAAAGAGAATAGCGCAGGGGGTGTGTGCCGCGGGCACTGTTGTCCGCCTACGGGGGGATGATCTGATGAAGTGACGGCATACCGGTTGTCACTTGGAAGCCTGGTCCACCAATCTAGCAGGACGCACCCGTAACCCTGGCATCTCGAGCGGAGTGAGGCGCAAGCCCGACGCAGTCGAGCTACCGTTTGTGCGTGCGGCGCCCGTTGCCGGGCTCGGCGGACGAGTGTGTCCCGCGCCCCACAGCCTTTTTCTAGCCGCGCCGTTGTACCCTGTATCCGTGCCCGAAGCCTCCTCCGCCATCCGTTCTCTTTTCCTCAACGGCTCTACCGGCCGGCTCGAAGCTCTCCTGAACTCCGGCTCTTCCGACGCCACCCACGCCGCCGTTGTCTGCCATCCGCATCCCATCTACGGCGGGACCCTGCACAACAAAGTCGTCTTCCACGCCATGAAAGCTCTGAACAACCTCGGCCTGCCCGTACTCCGCTTCAATTTCCGCGGTGCCGGACTCAGCCAGGGCGAGCATGACCAAGGCGTCGGCGAAGTCGACGACGTCCGCACCGCCCTCGACTGGCTCGACCAACAATTCCATCTCCCGCTGATCTTCGCCGGCTTCTCCTTCGGCGCCGCGGTCGGACTGCGCGCCGCCTGTCCCGACCCGCGCGTCCGAGCGCTCATCGCCCTGGGCACGCCCATTTCGCCTGTCGACGACCGCTCCTACGACTACGAGTTCCTGAAAACCTGCGCCCAGCCCAAGCTCTTCGTAAGCGGTTCCCGCGACCCATTCGCCTCCAAAACGAAGCTCGAAGCGCTCATCGCGCCGCTCCCCGAGCCAAAGAAGCTAGTCATCGTCGATGCCGCCGACCATTTTTTCGAAGGCCGCCTGCGCGAAATGCGGGAAGCGGTAGAGGGATGGGCGAGGGAAGTGGTGCCACTTTAAAGCGTTGTTTCGTGCGCCTGTGACGGTTTGCTTGCGCACTCAGTGAGCAGGGGATCCCGTTCGCTCCCGAACCCTCTCATTCCTGATAATTTTATACGAGTATGTCCGCCCCCGATCCCCACCGCTCCCTGCGCGACGCGGCCCGCGCCATCTTCGAACACGCCCTGCGCGAAGCATCCATCCCCAAGGCCTTCGCGCGCCACGTCCATTGCGAACGCGGAATCCTCCGCGTCTGCGACGATCTCTACGACCTCAACGCCTACTCCCGTGTGTTCGTGGTCTCGATCGGCAAGGCTGGGCACACCCTGGTCGAGGCCCTGGAAGCCCAGGTTGGCAGCCTTGTTGAAGGCATCGTCGCCAGCTCGGTCGATCCCGGATCGCAGGTGCACGGCTTCCGCTACTTCAAGGGCGGCCACCCCACTCCCAACGCCGACTCGCTGCGCTCGGCCGAGGCCATTCTGAAATCCCTGAACGCGCAGACCGCGTCGTCGCTCGTCATCTTCATGCTCAGCGGCGGCGGTTCGGCCATCGCGGAGAAGCCCATCGACGACGAAATCTCGCTCGACGATCTCATCGCCACCTACCGCGTGCTCGTGCTCTCCGGAGCGCCTATCGTCGAGATCAATGCCATCCGCAAGCACCTCTCCGCCGTCAAAGGCGGACGCCTCGCCCTGGCCGCCTATCCCGCGCAGCAAGTTTCGCTGTTGATCTCCGACGTACCCGACAGCACGCTAGACGCTCTCGCCTCCGGCCCTACGATGCCGGATTCCACCAGCGTCGCCGAGTGCTACCGACTGCTCGAGAAGTACAAGCTCCATGACCAGTTTCCCCAGTCGGTGCGCGAACTTTTTCAGCGGCATGCCCTGGAAGAAACGCCGAAGTCTGACGACCCGGCCTTTGTCCGCGCCCGCTGGTGGCCCGTGCTGTCGAACAAAACCGCGGTCGAGCAAGCCGGCGTTGCCGCAACGACTCAGGGCTTTGCCGTCGAAGTAGATAACAGCTGTGATGACTGGGACTACGAACGCGCTGCGGACTATCTGCTCGGCCGCGTGCGGGAACTGCGCAAGAGTGTTTCGCGCGTTTGCCTGATCTCGGGTGGGGAAGTGACTGTAAAAGTGGCCAACGGGGGCAGCGGAGGACGCAACCAGCAATTCGCGCTCGCCAGCGCCCGGAAAATCGCCGGCGAAAACATTACGGTGTTAAGTGCGGGCACCGACGGCATCGACGGCAACAGTCCCGCCGCCGGAGCGGTCGTCGACGGCAGCACGATAGAACGAGCAACGGCAGAGGGATTCGATCCTGCGGCGGCCCTCGCAAATTTCAATGCGTATCCGTTATTCGATGCCCTGGGCGACGCCATCATGACCGGCCCAACCGGCAACAACGTCCGCGACCTGCGCGTGCTGCTGGCGTACTGATTCAGCGGCGACCGCGACGCCGGCTTCCTATTCTCTTGCCATTTCGACCCCGAGCCAAGCGGAGGGAACAGGAGCCCTTTTTTTTTGGCGCATTCTGCAGGGCGCGGACACTCCTGTCCGCGAACACGCAGACCGATTCCGGCCGCGTCGTTCCGGCGTGATTACTGGGGCCGCACGCGCCCGGTGCAAAGCGGGCGCGGCCCCGTTACTGTCTCTGTGTCTCTGTGTCTCTGTGTTGGATGAATCCTGCTAGGCAGTCTTCTTCTGGTGCATCTTCTCCATGGCCTGGTCTTGCGCTTTCTGCATCTCTTCGGGCGACACATCTTGGACGTGCATCCCCAGCGACCACCTGAATCCGTAGGGATCTGCGACGATCCCGTAGCGGTCGCCCCAGAACTGGTCCATGAGCGGCATCTTCACGACCGCGCCCGCGCCGACTGCTTGTGCGAACAGCGAATCCACGTTGTTCGTATAAATATGCAGCGCGACGCCCGACGAGTCGCCCCGCGGAGCGAGCGAGCCGCCCATCTCCGGAAATTCGTCGTTCAGCATGATCATCGAGTCTCCGATTTTCAACGTGGCGTGCATCACCCGGCCATCGGGTGTGTGGCTGACGTGGAGCACCTGCGCCCCCAGCGCCTTCTTGTAGAACTCGATCGCGCCCTTGGCGTCGCGAACCGTGAGATGAGGAGTTAGAGTGTGAAATCCATCTGGAATGGGTTTTACTTTCTCAGGCATGACAACCTCCGCGGGGAAAAAGTGAGGATTCAGACGAGGTAGGAGCCCAACGCGGAGAGTTTACTCCGGGACCGGAAACCCCGTCCAACGGAAAGAAAAATAAACAAACGAGCTTTGTTTTGTGATCCCGAGTGCCGAGAGTAGCGGCGCATGGGCCAGGAAGCTGAAAACCGGGGGCGAGCATGGAAAAGCGGGGACGGGTAGGAACTGAGTCGATGAAACCTGAGACCTGATACCTGGGTTTAAAAGAATTGCGTCACACCCTCTTCGAGCACCACGACCCGATCCGCGATCCCGGCATTGCGCGCTTCTTTGTCAAGAAGTTGCAGTGGCTCGTCCACAGGTTCGTGCGACAAGCGGAAGCTTCCGTAGTGCATCGGCACCATCCAGCGAGCATTCAGATCGAGAAACGCGCGGGTAGCGTCTTCGGGGTTTGTGTGTACGGTCCGGAATTGCTCCGGATTGTAGGCTCCGATCGGCAGCAGCGCGACTTCCGGTGACAAACGCTGGCCAATCTCTTTGAAGCCTGAAAAATACGCCGTGTCGCCGGCGTGATAGACGGAATGTTTTTCGGAACGCAGCACATAGCCGCCGTATCCGCGATGAGAATCTTTCAGGATGCGTGCGCCCCAGTGCCGCGAAGGCACATGCGTAACCGTCAGCCCGTCATGACGATAGTGATTCCACCAGTCGAGTTCGATGATTTCTTCGAAGCCCAGGTCCGAGACCAGGTCGAAGACGTGATGCGGGATGACAATCGTCGGCGCATGTCCTGTGCGCCGTCGGGTGTGGCTGACGAGCGCACGCAATGATGGCCGGTGCAGATGATCGAAGTGCGCGTGCGTGACCAGAACCAGGTCGATCGGTGGCAGGTCGCTGATGCGCAGTCCCGGCTTCCGTACCCGCTTCAAAAGGAACAGCCAGCGGGCGAAGTTCGGGTCGATGGTGACGTTCTGCCCGCCCATCTGCACGAAGAACGCCGCGTGCCCGATGAAGGTCACGCCCAGTTCTCCGTTGGTGACCAGTCTGGGTTTATACGTGCTGCCGGCGCGGGGTGTGATGGCCGAGTGCCGGACGAGGCGTCCGAATTGCTGTGCCCGCTTGCGCAGGGCGGGATTTCTCAGTGTCGCTTTAATCATCAGGCCTAATACGATCCGGGGTTCCGCTTCGACCCCATGGTTCATCGTTGTTGCAGCAAACGCCAGGGACGCCCCTGGTCTCGGGCGGTCTGCAAACCTGTAAAGGCGGAAAAAAGATTAGCTCTATTTTAGAGCAAATCCATGGGAGATTGCTTGACCATCGTTACGATCGTCATATCTAATCCAGATGCTTACACATAGGTAGAGACGGAGCTTACCCCGTCTGGCTCCCTTTCGCACCGGCGGGGCCCGCCAACGAGAGAACCGTCCAACCGGAGGCGCAGCGGGTCGCGTCTCTACCACCGAATCACGATCGGAGAGCACAGCGATGCGGGTTGCATTTTTGGGATTAGGAATCATGGGGCGGCCGATGGCCGCAAACCTGGTGAAGGCTGGGCACGAAGTCGCGCTATGGAATCGCACGCCCGGAAAACAGGTCGATGGCGCGCGTGCGGCAGACTCTCCCGCCGACGCAGCCAACGGTGCGGAAGTGGTTTGGATGTGCGTCTCCGACACGAAAGCCGTCGAAGCGGTGCTGTTCGGGCCGCAAGGAGTGGAATCGACGATCGGTTCGGGGGCCATCGTGGTGGATTCCAGCACGATCTCGCCGTCTGCCGAGCGTCAGTTTGCCGAACGTCTGCGCGCAAAAGGCGTCGACTACGTGGATGCTCCCGTTACGGGTTCGAAGGTCGCCGCCGAAAGCGGAAACCTGATTTTCATGGTCGGGGGCGACGAAGCCGTGCTCGCCAGACTCGATCCGCTCTTCAAAGCCATGGGCAAGCAAGTGTTCCGCATGGGCGAGACCAGCAAGGGCCAGGCCGCCAAACTCGTCATGAATCTGCAGATCGCGCTGATCTATGAAGGTTTTGCCGAGGCCCTCACCCTGGCCGCGAAGCTGGGCGTGAATCTGGAAACATTGCTACCCCTGATTCAGGCTTCAATGGTGAAATCCGGGGTTGTGGAATACAAGGCGCCCTTCATCCTGAAGCGCGACTTCACGCCGAACTTTCCTCTGCGCCTCATGCTGAAGGACATTCACTTGGCGCTGGCCGCCGCGAAAGAGGCGCGCGTAAAGTTGCCCGCGCTTGAAACCGTCGAAGAGGTTTACGAGATGGCCGCCGAGGAGGGACACGAGGATCTGGATTACGCCGCTACGCTTACCCTGCTCGAGAAGTGGGCGGGGGTGGAAGTGAAGGGCGCGGCCTGACCAGATCGGGGCAGAAAATTGCGCTTTTTCCGCCGTCGAACCGCTCCCCTCAGGGTTAGCCACCCGCGAACAGATCGCGCCCGAGATTGACCGGACGATCCCAGATCGGGTGGTAGACACGATTTCGCAATGGCACGGTGGGTTGGCGCCCATTACCCTCGTAATGCCCTAAGTGCTTGCTATTACACAACTATTACAGAGGCCTATCGCTTTCCCCTGATACCTTACCCGCAGAACATTTCACACGGGGAACGAATTCACATGGAACTGGAAGCGATCGGGCGCAACCACGCCGGGGACGATCAGATCAACTGGGTCACCGCAATCTTCATGGGCTTATTTCACGTGGGCGCCATTGCCGCGTTCTTCTTCTTCACCTGGAAGGCATTTTTCGCAGCCTGCTTCTTGTGGTGGGTGTCGGGCTCGCTTGGTATCGGGATGAGCTACCACCGGCTGTTGACGCATCGTGGCTACAAGACTCCCAAGTGGGTGGAGTATTTCCTGACGGTGTGTGCCACACTCGCGCTGGAAGGCGGGCCGATCTTCTGGGTGGCGACCCATCGTATTCATCACCAGCATTCGGACCAGGAAGGCGATCCGCATTCGCCGATCGACGGCACCTGGTGGGCGCACATGGGGTGGATCCTCATGGGCAAGTCGATGCATCACGACACGACGACCTTGGCGCGCTACGTTCCCGACCTCGCCAAAGATAAATTCCATGTCTGGCTCACCAAGTATCACTACGTTCCGATGATTGTCCTGGGGGTGACCCTGCTCGCGATCGGCGGACTGCCGTTTCTGCTGTGGGGAATTTTCCTGCGCACCGTGGTTGGCCTGCACGCGACCTGGATGGTGAATTCGGTGACGCACATGTGGGGCTCGCGGCGGTTCGCGACGCGCGATCTGTCCACCAACAACCTTTGGGTTGCATTGCTCACCTTCGGCGAAGGCTGGCACAACAACCACCACGCGCATCCGACGTCGGCGCGGCATGGCTTGACCTGGTACGAGGTGGACCTGAACTGGTACGGAATCTGGGCTTTGAAGAAACTCGGCCTGGCGTGGCAGATTCAGAAGGTGAATTTGAAAGAGATCAAGCAGGGCCTGGTAGCGGCGCCGAACGGGTCGCTGGCTGCGGCACAGTTTACTGACTAATTCACTTGAGTTTTTGGAGGCGGCTTCCTCGGAGGCCGCTTTTTGTTTCGGAGAAGGTGGAGGTCGGGTACCTCAAAAGGGTTGCCGAGGGGCCGGTAGTTTCGGAGTAGAGTTCCCCACTTCGACTCATCGGACTCGCCCGCCGACCGATACGCGCCAATGCGTGAAGGGGAGTTGCTCCAACTCTCATCTGAGCCCGAGACGCTGACCGAGGAAGCGCGGGCGGCACTGTGGGAAGAGTTGCGTCGCCGCGGCCTGGAAGCCGGCGCTGCTGTCGAGACGGTGACCGTTGAATGCCCAACGCCAGAGCCGTTGGGTGCGTTTGCCGTTTCGATCGGACAGAGGTTGAACAAAGTTACGTGACCGCTGGGCAAGTTTCCTGTTCGCGGTTTTGGTCTTGCCCTTCGCTGCCCAGCTTCTCCTCTACTACCAGCTCTGGGCACTCCCGGGCGTGCTTTCGCGGATGCTCCCGTGGCGACACGCACCGCTAACCCTATCCTGTCTTTCCGGTGCAGTCGATCGTGGCGTTCGCGGTAGGTGCGATTGCAGCACGATGGCGACGCGCCTTTTGGACAGAGCGCAGCGCTGAACGCGTGTGGATTCCGCCGACGGTCTGGATGCTGTTCTTGCTCATCTCTTACCACCCGGCCATCGGTGCTGGGGGGGAGGATCGCTGGCACTATTTTTTTTGGGCCGGGCAGCGTGCCATGGCAAGCATGCAGACCGTGGACGCCCTTCCGTCTGCGGTTTCCGTGGCGTATGCACTCGGACCTTTCCTGGGTCGAAGAACTAAATCGTCCTTAGGGTCGTAGCCGCTCGTCCTCATCCAAAGCAGGATAAAATCGTCTAGGACGGCAGCTTCCATGCGTATCACCTCCCGCCGCAAAACGATCGCGTTTTTTATCGTGCTGGGCGTGTGCCTGGTGGCACTGGCGGTTGCGCTCAACGTTGGTTGGATCATCCTCAACTGGCGCGAAGGCGTCATGTTGTTCCTGGGGGTGATCTTCTTCGCGGTGCTGATCGCGGGGATGATCGTGAACACCAGCTTCCTGGTGCGGGAGATCCGGCGCAACGAGCAGCATGACAGTTTTATCAACGCCGTTACCCACGAACTGAAGACGCCCATCGCGTCCATCCGGCTCTATCTCGAAACGCTGCAGAGCCGCGCGGTGGACGAGGCACGGCGGCAGGAGTTCTACCGTCTCATGCTGAGTGACACCGACCGTTTGCTGGGGACCGTCGAGCAGGTGCTGAAGGCCGGGCAGGCGGCGCAGAAGGGCGCGAAACATCAGCGGACGGAAGTCGAATTCGACCGCCTGGTGCGGGAGTGCCTGGACCTGGTGCGCACCCGGCATCACCTGCAGCCCGAAGCGCTGCGCTACGAGCCGGCGAACCGCAACGGCTCGGGGACGCTGGTGTTCGGCGACGCTGAGGAGCTGCACACGGCCGTGTCGAACCTGCTGGAAAACGCGATCAAATATTCCGGACGCAAGGTCGACGTTGCGGTGCGGGTGGAGACCGATGACAAGCATGTCGTCCTGCATGTGCGGGACAGCGGCGTTGGCATTGCGCCGGAGGAACTGAAGCGTATCTTTAAGCGCTTTTACCGCGTGCCGAACCGGTCACTGGCGCAAGTGAAAGGGACGGGGCTCGGTCTGTTCATCGTGCGCGCGATCGCTCGCAAGCATGGTGGCAAGGTGTTCGCCGAAAGCGCGGGCGAAGGGCAGGGAACAACCGTCACCCTCGAACTCCCACGGAGCGAGGCATGAGCCGGGTGCTGGTGGTCGAAGACGAAAGCCATCTGGCGAACGGGCTGTCGTTCAATCTGGTCGCCGAGGGACATTCGGTGGAGGTGGTGGGCGACGGCGAATCGGCGCTCGACCGTCTGCTGGCGAAAAAAGAAAACTTCGACGCGGTGGTGCTCGACGTCATGCTGCCGGGCAAGGACGGGTTCGAGGTCGCGTCGCAGTTGCGCGAGGCGAAGAACTTCGTGCCCGTGCTGATGCTGACCGCGCGCGGGCGTCCGGAAGATGTGCTGAAGGGCTTTGCGTCGGGGGCCGACGACTATCTGCCGAAGCCGTTCGAACTGGCAATCCTGATGGCGCGGTTGCGAGGATTGCTGCGGCGGAGCGAGTGGGTGCAGGCGGGACGGCATGCGGCTGGCGGTTCCGCGGGTCAGGCGAATTCGCCGGAGGCGGCGCAAGAAGTTGGCGACGTTTTCTTGTTTTGTGGGAAGAGGATCGACTTCTCGACCAACGAGTTGAGCACCAGCGGCGGGAAGATCCAGCTGACCCTGATGGAAGCTGACCTCTTGCGGCACCTGATTCGCAGCAAGGGGCGAGTGGTATCGCGCAAGTCGATGCTCGAGGAGGTGTGGGGGCTGAAAGAAGATACCGACACGCGGGCTATCGACAATTTCGTGGTGCGGCTGCGGCGGTATATCGAAGACGATGCGGCCAAGCCGCGGCATTTGCTGACGGTACGGGGGATTGGGTACCGGTTCTTGGCGGAGCCGGAGAGCTGAGTTGGTGCTGGTCGTGGGGAAATTACTCCATCCCGTCTCAGCCAGCCTGTGTTCTCCGGGGATGTCGAACTGGGAACTGACAAGCGAGAACTGAGAACTGGGTTCCTCATACATCCAGCCCGATCGATCGCATCAACTCCAACCCGTTGCTTTTCGTGACTACACCGTCGCGCAGCGTGTAGTCGAACTTCATCCGGCCGTGCTCGAGTTCGTCCTGAAAGTGCACATTGTGCAGGTGGGCGCCGGAGCCGGCGATATCTGTCAGGGCGAGGTCGTGCGTGCTGATCAGCCCGATTGCGCCACGGTTCAAGAGCGCGCGCACGATGCCTTCGGCGCCGATGCGGCGATCCTTGGAGTTGGTGCCTTGCAGCAGTTCGTCGAGCAGGAACAGGAGCGGGGGATCGGCACCGGCGAGGTCGAAGATCTGGCGCAGGCGCGTGATTTCCGCGTAGAAGCGCGAGCTGCCTTCTCGCAGCGAATCGTTGATGCGGATGCTGGCGCCCAGCTGCAGTGGCGTGATGCGCAGGCGGGTGGCACGGACCGGCGCGCCGGCCATGGCGAGCACCACGTTGATTCCGACCGCGCGCATCAGGGTGCTCTTGCCCGACATGTTGGAGCCGCTGATCAGCAGCAGGCGGGTTTCGCCGCACACGCCGACGTGGTTGCGTACGCAGGTGGAGGCGGGGATGAGCGGATGTCCGAGTTGCTCGGCTTCGAAGCAGGCCGGGCCGGTGGTGAATTCGGGGAACGGGTCATCGGGATGCTCGAAGCTGTAGCTGGCGAGGGAGAGCAGCGCCTCGATTTCGCCGACCACGTTCAGCCAGGAGCGCAGGGCATGGCCGTGGGCGCGCCGCCAGCGCTCGGCGGCGAAAGCGACCTGCACCGAGTACATGAGCGGTGCGTCGAGCACGCGCAGGATCACGTTGTCGCGGGAGTTGATGAAGTCGACGATGGTGCGCAGACGAGCGATCGCTTCGGAACTGGCAACGTTGCTGGAGGTCAGCGATTTCTGGAGCGACCGGAGGGGCAGTGACTGGAAGGTCTGCGCTTCGATGCGGGCCAGGATTTCGGAGAGCAGATCGAGGTTGCGGAAGGCGTGTTCGGTGCCGTGCAGCACCTGTTCGAGGGGACGCTTCAGGAGGTAGGTCAGAATCGCCTGAAGGATGACCACCACAATCAGGGGCGTGGCCATATCCCGGTAGCCCCACACGAATGCGCCCAGCGCGGCGAGCGCGGCCAGCACGGGCGCCAGCGTTTCAATCCAGCGGGGCTCCATGTGGTTCGGAGCCTCGGCCCATTCCAGAAGGGCGTCGGGGTGGACGCCAACGCCGGCATCTTCGCCGAGGACGCCCAGGTCCTCGCGAAAATCCAGCTGATCGCGTAGGTCGGAGACCGACGCGTGGCGACAGCGGACCGCGTGCAGGGGCGAGGGCGCGAGCAGCCAGCGGGACAACATTTCTTCGCCGATCCGGGTGCGCGCGACCGACAGTAGCTGGAAGAGGCTACCCTTGCCGAACAGGTCGAGATCGTCGGCGTAGACGTGGTGCGGATCGGCGAAGCGCTCGCCGGTCGCGCCGCTGCCGGCCCAGCGGTCTTCGATACGAGCCAGTCCGTTCTGGTAGAAGGCGACCGCGCGCTCGGCGAGATCGCGGCGGCGAAGAATCCGGGAGTGGTAGGCCGCAATGGCCACGAACGCTGCGACCGGGACTAGCAACCACCACGGGGAAATCACATGCCGGCGCAGCGAAGCCCAGGCCAGTGCGATCGCGAGCAGGGCCAGAGCCAGGCGCATGTTCCCGAGGCGGATGTGCACTCTATCGTAGGCCGCGACACGCGACTGGCGCGCTTCGAGGCGCTGCCGGTATTGGTCCGAGGGGGACACGGAAGTGAGGGTAGCAGACGGGCTGGTGCAACTCGCAGGTGTATGCTTCGGCGAATGAATCAGGTCCGATTTTTGACACTCTTGTTGATTTGTGTCCCGGCGGGGGAATGTCTGGGCAGTGATGCGCCCTGTCAATTGCTGGCCCACAAAGCGGTTGCAGCGCAGGCGTCGATGACGAGTCCCGATCGCAAACCGGTCGAGAGCCAGCGCGACAATCCGCTGCATCAGGGCAGAGCCGCAGAAAGACTAGCCTATATCCTTGCGACCTGTCCGGAACAGTCGTTCCGCACCATCTACTCGCTGGGGTCCACCGATTGGCTTAGCGCCTGGGGGCGGTCGTTAAGGGCGACGCCCACTCTCCAGCCAGGGGAACGGGCAACGCTCATTGCGGGCGCCAAGTGGGCGGCGGGCAGTGCGAACAACAGGCTGCTCGCGCAGAGTGTTCGCAAGGTGTTGCAAACTGCGAGTGGGGCAGCACCGCAACGGCTAGACCCGAGTTGTGGCCCGATGTTTCGCCATTTGTTGATCGGACTTGTAGACGACTGGATGGCGAGAAGTGGCGCGCAGTGGTTTGACCACTCCGATTCCTTACTCTTCATGATGGCGTCCTGCCCGGATGACTTCTACTTCGTGATGAATCAACGGCCCGAAGTGTTGCACAGCTGGTTAAAGGAACTGCCCAAGGCGAGCTTCTGGGGCGAGGCAAAGGTCACGGCCCAGTTGCAGGCGTTGCGGGAAGCACTGGTTGAACTGGTACGAGCCCAGAACATGCCGCTCTATCTGCGCCCCACCCACGATGAGATTCTTGCGCGCTTAGGAGCGCTGTGCGTCACCGCCGTGGATCAGGCGTCGCCCTGCCCGTCGCAACCCAAGGATTGATCGGGGCTGCTACCCAAGGACAGCCGTCGAAAATCAATCCGGCATTCTGAAGGGGCAGCTCTGCTGTTTGAGAGGTTGACCCCCGGGTCCGTGACCGTGGTCAGGGACAAATCCCTCGCGGTTCCAGCGGGAGCGATCTTCGATTCGCCGCTCGCTAGCCAGTCGGCGTCGCACTCACGCTGCTCGCTTGAGGTTTGTACGTCCGTTTGCCCACAGGTGTGGGACAAGGGCATCGAAACCAAGAGCAGCATGGCGCCGAACGACGCGAGCCGTCTTGGCCTTGGGCTTTTCGGGTCTTGCGGGACTACAACTGCTTGGCTGAAGCACCCGCTGCCAGCTCGCGCAGCACCGTCAGGAATCCGGAGGCGGCTTCAGGATCGGCCAGGCTCTCGAGGTCGACGGTGGCGGAGAAGTTAGGCGAGTTGGGACGGAAGTGGACTTTGAGGAAACTGTGTTCGCGGGACGCCATAAGCGCGTTGACTACCGGGCTCAACTCTTGAGTCCATTTGGCGCGGGTGGTGAGGACGACCGGGCCAGGACGCGAAAGCTCCCAGGCGCGCGAGTCATCGGACGTCTTTCCATTGCTGTGGCCGCACCAGCGGTGGTTCATCACTTCCAGGTGGAACGCGGGCGGGCAATCCAGGTCGGCTTCGAAGGTAAGCGTCTCTTTTTGCTTGCGCCAGTGGCTCACCAGCCACTGCACGGGCAGAGGGCGCGGCAGCAGGTTCAGAGTCAGGTGCGCATTCTCAAACCAACGGGAAGGGAACTGAAAACGGGCATGCAGGCGGGAACTGCCCGTCCAGCGGCTCTCGACGACTTTGCCGCGTCCACGGCACGCGATCTGGACCCAACGGAGCGCGGCCGCGCCTTTGCGCCGGTTATAGCGCGCGAAGGCGAAATACCAGATGCCAAGTGAAACGGTGGCACCCAACGCGTCTATCAGTAATAGGCGCCCCACAGAGACCTCGTTTACTGAAATGGTACGTCCGGAGGTGGAGGGAGGGCAAGGGCCCAAACGGGCTAAATTTTTCGGCCGATTTTTGGGCTCTGGGCTGCGGGAGAGACAGCAGTCAGCCCCTAAAGGTCCGCCAGGTTCAGGCCTGGTCCCGGCACCGCTGAAATGGTGGCCTGCTCCGCGCCGCGCCCGAAATGAAAGGCGGGCTTGCCAGGAACCGGTGTCCTGATACGAACCGCGGGCTTCAGGTTAGTGAACGGATGCAGACCCGGTTCGCCGCCTCTGAGACAGGGCGAGCCCGGTCTCTGCAGAACGGTAGAATGGAGCCTGAGAACTTGCCTGGTGAATGCCCGAGATACCAAGACCGCGGAATTTACGATCCGGGAATTCCGGCGCAGCGACTTCAATACGCTGTGGGAGATCGACCAGCAATGCTTTCCGCCCGGGATTTCCTACTCGCCGCTGGAACTGCTGACCTATATGAGACGGCTGCGATCGTTCACGCTGGTGGCGGAGCAGCCGGTTTTCGGAAGCGGGAACCAGGACGGGGAGGTGGCGCGGCCGGTCGGTTTCATCGTGGGCGAAGCGGGGCGCCGACAGACGGGGCACATCATCACGATTGATGTGCTCGAAGAGGCGCGGCGCAGCGGGCTTGGGTCGAAGCTGCTGAGGGCGGCAGAGCAGCGCTTGCGCGCGGCGGGATGCCGAGCCGTTTTCCTCGAGGCCGCGGTCGACAACGCTGCGGCGCTTGCGTTTTACAAGCGGCACGACTACTTCCTGATGAAGACGCTGCCCCGTTACTACTCGAACGGCGTGGACGCCTTCATGCTGAATAAAGATTTGCGCTTGCAGGATATGAGCATGTAGGTTCGATCGGTCGCCGGGCGCGAGGAGTGGATTTTCCAAAGGGCTAGAGCCCGGGTTTTTGTTGGGGTGGAAGGTGGCTCGGCCGAAGAGTTTGCAGAACAAGTCGGATTCATCGCCCCCAGCGCCTGATGGCGGGTTGACATTCAAGACGGTTAGGGCAGGCCGGACGGCATGCCCGGAAACGAATCGTCTGTTTTTCCGCAGCCTTTGAAGCCGTTGTGGAGCAAGGCAGTCCCGCAAATAGCATGAAGATTGCGATCCAGGGGGAACCGGGGGCGTTCAGCCACGAGGCAGCTTTGCGGATGGTGCCGCGCTGCACGATCGTGCCGTGCGCGCGCTCGGCCGAGGTGTTTGACCGCGTGGTGCGCGGGTCGGTGGGCGGCGCGGTGATCCCGATCGAGAATTCGCTGGCCGGCTCGGTGGCGGAGCACTTTGACCTGCTGCTCAGCCGTGAAGTGTTTATCCAGAGCGAGTATCCGCTGCGGATCGTCCACAACGTGATTGCGGCGCCAGGAGTGAAGTTCAAGGATCTCCGGCGGGTCTATTCGCATCCGGTGGCGCTTGATCAGTGTCGCGATTTTTTCCGGCGCTATCGGAAGATCGAGCCGGTGGCTTTCTACGACACGGCCGGCAGCGTGAAGCATGTGGTCGGGAAGGGCTTGGAAGACGCGGCCGGCATCGCCGGGAGGCAGGCTGCCAGTGCCTACGGCGGGACAATCCTGAAGGCGGGGGTCGAGGACGACAAGCAGAACTTCACGCGCTTCTTTTTCATCCGCAAGCGGCGGCACCTGTGCCCCGGGGCCAACAAGACTTCGCTCGCCTTCAGCGTGAAGAACGTTCCCGGAGCGCTTTTCAAGGCGCTCAGCGTATTCGCGCTGCGCGACATCAGTCTGAGCAAGATCGAGTCGCGGCCAGTGCGGGGGCGCCCTTGGGAATACGTGTTCTACGTTGACATTCTGCGCGGCGAGGATGAAGCGGCGCGCAACGCCTTGCGCCATCTGGGCGAAGTGGCGGACCTGGTGAAGGTGCTGGGTGTGTATCCGGCCGCATAAGAAGAGGTGATCGGAGAAACCGAGCAATTTACTCCTCGGCCATTGGTCCTCGTCAGACGAGCACGGGAGTTGGCAGCGCAGGAGACTTCCTTCAAATTTGGCTTGGTACGACCCCAGGCACGAAACCGGGGATTTTCCTATCCCGTGCTGTAAAGGTAACCTGTACCATTGTCAGGGTGCAAAACTGCCAGAAGGGGTTTACAATCCAACGCTCTACGGGGAGGAACCCGTCCGGCCTGCATCTTTTTGAGCCTCAGAATCATCAAAAGTTGAGCGAGTTACACTCAAGGAGAAACATGGCACAGCAGTCGCGCCCTGAGCGCCCGAATAAAGCCAAGGAAGAGCAGGAAGAGCGGTCCCTGCCGGTTCTCCCGGTTCGAGATACCGTTCTGTTTCCGCATGCGGTTTTACCTCTCACGGTAGGGCGTGAGAGTTCCGTGCAACTCATCAATTCCCTCGGCGAGGACAAGACCATCGTGGTGGTCGCGCAGCGCGAAGCGCGCGTCGACAGTCCCCAACCCACCGATCTGTACACCGTGGGCACCCTGGCCGTGGTCCACAAAGTCGTGAAGATGCCCAACCAGAGCCTGTTCGTATTCGCCGAAGGCCTGGAGCGGGTGAAGCTGGGCGAGTTTACCCAGTTGACGCCCTTCATGCGCGCGGGTTTCACGACGATCGCGGAAACAGTTCCGCCGAAGAGTTCCGAAATCGAAGCCTTGCAGCGCAATGTCCTGACCTTGTTCCAGCAGATCGTGGCCGGGTCGCCGACCTTGTCAGATGAGCTTTCCACGGTCGCGATGAACATCGAAGAGCCGGGCCGGCTGGTGGATTTCATTGCGTCGTCGCTGCCGTCGCTGTCGACGAGCGACAAGCAGGACACGCTGGAGACCACCGACGTCAATGTGCGCCTCGAGAAAATCAACCAGCACCTGGCGAAAGAACTTGAAGTTCAGCAGCTGCGCAACAAGATTCAATCCGAAGTTCAGGACAAGGTGCAGCAGACGCAGCGTGAGTACTACCTGCGCGAGCAGATGAAGGCCATCCAGAAGGAACTGGGTGAGCAGGATGAAGGCCAGCGGGATACCGACGACCTGCGGCAGAAGATTGAATCCGCGGGTATGCCCGATGAAGTGAAGAAGGAAGCCCTGAAGGAACTGGGCCGGCTGGCACGCATGTCACCCATGGCCGCAGACTATGGGGTCACGCGCAACTACATCGAGTGGCTGGCGGTGTTGCCCTGGGCGAAGGCATCGGGCGGCGAGGTCGACATCCCGAAAGCGAAAGAGATTCTGGATGCGGACCACTACGACCTGAAAAAAGTCAAAGACCGCATTCTGGACTATCTGTCGGTGCGGCGTCTGAAGCCCAACATGAAGGGACCGATTTTGTGCTTCGTCGGGCCTCCGGGAGTTGGCAAAACGTCATTGGGAAAATCGATCGCGCGCGCACTGGGAAGGAAGTTTGTCCGCATCTCGCTCGGTGGCGTACACGACGAGGCTGAGATTCGCGGGCACCGGCGGACCTATATCGGGGCGCTGCCTGGTCAGATCATCCAGGGAATTCGGCGCGCCGAAACCAAAGACCCCGTCTTCATGCTGGACGAAATCGACAAGGTGGGCCGTGATTTCCGCGGAGATCCCGCGTCGGCGTTGCTGGAGGCGCTGGATCCGGAACAGAACGCGACCTTCCGCGACAACTACCTCGACGTTCCGTTCGATCTGTCGAAGGTGTTGTTCATTACGACCGCGAACATGCTCGATCCGATTGCGGAGCCGTTGCGCGACCGTATGGAAATCATCGAACTGCAGGGGTATACGGAAGAAGAGAAAGTGCACATTGCCTTCCAGTACCTGATTCCGCGGCAGGAAGAAGAGAACGGCGTGACGGCGGAACAGATCGAGTTTCCGCAAGAATCGATCCAGCATGTCATCCGGCACTACACGCGGGAAGCAGGCGTGCGCAACCTGGAGCGCACGATCGGCACCATCTGCCGGAAGCAGGCGCGCCGGTTGGCCGAAGGCAAGACAGAGAAGCTGATCGTCACGCCGGACATCGTTCAGGAATTTCTGGGCGGCATCAAGATCCGGACCGAAGGCGAGATCGCCGAGCGCACCAAGCGTCCAGGTGTGGCTGTCGGCTTGGCCTGGACACCGACCGGTGGGGATGTGCTCTTTGTTGAAGCGAACGTGATGAAGGGCAAAGGCGGCTTCACCATGACCGGACAGATCGGCCAGGTGATGCAGGAATCGATGCAGGCGGCCTTGACCTGGGTGCGTTCCAACGCAGCGCGGCTGGGCATCGCGGAGAGCTTCTTCGCCGAGCATGACATTCACATTCACGTGCCGGCGGGCGCGATTCCGAAAGACGGTCCCTCGGCGGGCGTGACCATGGCAACCACCCTGGTTTCGCTGCTCACGGAGAATCCGGTCCGGCCCTACCTGGCGATGACCGGGGAAATCACGCTGAGCGGGAACGTGCTTCCGGTTGGCGGGATCAAGGAGAAAGTGCTGGCGGCCAAGCGCGCGGGCGTGCGCGACGTCATCCTCCCGGCAGACAACAAAACCGATGTGGAGGAAGATCTGACGCCCGAGCAACTCGAGAACCTGAACGTGCACTATGTGAAGCTGATCGACGAGGTGCTCGAGTTGGCGCTGCCTTCGTCTCCGCGGGAAGAAAAGCAGGACGCCGAGGAGCGGGAGAAGGTGCTCAGCGGGCACTGAAAGGCAGTTGCC
>WNFS01000265.1_pt1 | contig 48667 bp, 40 predicted proteins | sample 5400141 | NCBI WGS metagenome assembly WNFS01 (sample SAMN13153358, study PRJNA577476) | soil metagenome | isolation source: 60 cm saprolite under Madrone tree | place: USA:California | collected 2016-06-14
ATTCAAATAAACGTTTCGCGAGGAGAGCGCCAAGCCGTCGGGTTCGCGGACCGGCGGGCAAACCACGATTTCCGTATCCAGATTCAAGTCGCCCGCCATTTGCGTGATGAGCCGCGATTGCTGCGCATCCTTGCGTCCGAAGTACGCATAGTTCGGCTGCACAATTTGCAGCAGCTTCATGACCACGGTCGTGACGCCGCGGAAGTGGCCGGGCCGTGATCGCCCTTCAAGCCTATCGCTCAAGCCGTCGACATTAACGTAGGTTGAAAATCCATGGGGATAGATGTCCGCCGGTTCTGGCGCAAAAAGCGAATCCACGCCTGCGCGCTGAAGTTTTTCGCTGTCGCTAGCGAACATGCGCGGATATTTTGCAAAATCCTCGTTGGGGCCGAACTGCTTCGGATTGACGAAGAGGGAAGCAATCACCGGCGAGCAATCGCGTCTGGCTCGTTCGACGAGCGACAAGTGCCCCGCGTGCAGCGCACCCATGGTCGGCACCAGCCCGACGATGCGGCTTTCCGCGCGCGCTTGCCGCGTGTGTTCCTTCATCCATGCAATCGTTCGGATGGTTTCCACGGTTGGTAGCACCGGCAGCTTGCCGGCTTCATTAGCTTGAAGTCGGAACGGCGCTCGCAGGATAGGCGCCCGCTGCGGTGGCGCGTTCGCGATAGAAGTGCATCAGGTCTGTCGCGATGGGCTGTGCGCCTAGCTGTCGCAGCAGCGTGGTGACCTGTCCGCGGTGATAGGTCCCGTGATTGACCAGATGCTGCATGGACTCCCAAAGGGGATTGCTGTAAACGCCGAATTTCAGCGTCTTGTAACCAAAAACGCGGTTTAGGTCGGACTGCGCCAATCCGCGCACAAAACCAAGCAGGCGCGTTTCGTGTTCGCTCCAGCGCTCTTTCAGACTCCCCACGTCTTTGAATTGCGTCGTATCCGGGAGCGATGCAGGTGACCGCCCCTGAAAGCGTTCCAGCCAGATCCATTCGGCGCCGAAAATGTGCGCCAGAGTGTCGCGCACGGAACCGAAGCTGGAACCCATGGGCTGAACGAACTTGTCAGTCGAGAGGCCGGATGCTGCGTCTAGCGACCGACGATTGGCCCAGGCGTTGTAATCGTACAGCATCCACATCTCTTGGGGCGTCATGTCCGGCTCCTGTTCGCGTTTGCAGATTTGTGGACTGCTCAGCTCGCGATGAAAATCGTCTTGCGTCCTTTGGCCATCTGCGGGGCGTGGTAGGACTCCGCGTCGGAAGGGAATCCGCCGTTGCCTACGTCGGAGCAATATTGGCGCACCGCATTCGAGATAATTTCTCCGATATTGGCATACTGGCGCGCAAATTTCGGCGCGTGGTGGAATGTAAGACCCAGAAGATCATGAACCACGAGAATCTGCCCGTCGCAGTCCGGGCCGGCACCGATGCCGATCGTCGGAATGCGCAATTCGCGCGTAATCTGCGCCGCCAGCTCACGAGGCACAGCCTCTAGAACAACCGCAAAAGCACCCGCCGCCTCCACCGCCCGCGCATCGCGAATCAACCGCTCCGCGGTATCTGCTGTCTTGCCCTGCACGCGATATCCGCCAAGTGCATTCACCGATTGCGGTGTCAGTCCGACATGACCCATGACCGGGATCTCAGCTTCTGTCAGCCGGGAGATCAACTCCAGGCGGCGTTCACCGCCCTCCACCTTCACGGCCTCGGCGCCAGCTTCCTTTACGAAACGCATGGCATTGTGCAGCGAATCCGCCATGTTCGTGTGATAGCTGCCGTAAGGCATGTCGGCCACAAGAAGCGCACGGCGCGTTCCGCGCCGCACGGCGCGAGTGTGGTGCAGCATCTCATCGACCGTTACTGCCAGAGTGCTCTCATGCCCCAACACGACCATGCCAAGCGAATCGCCGACAAGGATCAAATCCACACCGGCTTCGTCGAGCAGCCGAGCGGTCGGATAGTCGTATGCCGTCAGGCAAGTGATTTTCTGGAAGTTGGAAGGTGAGACTGCAGCTTGGCTCTTGCGCTGCAGGAGATCGGGCACGGTGATTTTGCCGTTCCCGGAATTCTGGAGAACGCTCATGGTGGCCTCCGGTGCCGCTCCCTGCCTTTCGTCAGAAGGTGGCCGCCGAGCGGCCAACGGGATACAGCCCTGTACTTCACCTTTCAACAGGATAACAAATTTCGATGCGCAAAACCAGAAATTTAGATGCCGCGCGATGCGAATTAGTCTCTTCGCTGCGCTTGCGCACGCCCCTTCCATTGGCCACCACGGCCGAGCCAGTAGCGCACCGCCGAAACACACGTTGCGTAGCCATAGAACACCGCCGCGAACGGCAACGTCAAAGCCCAGACCCAGGGGAGGCCGTAAAACCTGACGGCCGCTCCGTGCGTCGCCGTCATAATGGAAATGGCCGTGCTCGCCAGCAACCACCCCGGATCATCCAGGGTGAAAAAAGCAACCCAGGCCAGCAAGAAGGTTACAAACAAGCCGACTAGCGCGGCGATAAGCAACAGAAAGGAATAGCGCAGTTGGGTGAAAGCGGTGCGCGCAATCAGGTCGCGAATTTCCGTGAACGTTCCGTAGTTCCGCAAACTCACGCTGGTGCGCGTAAGTCCCATCCAGATTTGTCCACCGCTTTTCTTCACGGCCCGCGCCAACGCACAGTCGTCAATCACCTGTCCACGAATTGCGGCCAACCCGCCGATGCGCTCGATAGCGCTACGGCGCAATACCATGCAACCGCCCGCCGCTCCGGCCGTGCGGGCATGCGGGTCGGCGATCCAGCGCGGCGGATAGAGCATCAGGAAAAAATAGAGAAACGGCGGAATCAAGAGCCGTTCAGGAAGTGTCTTCGCTTGCAGGAGCACCATGAGCGACGCGAGGTCGAGCGAATCACAGACCGCGCGGAAAACCAGGCAGCGCAACGTGTCTGGCGCATGCACCACATCCGCATCGGTGAACCAAAAGAATACCGGGGTTTTTTCCGCCGCCGCGACGACTCCTTCGTTTAGCGCCCAGAGCTTTCCGGTCCAGCCTGGGGCGAGTGGAGCCGCCGAGTGAATGTTCACGCGCTGCGGTGCGCCAGATGCATTGGCAGCTTGTTCAGCGAGCACGGCGGTGCCGTCCTCGCTGTGGTCGTCAACAAGGATGATCGAGAATTCTCCGGGATAGTCTTGCTTCGCTAACGAGAGAATTGATTGGGCAATGGTCTGGGCTTCATTGCGCGCCGGAACAATGACGGTGACGCGTGGCCAGTTTTCTAAAGGTTGCGGTTCGAGATGGTCCTCGCGGACACGCCAAAAATGTCCGCGCGCCAGCAGCAGATAAATCCAGATGAACAGAGGAACTGCGGCGATAAGCGTCGGTGGTAGAGGCACGCGCTATTCTGCAATGGGCCGGGAACGAAACGCTATGCCAGATCCTCGGCGCGGATGGGCAACCGGCGAATTGGCTTGCCGGTGGCGGCGAAAATCGCGTTGCACACGGCAGGAGCGATCGGCGGAGTGCCGGGTTCGCCGGCGCCGCCCGGAGCTTCGTTGCTGGGCACGATGTGGACTTCGACCTGAGGCATTTCGTTCACGCGTAACAATTCATAGTCGTGAAAATTGCTTTGCTCGACGCGGCCCTTGTTGATGGTGATCTGCCCCTTCAGCGCCGCGGTCAAGCCGTAAACAATCGAGCCTTCCATCTGTGCCGCAACGGTGTCCGGGTTGACATGGCGGCCGCAGTCAACAGCGCAGACCACGCGATGCACGCGCACTTTGCCGGAGCTCCGGCTCACACTGACTTCCGCAACTTCGGCAACAAAGCTTCCAAACGACTCCACCACCGCGATGCCGCGCGTGCGACCTGCGGGCAGCAGCTTTCCCCATCCCGCTTTTTCGGCGGCAAGTTCCAGCACGCCACGGTGGCGCGGTGCATTGGCCAGAAGTTTCCGCCTGAATTCGAAGGGGTCCTTGCCGGCAGCTTTTGCCAGGTCGTCGACAAAGCTTTCCACGATGTAGCCGTTCTGCGAATTTCCCACCGAGCGCCAGAAGCCCACCGGCACTCCCGTTTCCGTCAATACGTATTCGCAGAGAAAATTCGGAATGCCGTACTTCATCTCAACGATGCCTTCGACCGAACTATTGTCGAGACCATTCTTCACGGAGCCGGGAAAGAACCGCGACATGATCGACGGGCTCACGACGCGGCTCTTCCATGCCACCGGCCACCCGTCGGCATCCAGCCCCGCCGTGATCGTGGTGTACGCCGCCGGCCGGTAGAAGTCATGCTGCATGTCGTCTTCGCGAGACCAGGTGACCAGCACCGGTGCGCCCCTGGCTTTCGAAATTTCGACCGCTTCGGCAATGAAATCCTGCTCCGCGCGGCGTCCGAAGCCGCCGCCAACGTATGTGGTGTAAACGCGCACCTGTTCCGGCTTCAGCCCGGTGATTTTTGCACTGGTGTTTTGAGTGAAAGTCTGAAACTGCGTCGGGGCATAAATGTCGCAGCCATCGGTTCGAACGTCCGCGACGCAATTCATGGGCTCCATGGTAGCGTGCGCCAGGAAAGGAACCTCGTAGGCGGCCTCGACTTTTCTGGCGGCACCGGCGAGAGCGGCGTCGGCGTCGCCATCCTTGCGTGCGATAGCGCCGGGCTTTTCGGCAGCGGCAAGATAGAGCTTTCGGATGGCGTCGCTGGAAATGGCGGCGTTCGAACCCTCGTCCCAGGCGATTTCGAGCGCGCGGCGGCCTTCCATGGCGGACCACGTGTTGTCCGCGACCACGGCAACGCCGGTTGAGATTTGCAGAACTTGCTTTACACCGCGAATGCCTTTGGCTTTCGAATCATCAACACTCCTCACTTTACCGCCAAAGACGGGACAGCGCGCCACGACCGCGTGCTGCATGTTGGGCAAACGGACATCGATGCCGAAGCTGGCTTTGCCGGTGACCTTCGCAGGCGTGTCCAGGCGTTTGGTGGGCTTGCCGATATACTTGTAGTCCTTCGGATCTTTCAGCCTCGGATTGGCGGGGACCGCAAGTTTCGATGCTTCCACCGCCAATACTCCGTAGCCTAACCGCTTGCTGGTGGCATCGTGCACAACGGCGCCGTTTTCCGCGTGGCACGCCGAGGGTTCCACGTACCACCGCTTCGCGGCGGTGGCCATCAGCATTTCCCTAGCGGCGGCGCCCGCTTTCGTCAATGGTCCCCAAGACGAACGAACGCTGGTGCTTCCCCCCGTGCCTTGGAGCCCGAAGAGCGGGTTGAAGTATTGAGGCGCTGCGGGAGCGAACTCGAATTTAATCTTCTTCCAGTCGAGCTCGAGCTCCTCAGCGAGCAACATGGCCAGCGAGGTGACCACGCCCTGGCCCATCTCGGACTTGTCGATCACCAGGGTGACCGCGTCATCGGGCGCGATGCGCACCCAGGCGTTCACTGCCGCGGGTTCAACGGGCGGCGCAGCGGCTGGCGCTTCGAATTTTCCCGGGAGATAAAAACCGATGACGAGCGCAGTTCCGCCGCCGGCGCTCTTTTTCAGGAATTCGCGGCGCAACATCACCGGGGATGATGACACAACCACCTCCCTGAGTCACATCGCGAAATGTCCGGGCCCGACAGATGACTGGGCTAGACCAAATCTTCGGATCGGATGGGCAAACGCCGGATGCGCTTCCCGGTCGCGGCGAAGATCGCGTTGCACATGGCCGGAGCAACTACCGGCAATCCGGGCTCGCCGATGCCGGTCGGCTCTTCCTTGCTCATGACCACATGAACTTCCGTTTTCGGAGTCTCGTTCATTCGCGGCATTTTGTAGTCGTGGAAATTCGACTGCTCGACTCGGCCACCGCTGATGGTGATGGCGTCATGCAAAGCAGCGGAGAGGCCATAAATGGCTGCGCTTTCGACTTGCGCGCGGACACCCTCCGGATTGATCGGCCGGCCGCAATCTACCGCGTAAACGATGCGATGCACTTTCACGCCGCCGTTTTTAACGCTGACTTCCACCACCGCCGCAGTGTAGCTCTCAAAGGAATAGTATCCGGCGATTCCGCGTGAAACACCCTTTGGCAGCGGCTTGCCCCAGCCGCCTTTCTCCGCCGCGAGGCGCAACACATCCTTGAGGCGAGCGGTGTCCAGGGGCTTGCCCTCCTTGGGGTTGGTGAAATCGGGAATTTTGCGGTCCTCTCCGATGAGGCGCAGGCGAAATTCCAGCGGATCGGCGCCAGCGGCCACCGCAAGCTCGTCGACAAACGATTCGACCACGAAGCCGCTGGTGGAATGCTCGACGGAGCGCCACCAGGCGCGCGGCACCGACGACTTCGCGAGCGTGTATTCGATACGATAGTTGGGAGTTTGATAGGGGATGAACGCCGCGGTCGCAAATTCGGACTTTTCGGGGTTTTCTTCGCCCTTCGGACTCCACATCGCCTCGATCGAGGTAGAAGTCTGGAAGTGTTTCCAAGCGGCCAGCTGACCCTTGGCGTCAAGCGCGCCCGCGAAATGATGATAAGAAGCGGGGCGATAGAAGCCATGCTGCATATCGTCTTCGCGGGTCCAAAATACCATGACCGGCTTGCCGCAAACCTTGGCCACTTGCGCCGCTTCCATCACGAAATCCGCCTGATAGCGCCGGCCGAAGCCGCCACCCATGAGAGTGGTGTGCACAACCACGGATTCAGGAGGGAGTTTGGAAACGCCGGCGATGACGCCTTGTGCCCACTGCGGCGCTTGCGTGGGTATCCACGCTTCCGCGCCGTCGGGCCGGATGTCGACGGTGCAGTTCATCGGCTCCATAGTGGCGTGAGCCGCGAAGGGAAATTCGTAAAGGGCTTCGACCCTTTTCACGGAGCTGTTGAGTGCGGCGTCCGCATCGCCGTCATGGCGAACGACCTTGCCCGGCTTGGCGGCGTGGTCAAGAAACTGCTGGCGCAGCGAAGCGGAAGATTCCGATGCGGCTGGGCCTTCATCCCAGGTGATCTGAAGGGCTTTGCGGCCCTGGATGGCTGCCCAGGAATTATCCGCGAGAACGGCGACACCGCCGGCCGTGAAGGCCCCCTGGCCCACGGGATCGATGGCAAAGACGTCGCGGACGCCGGGTACCGCCTTGGTTTTTGCGGCGTCCAAGGATTTCAGTTTTCCGCCGAAAACGGGACAGCGGGCGACGACCGCGTAGAGCATGCCGGGCACGCGTGAATCGAGGCCGAAGATCGCGGCACCGGTAGCTTTGTCGCGGCCTTCAAAACGCCGCGTGTCATGGCCAACGATGGTGAAATCGTTGGAATTCTTGAGCGGGACGGTGTTGAAGTCCGGCACCGGGAGTTGCGCTGCGTCGGACACCAGTTGGCCATAGGTGAGGAAACTCTTGCGGGCGCCGTGGAGTATGCCTCCGTCCTGAGCTTTGCAGGTATCAGGACTCACCTTCCAGCGGGCCGCGGCGGCAGAAATAAGCATTTCACGCGCTGCTGCGCCCGCGCGGCGCAAAGGCAGCCAGGAGCCCGAGACGCTGCCGCTTCCGCCTGTTCCGTGGTCATAAACCTTGGGATTGGTCGGCGCTTGCTCTATCTTGACATGTTTCCAATCCAGGCAGAGTTCTTCCGCCAGGATCATGGGAAGAGCGGTCATGATGCCCTGGCCCATTTCCGATTTGCCGAGAATGAGCGTCACGCGATTGTCGGGCGTGATGCGCACCCAGGCGTCCAAGGGGTTAGGGGGTTTCTTTTCCTGCTCCTGCGCTTGGTCGGCAAAAGCGGGAGGAGAAAGATGGAAGCCGATGACCAGCGCCACACTTCCGGCGACGCCCGTCTTGAGAAAATCACGGCGATTTGCAACTGGAGCTATTGCCATGGGACACCTCGCGATGTGTTGCGGCAACCGTGGTTGCTGAAGATAGCTTAAGCAGCGGACTTCGCTTTGCCCGCCTGCATGGATGCGGCGCGGTGAATGGCCTTGCGGATGCGTTGGTAGGTGCCGCAGCGGCAGATGTTGCCGCTCATGGCATCGTCGATATCGGAGTCGGTCGGGTTGGGTTTCTTGGAAAGCAGTGCCACTGCGGACATGATCTGTCCGGACTGGCAATAGCCGCACTGCGGAACGTCTTCTTCCATCCAGGCTTGCTGCACCGGGTGGCTGCCATCGACAGAGAGACCTTCGATGGTAGTTATTTTCTTGCCGGCCACGCTGGAGACCGGAGTGATGCAGGAGCGCGTTGCTTCACCGTTAATGTGCACGGTGCAAGCCCCGCAGAGCGCCATGCCGCACCCAAACTTCGTGCCGGTCATGTTCAGCGTGTCGCGCAAGACCCAGAGCAGCGGCATGTCCGGGCTGACGTCGACCGATTGTGGTTTGCCGTTCAAGGTGAAACTGATGGCCATGGGACCTCCCTCTAGCAGACCGATATCCTACAACAACTACCGGTCAAGATGAAATCCCGAGAACCTCGTTTTAAGCCGAGCGCAGGTCGGCGGCTCGGATCGGCAGCCGCCGCACGCGTTTTCCCGTCGCCGCGAAAATGGCATTGGCAAGCGCCGGGGCAGCCGCGGGAACACCCGGTTCGCCGCAGCCGCCTGGCGGCTCGGAGCTGTCTACGATGTGGACTTCGATATTGGGCGGGGCATCGCTCATGCGTAGCACCTCGTAGTCGTGGAAGTTGCTTTGTTCCACTCGCCCACCAGACACGGTGATGGCACTCTTCAGGGCTTGCGCCAGGCCGAAATTGATGGCCCCCTCCATTTGCGCCTTCACGCTCAGGGGATTCACGGCCGTCCCGCAATCCACGGCACAAACGACGCGATCAACCCGCAGTGCGCCTTTCTTCGCGTCACAGGTAACTTCGGCGACTTGCGCGACGTAACTGCCCCAGCCAAACGCGGCAGCGATGCCGCGGCCGCGGCCCGCCGCCAGCGGTTTAGGCCAATCAGCTTTCTCCGCGGCAAGCTCGATGACCCTACGGCGGCGGCCGACATCGAGCGTCTCTCTATTTCCCACAGGAATCTTGCGCACCGGGCCAAACGCGGCGAGCAGGAATTCAAGGGGATCGCGCGCAGCGGCATGCGCGGCTTCATCAAAGAAACTCGAGAGCACGAACTGGTTGCCAGAGGCATCGACGGAACGCCAGTAGCCGAGGGGCATGCCTGATTCGGCGACCGTGAATTCGAGCCGGAAATTTGGAATGAAGTGAGCCGGAAAATCAAGGGAGTCGACCTGCGCCGCGGCTCGCGGTGATATGCCAGCGCCGTTATAAAAGGTTTCGATGGAGGGCGAAGATGCGCGGTGCCGCCAGGAGACCAATTGCCCCTGCGCGTCCAGTCCTGCCTGCAAGACGTGGCAGGCGGCCGGGCGGTAGAAATCGTGGCGGATGTCATCCTCGCGCGTCCAAACGACCTGCACGGGCGCGCCGGCGTCGCGCGAAATGAGCGCGGCTTCGACCGCGTAGTCCTGAATCAAGCGCCGGCCAAAGCCTCCTCCGATAAGCGTTACATGCACTTTGACGCGTTCGCGCGGAATGCCGAGGGCGCTAGCCACGGATTCAGCGGCTGCGCCGGGGATCTGCGTGGGCGCCCAGAGTTCGCAGGAATCGCCGCGAACATGGGCGGTGCAATTGACCGGTTCCATCGTGGCGTGTGCCAGGAAAGGCACTTCGTAGACCGCTTCGATTTTGTTCGCAGCGGCTCGATGAGCCTGGTCGAAGTCGCCGTCATTGCGGATAACGGTTCCAGACTCGGAAGCGAGCCTCAGCATTTTTTCGCGGAGGCCGGCGGAAGTTTCGGAGGCGGAAGGAGGTTCGTGCCATTCGACCTTGAGAAGCTTGCGGGCTTCGATGGCGGCCCAGGTGGAATCGGCGACCACGGCGACGCCCGCACAGGAGTAGTTGCGGCTGCCGGGACCGGAGGTATCGCCGAATTGATGGGTGAGATGAGCAGACTTCACTTCCAGAACAGCGCGGACGTACGGAGCGGATTTCACCTCGTCGGCGTTGAAGCGCAGCGGCGTGCCACCGTAAACGGGGCTGCGTTCCATGGAGGCGATGAGCATTCCCGGAAGCCGCGTGTCCAGACCGAACTTAGCGGCGCCGGTTGCTTTGGCGTGTGAGTCGGTGCGGCGTGTGGGCTTGCCGATGAGCGTAAAGTCCGAAGAATTCTTCAACGGCGGATCGCCTGGAGGCTGAAGAAGAGAAGCCGCGGCGAGGAGTTGTTCAAAGGCCAGGTTGCGCTGAGTGGGAGCGTGGGTGACGAAGCTGGATTCCGCGCGACATTCGGAGCGGGACACGTTCCATGCAGCGGCCGCTGCGGAGATCAGCATTTCGCGGGCGGCAGCGCCGGCCTTGCGTAGGCTTTGATAGGAAGTCCGCACGCTCAGGCTTCCACCCGTGAGTTGTTCACCGTACTTCGGCTCCAGATCGGCCTGCGCGACCCGTACGCGGCGCCAATCGCAGGAAAGTTCCTCGGCCACGATCATCGGGAGTGCTGTGCGAACGCCTTGTCCCAGCTCGGATTTGCCGCACCAGATTGGCGGAAGTCTTCAGGAAGTTCCGGCGTGTGCAGTTTGAGGACAAGTGTGCGGCACCCAACAAATCAGACGTCCGGCATCCCGGGGCGTGAGCAAACTCAATTTCCCTCAGCCGGGGCGGGTTTGGGCCGGGTTTTGGGAGCTTGTGGCGGAGCTTCCGACTCGACGCCGCGCCAACCCACGGGACGGCCGCTCACAGCTTCCTTCACCGAGCGGAACAGCACCACGTACATCAACTGGCGGTAGTAGAAGCGCTGCAACAACACGGGGATCAGCAGCGTCCAGTCTTCTTTGTGTTCCAAGGCGAAGGCCACCATGCACGTGAGTATGTCGATGAGCAAAAAGCCCAGGAAGAAGAGGACCGATTTTTCCACATCCGAGGTGGTCCACAATTGCGGCAGCCGCGTGACACGGAACTGCGCCAGGACCCACAGCAGCAGCGAGCCAAAGAACATGAGGTCGATGATCGGCGAAATCAGCGGCAACACGAGCTGAAATACGAAGATATTGGGCAGCGCGATCCAGCCGAGCGTTCCGTATTTTGGCCGGAGCAGCGTGTCCCCGTGCTTCCAGAAGGATTGTAACGTGCCGAAGGTCCAGCGGAAACGCTGGCGGATGAGCTGCCCGGCTGTTTCCGGAGCTTCCGTCCAGGCGATGGCCTCTTCGTCGTAGCTGACGCGCCAACCGAGGCGGCGGATAGCAATGGTCAGATCGGCGTCTTCGGCGACGGTGTCCGCGGTGATGCCGCCCGCGGCTTCAATGGCTTTTTTGCGCCATGCACCGAGCGCTCCGGGCACCACGGTAATGCAATTCAAGAGGTCAAACGCGCGCTTCTCCATGTTCTGGCTGGTGATGTACTCAAGCGCTTGCCAGCGCGTGAGCCAGCGCGAGCGGTTGCCGACCTTCACATTGCCGGCGACCGCGCCAACCTGGGGATCCGAAAAGTGACGAATTAGCTTGCCAAGAGCATCCGACTCAATTTCTGTGTCCGCGTCGATGGTCACCACGATTTCGGCATCCGCCAGGGACATGGCTTGATTCAAGGCCGCCGCTTTTCCGCGATTCACCTGATGAATGATGCGGACGCGCGGCTCAAGCGAAAAGTTGGTATCCAGCAACTCGCCCGTTTGGTCCGTGGAGCCATCGTTCACAACGATGATCTGCAAGTCCTGGAGATCCGAGAGTAGCACCGAGGTGATCGTCTGCACGATGACGCGCTCTTCGTTGTGCGCCGGGATCAGTACGGTTACGCTCGGCGGAGGATCAGGCATCACGGAATCGTCCGGCCGCAGCTTCTCGATCAGCGCGAGCAGGCCGATGATCACGGCGCGGCCGCTCACCAGCACGATGCCGAGAATGAAGATCATGCCAATGAAGAAACGAAGCCACTGGTACAACGTGAAGATAAATCCATCGGCGCGCGCCTCGAAGCGCTCTTCGGGGGAGAGAGTCAGCATCACTTCGGCGCGCGTTTTTCCAATCAGGTCTGAAACGGAAACAAGCTGGTATCCATGTGCACGCAACGCGTCGATGATCTGAGGAAGAGCGATCACCGTCTGGGTACGATCGCCGCCACCATCATGCAGCAGTATGATGTTTCCTTTATCTGCTTGCCTCAGAACGCTGTCGACAATGTCCTTTGCAGGGATGGGCTTGCCTCCGCGCAGGCTCCAATCGTCGGGGTCGATGCGCTGGCCCACAATCAAGTAACCCATCTCCTGAGCTAGGGGAAGCTGCGCCACTTCCTCTGCATACTCGGGCTGATGATCGATGCCGTAGGGGGGACGGAAGAGAATGGTCTTGACGCCGAGGGTGCTTTCAATCAGACGCTGTGTCAGATTCAATTCCCAGCGGATTTGCGTGTGTGAGATCTCGTCGAACTTCGGATGCGTAAAAGTGTGATTCCCGATTTCGTGACCCTCGGCGAATTCGCGTTTTAGGATATCCGGCCTTTTATTCGCCTCGTCGCCGATGACAAAGAAGACGCCCGGTGCTTTCTTTTCTTCCAGGATGTCCAGGATCTTAGGGGTCCAGCGTGGATCAGGGCCATCATCGAAGGAGATGGCAATCTTCTTAACCGCCCCGCCCAGGCGATCGATGTTATAGGAGAGCGGAATCGCGTCGTACGACTCATCGGTGAATAGATCGCTGCCCGGGTCATATTGGAACGAGCGCTTGCCGTGTTGGGGAGTGTCCGTGATATGCCAGATGTCGCCGTCGCCTTCGAGGATTAGATCGGGACCGGGCGGCAGATCGGCGAGTTTTTGGCGAGCCCCATCATCGGCCCGTACCGCGTCCCAGATCGGCCAGAGCGAAGTATCGGCTGACCCGAGCCGCCATAGCGCTGTGCCTTGAACTCCGAGCCTTTCGCTCGCGCGCAATTCGTTGTAGGCGGTTACGGCGTCGAGCAACCACACCTGATGCACGCGGTTGTGCTCGTCGAAATACGAGTAGTGCGGATTCAGAGAATCGCCGTCGAATTCGACGTCGGCATCCGATTCTTCGGCGTGCAGCAAAGCTTCCTGGATGCTCCACTCCTCCGCGGCCCCGTACTCTTTTTTCGGCGCGGCAGCCCAGTCGTAGGCATAGCTGGCAATCCCCACGACGATTTTTTGCGCGGGCACGACTTCACGCACTTGGCGCAGGTTTTCCACGAACCAGTCCTGTGCCGCGATGGGGCCCGGCGGGGAATACGGCCAGTGCTGGTCGTAATTCATCAGTACGATGGCGTCGCACTTCTTGCCAAAATATTCGTAGTCGTAAGAGTCGTCGCGGGCGGGCAAGGCGATCATTAATTTCAAGCCCTTGGAGTGGAGCGCGGGCGCCAACGCGCCGATGAGTGCGCGGAGGTGCGCTTGGCTGGCATCGGGAACCTCTTCAAGATCGACGACGATGCCGGCCTCGTGCGACTCTGCTGCGTATTCAGCAACGTCCCGCACCAGTCTCTGCCGCGCAGTGGGGCTCTGAAGCATTTGCGCCATTTCCTTGATGCGCCACTCCGCGCCGTCGTAATTGTTCACCAGACCCATCAAGGGGAGCTCGATGGGGGGATTGAACGATTTCATCCACTGGTGGAGCTTGTCGTCCTTCAGCAGCGTGATGGCCTCTGCGGGCGACGCTTTGACGGTATTCTGCCCGCGCTCATAATCCACGATGGTCAGCGCGCCATCCGCGGAGACCGCATGCAGTTGCTCGGGAATCAGAAGGTCAATGTCCTTGTAGTGTTTTTTCAGCGACGCGAGACTATTGGGATCCCAGCTCACAAAAAACGCCGCGCGCAACGGATCGTAACTCGCCGGCAAAGTTCCGATGTTGGCCACGCGGCGATGCCGGCCTTCCCGCGTGGGCCCTGGTTTCTTTTTCGATTTGAGCGCCTGATATTTGGGTTTTGTATCCGGCAGCAGCCCCGCGGGCAAATCCACGCTGACGGCGATAGTCACGAAAAAATAGGCGAGCAAAAGGGTTAGCAGAACGCCGGTAATTTCCATTACGCGGCGGGTGCGGCGCCAGCGTACACGTTCCGCGTCATAAAATATGGGACCGCGTTCCTTCATTTCACCTTTCAACCCGGCGGCACGGCAGGCAAATATAGATCAGCCTGGGGCCCCCGTCCGTCTGCGCGATTCCGTCTGCTCTATTGTAAGATGCGTGGCATTGATGAAGCGAGTTTTCTCGAATCCCCTTGCCGCGTTAACTGCGGGCCTCTGCCTGCGGCTGTTTTTCGTGGTGAAGTTTCCCGCCAACTCCGGCGACACGGTTCTTTACGAACAGATCGCCACAAACTGGTTGAAACACCACGTCTATGCGATGACCGTCGGCGGCGAGATCACGCCGGTTGATCTGCGCATGCCGGGTTATCCGGCGTTTCTAGTTATCATCTATGCCCTGACGGGACGCACCGGCGCAGACGCGCGCACGGGCGTGCTGCTGGCGCAGATCGGCGTGGATCTTCTTTCCTGCCTAGTAATCGCCAGGCTGGCGGCACTCTTGGCGTGCACCTCCCTAGACTCCGCGCCGAACAAACGTGCCTATTCCATGGCGCTCTGGCTCGCCGCTTTGTGTCCCTTCATCGCCAACTACACGGCAGTGCCGCTGACCGAAGTCTTTGCTGCTTTGTGGACGGGGCTGGCCTGTTGCGCTCTTGTGCTGGCTCTCCGGCGAGTCAACAAGCCTGACTTTCTCGTGACCGGCTCGCATCTGCCCCTACCGAGGAGCGTGGAATACACCGCACTGGGAGGCGGATTGACTGCCGGTGTGGGTACGCTATTTCGCCCTGAAACACCGATCTTGCTCTTCGCCGCGGCAATAGTGTTTGGTGGACTCTTCTTTCTCCGGAGTTTCCGGCGTTGGCTCTCGACTGGTCTGGCAATGGCGCTTGGTTGTTTGCTGGTGCTCTCTCCCTGGGCGTTGCGCAACTGGATAACATTGGGCGAACCGCAATTCCTCGCCCCTAAGAACTCAAATCTGCCCGGGGAACTGGTTCCCAACGGCTTCATGGCCTGGGAAAAGACCTGGCTCTACCGTGTCCGCGATTGCTATTTGGTGCCGTGGAAGCTGAATGAAGAAGCCATCTCCGTGGAGGACATCCCCACGCGCGCCTTTGACACCCTGGAGGAAAAACAGCGCGTGGCCATGATTCTTGAGCAGTACAACAATGATCTGACGCTGACGCCGGACGAAGACGCCGCGTTTGCCCAACTGGCGCGCCAACGCGTGGCGCGCCATCCCTTGCGAACGTATCTCTGGTTGCCCGCGGCGCGTGCCGTCACCATCTGGTTTACCCCGCGCATTGAATTGCTGCCGGTTGCAGGACACGTTTTTCCGCTGGCGCAAATGCGCGAGGATGACCCCGTCGATCAGCAAGTCACCAGCCTTTTTTTTGTGCTGAATTTGTTTTATGTTGGGCTAGGCGTGTGGGGCGCCGTGCGGCTTTGGCGCTCCAATCCAGCGGCCCGGCCGGTGGTTGCGTTCCTCGGGCTATTCATGGCACTCCGCACGGGCTTCCTGACTACCCTGGAAACGCCTGAACCACGCTATGTTCTGGTTTGTTTTCCAGCATTGATCGCGCTGGGCGCGCAGGTCTTGGCTCGCCGTTCCGGGGTGCGGTAGCACAGGCTTTAACCTGTGCTGCTACTTTTCCTCGAATGGTTCGGGGTGAATTGTGACGCGATAGATCTGCGGAAACTTTTCCTTTACTCGGTCTTCCAATTCCGCGGTCCCATCATGGATTTGGGTGATGGGGAGGTCGCTCTTCATCGTGCAGTGGCACGAAACCAGAAGGTGGTGTTCCACCTGGCGCGCGCGCACGTCGTGGCAATTCACGAGCTCGTCGAATTCCAGCGTCAGCTTGTTCAGAAACTCCTCGATGGCCCGCGAAAGCTGCTTCAACTCGCCAACACCCGTGTCCGGCGTGGCAATGTGCCGGCCCAGCGGCTCGATGTGGATATTGACTTCCACGTGGCCGTCGCGCAGCTCGCGAATCTTCTCTTCCAGCTCGGTGGATTGGCGATGCGCCTCGCGCAGGCTCAAATTCTCATCAACCTCCAGGTGCAACTCAATGAAGAGTTGCCCCTCCTGTTGGACGGCGGTCAAGTCATGAATCGCGAGGCCCAGGCTCTGGGCCGCCGCGCGAATCGCTTCGAATAAGTGCTCGCCTTGAGGTGCGCGAGGTTCGGCGTGCACCATCACGTCTGCGGGAACGATCTCGCCAATGCGTTTTTCGATGGCGTCGCTTAGAGCGTGGACCTGTTCGAGGCTCGCCGTCCGCGCCACACTCACGGTCGCGTCGACAAAGTGGCGATTGCCGGCGCGGCGCACGCGCACGCGATCGACATCCAGCACCCCATCCATGCGCGCCACGGCCTTGGCGATTTCCTGCTGCAACCCTTGCGGGGCCGCGTCCAACAAGGCATCCAGCGTGCGTCTGCCGAGCTGTGCGCCCACCCATAAAATCACGGCCGCCACTGTCAGCCCCGCCAAGGCATCGGCGTAGATCAGCCAAGGCAAATTCCACGCTTCACCGGCCCAGACCAGCCCGATGCCGACGATCACGACCATGGTGCTCCATACATCGGTCGAGAAATGCAGCGCATCGGCCTCTAGGGCGTCGCTGGAATATTTTCGAGCCACACGTCCGAGCGCCCGCGCCCGCGTTAGATCGATCGACAAAGCCACCAGCAGCACCAGGATCGCGGTGATGCTCGGGTGGATGTGCACGCTGCGGAAGAACAGCCGGTGAAACGCCTCATAAACGATGTACAGAGCTGTCAGCGCGAGAAGCCCGGTCTCGACGAAGGCGGAGAAGTTCTCAAACTTTCCGTGCCCGTAGGGATGCCGCTCATCCGCCGGCTGGTCGGACATGCGCACGGAGAGAAATGTGATGATCGCGGCAAGCAAGTCGAGACCGGAATGCAGTGCTTCGGAAAGGACACCCAAGCTTCCCGTCCGGACGACCAAAAACGTCTTGAGGGAGACCAACAGCAGAGCGGAACCTACGCTCAGGAGCGCGGCCCGCTTCTTTTCCCGACCTTCCTCGGCCTGGTTGATCGCCAGCATGGTCCGCCTAGACTACCTCAATTCCCCCCATTCTCCCGAACGCGCGGCCTTTGCTCCGCCGGCTATCGCGGCCTCAAGTCTCAGTTTCATCGCGCCGTACTTGCCCCTGAACGGTGCCGCTGTATGCACACATGGCTGACAAAACGGTCCGCTTGGGAACGCTCGGCGTAACGCATTCCAGCGAACCGGTGGACATCACCTTGGCAGGAAAAATCGACCGCGTCTCCATCAACGACTATGAAGATCTGCTTGCGGACGTGAAGCAGTGAAAAACTTCGGGCGGAACCACCTGTCCCCGCCGTTCTATGGAGGGGGTTCGTCAGGGTTTTTCTGATGCGCTGTTGGCCTGGGGATGAATCGCAGCGCCACGGAGTTCAGGCAGTAGCGAAGACCGGTCGGCTCGGGTCCGTCCGTGAAGACATGTCCCCAATGCGCGTCGCACAAGGTGCATTTGACTTCCGTTCGCAGCACCCCCGCGCTGAAGTCTTTTTTCTCGCACACATTTGCTGTGGCGATTGCTTCCCAAAAGCTCTACCAGCCAGCGCCGGAGTCGAATTTCGCCCTGGCATCGAAAAGCGCGTTGCCGCAATCAACGCAGCGGTAGAGTCCCGGCGCGTGCTGATCGTAGAGCGCACCGGAAAAGGCGAATTCCGTCGCCGCCCGCCGCGTTACATCGTATTCGAGCGGGGTGAGCCGCTTCTTCCATTCGGACCTGCTCTTCCGCACTTTCGCCAGGTATAAACTCCCAGCCTGTCGCCATGGTCTGCGAATTTCACGATCTTGACCGGGCCCGGATCGTCTTCCGGGTCGGCGCTATCCGCGAAAGCCGAAAGGCAAACACGTTCTACGCCCACCAGCAAGCCGTACGCTGCCGCCGTGGCCATCCCGAAGGATAAGTCCGGCGACGTGTAAATTCATTCATAACCGCGGTTTCTCGAAAAGGACTCACTTCGTGGCGCTCATCGGCGGCGGAGGCAAGAGCGGCAGCCGCTTGGCTTCTCCGCGTGCCCCGCGCACTTCGAGTTCCTCGAACAGCAGCGCAGGCGCTACCAGCGAGGCCGGTAAGCCGCTTGGTGCCGAACCAAAGGCACCTAGCGCCGTGCCGGCAAATCCGTTGATCTGGCTCTGCATGTAGTTGTAGACGAAACTATCGTTACCGATTCCGGAGAGGTTCCGCAACGCGCGCGAGTTCAATCCGATGATGCGCGAGCCACGGATCAACTCTTCCCGGCCGGTTTCCGGGTACACGCGGTAAACGACCAGCGGCAGGCGATCGCCCGTCCCGGCGCCGCCGCCGTAGCTGGCCAGTAGGTCGGAGAAATCTTCCTGGTGCAACAGGCTCAGGGCGGGGTTGTCCATCTCGCGTACGACCAGGCAAAAGGCCAGCTTTTCCGCGCGACAGGTGTCCAGAAATTTCTTTTTCAACTCTGCCGCGGAAAGAGTTTCCGCCTAAGAAAAGAACAGATTGCTCATCGTGGGCTTGGCGTCGTTCAAAAACGCAGCGCGACCGTGTCCGTTGGACTTATCGGCGTCCGGCCCGGGCCGGCGGGACATCAGCTCGGCCTTCAGGCTGCCATTTTCCACCAGCGTGACTTTCTGAGCGCGCACCCCCTCATTGTCCACGGCGTAGCCACCAATCAGAGACATGCCGCTGAAATCCTTTGCGCTTGGATCATCCACCACCGAAGCGCCAGACGGCAAAACGCGCGCGCCTAGCCGCGACACCCAGTCGCTCTTTCCCCCCAGCCCGCTGAGCATCTGTTCCATCACCGGGCTGAACGAAATCGGAGGCCGCGCGCCGTTAACCGCGGGTCCAAGCACTTGGGCCAGCATGGCCGCCGCCGCGCGAGCCTCGAAAAGAACCGGGCCAGTATAGTCCTGCGCGGGAGGCGCGACCCGCAGCGCCATGAGTTCGGTACAGGCAACGTTTAATCCTTTACGCACCGTCTCGACGCTCGGCAAGTCGGCCGGGCGCGTCGCGTACGTGGCATAAAAATGGTTTAGCGGCACGCCATCGTCGGCCAAAGCGCTCATTCCTGCTTCAATCGCAGCGAACCGGCGAGTCTGACGGATTTCCGTTCCTTCGCTGGTCAGCAGATATTCCGTCCCGTAGACCAGGTAATAGGTCACGCGCGATTCGTGAATCTCGGAAAACGCCCGCAGCGCGGACGAAGTGTCGCGCGCTTCCTGGTCCCAGTTGCGGCCGGTCCAATCCGGCGTCTCCAGCGGTTCAATGAGTTGCTCGGGCTCGGCTTTCGAGAAATCGTCGATGTCCGATTGCCGCGCCAGGCTGCTTAGATACGCTTGCTTTCGCGAATAGGTCTCCACCGCTTCCTTGAAGGCCTGATCCGTGGCGATCCACAAGTCCTGTCGCAGCGAATCGTAATCGCGGTCGATGCCCACCGAGCCGGTCGGTCCGATAAAGCCGCGGAAGCCGTCGTCGCTAACAAAATTCGAGCTATCCAGCTTGTAGCTGCCGACACGCGCTTCCACATCCATGAAGCGGTTCCGCGTATGCGTACTGGAGAGCAATGTGCCGAATTCGGCGACAACTTCGCGCACCTCAAGATCGACCAATCGATATTCGACATAGTACGGTCGCACTGGCTGGTCGACGTTCGGTATTTTCAATTCCAGGCGAGTCTTGGCGCGTGCCATCTCATCGCGCATGGCCTGCAGCGTGTGATCGTTATCCTGCGGAACCTGGGCCCCCGCGGCCGCTCCAGACTCCATCGCCATCAGGAGCAGAATCAGTCCTGCCATTTTCTCGGCGTACTTCACTGCAGGCCTCCGGTCTTGATTACATCGTGGGCGGGCGGCGGCAGGATCGGCGGTCGGTCCGTGGAACTCTCTTTTTTCTGCACTTCCAATTCCGAAGTCAAAATCGCGGGCGACGCGGCGGCAACGGGAACTGATCCCGATTCCGCGCCACAGTAGCCGTTGAAAACTTCCGGTGTATCGCCGGTCGCGACAATCTTGGTCAGCGCAGCGAGCGGCGTGCCAACAATATCCACGCCCCGCACCAATTCGTCAGGCCGCCCGTCGGGATAAACCTTGTAGACCACCAGGGGCAGCACCTGGAACGCCTGCGGCTGCCCGCGTCCAGTGAACGTAAATCCGCCCGCAATGTCATCGATCAGCAACCCAAAGGGCTTGCCTTGCGCCTTGATCAATTCAATCAGCTTGGCGCGGAGCTGAGCGTTGGTGACCGTCTTGCTGCTTTGCACAATCAGGTTGCCCTGCCGTGAAACCGGCGTTGCGCCAAGCTGCCGCCGGCCGTGCCCGTTCGAACGGGGAAACCCGACTAGCGGGGACCGCGACATTTCGAAATTCTTAAGCACCCCGTGATCCACCAGCGGCACGCGCTGCGCAGGCACACCTTCATCATCGAACTGGTAGTAGCCCAGTAGGTCCTGCTTTCCGAGCTTTTTCATGGTGGTGTCGTCGGTGATGCTCAGAAAATCCGGCAAGATTTGCTCGCCCACCTTTTTCGAAAACGTTTGTCCTTCGGTTACGTCCTTTTGGCGATGACCTTCGGCGCGATGGCCGAAGACTTCGTGGAAAAACACCGCTGCGGCGCGTCCCGTCAGCAGGGCCGGCCCAACGGTCGGATCGTTGATGGGGGCGGCGACCAGCCCTTCCAATTCCTTGCGCATCGTCGCTTCCGCCGCATGGACCCCCCGGTCGTCCGGTGCGTCCTTGGGGTCGACCCAATCGAAATTGTAGTAGCGGTCGATGTCCATGCCGTCCGGCGCCTTGCCTTGGATGAACAACTCCAGCCGGTAGCGAATTTGCCCGAATTGCAGCTGCGTCCCTTCGCTGGTCACCTGATAGGCGTTTTGTGCTTGCGCCGAGAACGTGACGATGGAATTGATGATTGCCGGCGATTCCCGAAAGGCTTTGGTATAAGCGCGGACTCGTTCCTCCCACGGCTTGCGGTCCACGGCGATGGAAACCTGCGGCCCGATAAAGGTGTGCGCCTCTTCTCGCGAGAAATCCGGTGCGCGACCTTCCGCCGTTTCCACTTTTACTTCCTTGCCCGTCTTGATCTTGATCAGCGCTTCGGACGCGGCCCGGTACTGCCTGTCGGTCTCCAGCCAAATCGTGCGGCGCAGAATTTCGGCGTCGTCGTCGATGGGCACAGGTGCGCCCGGCCCGCCGCTGGCCATCTGCCGCTCACCGACCTTGTGCGAATTGTCCAGCTCGTACCTCCCCGTGCGAACCGAAACCTCCAGCCATCGGTTTCGCGCTTCGTTGCTGTTGAGCAGCGCCCCGTTCGAACCGGACACATCGGCGCGCTGCGTCTCCGTGACGGTATAGCCCATGTAGTAGACCGGAGGGTCTAGCGCGCTCAACGTATTCATCGAGCGCTCCAGCTCTGCTTGTAGTGCCGCGAGCAGTGGGGAGCGCTTGGCCTGCGCATCAGGCGGCGCAGCGTGTGTCGCTTCGACCGTCAGAAGGGTCAGGGTTGCGAGTAAAATCACCCCGCAGAAGATAGCAACGAAGTGACTACGATTCGAATTGGTCAAGAGCCCTCACTTACAATTTGACGGCACCGCGAAACATTCAGTGTACGCCACCGAGTGCGGACGTACCAAGCCCCGGGCGCGTTATCGCCGTTCGGGTAACCCTTGTTGGACGGCTTTTTGCCTCGGTGCGTTGCATGTCTGGCGGGCCAGGGGCCGCCGCTGTGCCGAAAGACCACAGGCCGCGGCTAGTGCGATCCGCCTGGGCCCTGCAAGCGCAATTCTGCTTGATGCGTTAAATATCAGCAGGCCGCTGGATTGTTCTGGCAGCCGCCTTTTCCTACTACCCTGGTTCCCCCTGCACCACGCGTCAACCCCACACCCAAACCGACTCCGACAGCTCCGGCAACAATTCCAACCGTCCCCCAAACACCAAGGTGCGGCCCCACACCGGGCATGCCCGACGGGGCTCCAGGATCCGTGTCCTTGCTGGAAGCTACCAGCAGATCCAGGGTCGCCGGCTGCGGCGGCAGCGGCCCGGAGTTGTCCCCGCTGCGCACGCTGGTCATCTGCCCGGCCTTGACAAGCACGCAAACGCCGGACAGGTTGCACACTTTTACCAATCCCTCAAAAGCGATCACCGTCATCGTGTTGTTCCCATATTCCACAAAAAAATCAGTTCCCACCACGCCGGCGACGCCTGCCGGTGTGCGCACCTCGAATTTCCCGTCCGGCTTGGCGATCTTTTGCGCCTGCGTCCGGAGCTTCCCGTAGGTCAACTCCAGCTCGGTCTGCTGCGCTCCGAGGTCGTGTTTGACAACCTTCATGGACGATTCCGAGCCCACACTCAACACCGAACCGTCGTCCAGCGCGATGCGCGCGCGCGCATTCACCTGGGTACTTACCAGGTCCAGCCAATCGACGGAGGTCTTCGTCGACGCGGTGATGGTTTTGCCGCGGCGAGCGATACTCACGGCCGGAATCACGCGGGAGACTTCACCGGCGCGCTGTACCGCCGACTGGGGCGCGGCCCAAACCTCCGTGGGGATCGCCACTAGCAGCGAAAGCAGTAAGGCCAGCCCGAAGGCAAACCGCGACTTCATCTTCATCGAGGACTCTCCTGATTTTATGAACCTGTACGAGTAGTGACCCAAGGTTCGAAGAAAGTGGACGTTTTTCTCTCGCCAGGGATTGATCCCAATAGCAGCGGCCTTCACCAACCCATTGAAATCGGTACGGGGTTGACCATGCGAAAAGGTCTTGCCAAGCAAGGACGTCCAATCGTTTGCAACGAAAACGTTGGGACGCTAGTGAGCCTGTATCTATCGTAGTTACTGGAGCGCGCCTGGCCTGTCAACGGCAAACGCGGACCTCTTTGCCCACTCTCTACATGCTTTTGTGGGCACACGCCGCCGGCACCGTTCAACTGCAAAGATGAACGGCGCCACAGCCGTATCGTCCTGCTGTTCCCGCCTGCCCATCCGGTGTACGCCCTCGAATATCCCTACCGCCAGCACGACGTACGGCGCGGCTGGCAGCGCCTGGCCGGAAACGTCTTCCAATTCTTCCGTCCGTCGGTTGGAAATAATCGAGGAAATCGGCCATGGACTGGCATTCATGACCAAGCATCACGCCGCCGGCACGCAGCGATGCCCAGGGCAGCGTCACGCTCTGGAGCTCACCAGCCTGTTCGACTCTCAGTTTTTCGAGGGCCCGCAGTTCGAGCGGGCGGCGCTGTCGTATTCCTTCGTCTGTCCCCAAGGAGAGCGTTATAGCGGGAGAATTCGGCGATTGGCAGGACTCTAACTGTGCGGCTGAGACGAAAATGGAGAGGGTTGTTTCCTGTACACCTCGTTGTGCGGTTCTGTTGCGGTGGGCAACGGGCAAGGCCACAATTCTACTATGCGTTCTCTTGTTGGCGTTTTGATCGGTGCCGCGCTTCTCTTTGTCGTGTATTACTTCTATTTGAAGAAAATGCCGACTACGGACGAAGGTACCGCTCCGACGCAGGCCATCAGCCTGACCGGCATTCGAAGCGACCTCCTGCAGATCGCCCAGGCGGAACGCGGCTACATGGCCACGAACGGCCATTGCGTCTCTCTCGACGAACTCATCTCCTCCAATTCTCTTTCCATGACGCGCACCGAGCGCGACGGTTATTCCTACACGCTGGAGTGCTCGGGCGGTGAATTCACCGCTGCGGCACGGCATCTGCCTGCGCCGGCCGGCTCCCCCATTCGCTATCCCAATCTCGCCATCGACAGCGCCATGCAAGTCCACGAAATCGAGTGATGCTTCAGCGAGGAATGGCTATTTCCCGCGAGTGGGGCGCTCCCGGAGAGAGAGAGTTGCTCCTAATTCCGGGAACTTTTCCCACCTGCTCCGCGTACTTCCTGTTGAAAGCGGTTCCCCAATAAAACGCGCCTTGCCGGCGCCTCAAAGAAAGAAGGAGCACATCATGGGCGGAGAATTGATTGGATTAGTGGCCGTGATACTGGGGATGGGAGTCCCTCTCGGCGCGCTGTATACCTATTACCGGGTGCGCAAGCTGCGCAGCGAAGAGCGGCTCGCAGCGATTGCCCGCGGAGTCGACATTCCGATGGAGCCGGAATTGAATCAGGCGGCGCGCTCCCGCCGCGCGGGCATCCTGCTCGTCAGCGGCGCGCTCGGCTACATCGCTGCACTTGGCTTGATTGCGGGCATCCAAGCGGATCGTGACATCTGGACGGCTGCCGCGTTCGGCATCATTCCTCTTGCTGTCGGAATTGGATATTTTCTCGATTGGTCTTTCATCCGCCGCGAGGCGCACTCCTAGCGGCAAGGAATCCAGCCGGCGTTGAACAGAAAAACGCGGTTTCCCGCGAAGGCCGGTCCGGATTTCATTTGATTTCCAGTGGCGTAAACGTGTCTCCGTGCTTCACCGCCAGCCGGATCGGCCGCGGGGGGCCCTTTTCCGGTACCGTCACCTCGATCCACAATTCTTCACCCGGCTGGCGCCGGGACGGATCGATAGCGTGCTCCGGCAAAAAAAAAGCTACAGGCTCGGAGAGCGCCACGGCTAGTTCTCCGGTGCGCGTTCTCCAATTCGTCACGCGCAGGCCCGTTGGCTGTGTCGCGGGATATGCCACCAAATGCCCGCCCTCAGCGCGCAGATGGACATCACGTTGGTCGCTCCAAGAATTGACCGGGCTGCCTTTTGGCGGTTCCACGCCGCCATAGACTTGATGCGCATCGACTCGCACTCGCACGCTTAAGTACCGGCCGCGAATCGGCAGATCGGGATCGTAGGCCACGGTCTCGGCCCAAACCCGCGGAAAGCGCACGCGATCGATCGCATATTTCGCTCCCAGGCTTGCCACCAGCGCCAACTGCAGCACCGCCAGAGTGATCCCCTTCCGCGACGGATTCATGGTGTTCCTCCCGCGACACGCGCGACCAGTTGTCGCCGCGCTCGCTCCAGGGCCCATCCACCGAACAAGAACAAGACGCCAAGCCCAATCAGGCTCGCCGAACGCCCCAGCTTATCCATAACGTCCGAGAAATAGAAAATGATCACCGTCAAAGCAAACCCCGCGACTCCCAGGTTGATGCGCTCGCTCCGCCGCTCTAGCAATCCCCAGCCCACCATGCCGAGCGCTCCGACTCCGGCCCAAAAGTAAGGCCCCAGCGAATTCCACGCAAATATCGACAGATGGGCATTGCTATCCCCATGCGTGACGCCGAATGTCCCAATCACCAACACCCAGACCGCCGCGATTGCGTTTGTCCATGCCGCAGTCTTACGCAGCACAAATGCCAGCGCCAGCGGTGCGCAGATCGCGATGGCCCAACCGATGAAGTGCAGCAGAGGCGAAATCCCCGGCCGATTCTGCCAGCCCCACCCCCAGGATTCGCGCCCTTCGACAAACGCCACCACGCTGAGTGGCAATACTGCTAGGGCGCCAATCCAGGCGAGCGCCCGCCGCGCCGCAGAATCTTCTCCGCTCGTTCTTGCGCATAGGTAGGCAATCGCGGTCAGCAGCAGGCCTTCGGTGAGCAAGCGGTTGCTCACGGCAAAACCCACGGTGCGCACTTCCCATTCCCCGGCCAGCCACGCGGGAACCAGCAGCGCCATCAGCGCTGCCTGCGTCCAATGCCGCAAAAGAAGCCAGGCCGCAAGCGCGCCGATGGTCCACATCAGAATCCCGCTCGGCCAGTGCTCCTGCAGATTGAAGACTTGGGCGGTAAGAAAAATTCCCGCACCAACGCAAATCGTTCCGATAGTGTAGAACGTCGTTGACAGCGCTGGAAACCGTTCCTCGGTCATAGCTCCGGCAATGGGAAACACCGCCACCAGGACAAGGACGAGGGTGAATCGCCAGGCCGGGGAGAGTTCGTCCCAATGGGCGGCCACAAACAGCAGCACGCCGGCGCAAAGCAGCAGTCCACCTAGCGCCACCGCCAGCAGGACAGGCCAGCGCAAGCGTTCGCTCGATCCTTGCGATTGTTCCAGCGTTCGAATACGCGCGGCCGTGGTGGCATCGACAACGCCGGCGGAAACCCAGCGCTCCAGCTGTTTATCCAGGGGATTAGCCATGTGGGCCCTCCTCGTCAGCTACTTCTCGCCGACACAGCGCCAAGGCGAAGCTTTTTCCACCGCCGGATATGGAAAGGATCGTGCTGCGTGCCACCCGGTCACGGCGTGCGTTTTTGATCCACCACGAGTACTCCGCCCTCGGCGTAATTGGTCGATGGAACATCGTGAAATGACACGTGAACATTCTCGCGTTTGGCCTTGCCATCTTCGATCAGCGCGGTCGTGACGCGTTCCGCGATTTTCCGCTTTTGCTCTGGTGTCCGTCCCTCCACCCAGGTAATTTGCACGTGCGGCATGTTCACTCCTCCTTAGAACGAGCGACTCCCAAAACCCTTGCATGCAAAAGCGCAGGCATTCTATCCGCCGCCGCGGTTCCCGCAAAGCCCGGCGCGTCCCTGTGCTAGAATTGCTTGTACATGCATCCCGCCATTCCTTACTTGATTGAGCTGCAACGCGTTGACCACCAAATCGCCATGCTGCGCGCGGAACTGGAAGGATTTCCAAAACGGATTCGCGAAGCGGAAGCTAAACTTGGAAGCGCCCGTGCTGATGTCGCCTCCGCTAAAGAAGCCCACGTCCGCGTGGTGGCGGAACGCAAGAAGTTTGAGTTCGACGGGCAGCAGTGGAAAGATCGCGCGCGTAAATACCGCGATCAGAGCGGCGCCGTAAAAACCAACGAAGCCTTCAAAGCATTGCAGCACGAAATCGCCAACGCCGAAGCTGAAGTTGCCAAGGCCGATGACCGCCAGCTCGAAGTGATGATGGCCGGGGAAGAAGTAGAACGCCGCGTGAAGATCGTGGAATCGCGGCTGGAAGAAGCCGAGCACGCCGTCGCTGCGGAACGAAAAGAAATTCAGGCGCAAGGGGCGGAGAAAAAGAAAAGGCTGGACGCCGTCACCGCCGAGCGTGAAAAAATCATAGCTCCGGTGCCGGGAGACTTACGCGACCTCTACGCGCGCATCGCCAAGCGCCACAACGGCACCGCCATGGCCGAAGCCCGCGACGGGCAGTGCCGCGGTTGCGGCATGCGCGTCCTGCCGCATATTCTTCAGGAGTTGCGCACGGAAACCAACGAAGAGGTTTACCGCTGTGAGAGTTGCGGACTGATCCTGTACACTCTCGAACCAATTCCGATCGCGAATCCGGCCGTTGGTTCCGCCAATACATCCTCCACCGCCTCGACAAATTCCTGATGCCGCGCCGCCCGCCAACTCCCCGTGGAAAAGGCCTCTTTGGCGATGCTCCCGCGGAGCCCAAGCCGGCTGCTGCGGCGCATCGCGCAAACATTGACGGCGGCTCTCGCGGCAATCCTGGGCCGGCTGCTTACGGCGTAGTCATTCGCGATGGTCGCGGCGAAATCGTCGCCAAGCTGAAGAAATACATCGGCCGCATGACCAACAACGTCGCCGAGTATTATGGCCTGATTGCGGCGATGGACTACGCACAATCGCACAGTATTCGGGTACTGCACATCGAGAGCGATTCCGAACTCTTGGTGAAGCAGATGCGCGGACAGTACAAAGTGAAGAGCGAGGACCTGCGTCCACTTTTCGAGCGCGCCAAGAAAATGTCACAAGCGTTCGATTCCTTTCGGATCGAGCACGTCTATCGCGAGCAGAACCGCGAAGCCGACGCTCTGGCCAACGAAGCGCTGGATGAAACTGAGGGTCGTGCGCCAAGCCCGCCCCCGGCAAAGAAAACCGAACCGAGCGACTCCAAACTCGAACCTCGGCGGATCCAGGCCCGTTTTCGCGGCGGAGTGCTCTATCTGCTAGAAGATGTCGAATTGCCTGACGGCATGGTCGTCGATGTTTCGATCCACGTGCGTCCCAAGCCCTAGGGCTTCGCTTTCTGCTGTCGATGACCTTGCCGCGGGACTACTTCAGCGCATAACTGCGATAAAGTGTGTCGCGCTGGGCGGGGATGAAGCCGGCGTCGGAGATGATGCGGCGGAGTTCGCCTTCGTTGGTTCTGTTTTTCACTCCGGCGGCAAAGACAACGTTTTCTTCAATAAGAATGCTGCCGACATCGTCGGCGCCGAATTGCAAACCGATCTGGCAGACTTTGATTCCGGGGGTGAGCCAGCTTGACTGGATGTGGTCGATGTTGTCGAGATACAGGCGGCTGACCGCGAGCGTTTTCAGATAATCGACTGCCGTGGCTTCCTGGACTTTTTTCCCAAGCGCCGTATTTTCCGTGGCAAACATCCACGGAATGAAGGCTGTGAAGCCGCCCGTATCTTCTTGAATCCGCCGCAACCTTTCGAGATGGTTGACGCGATGGCGCAACTCTTCGCCGCACCCAAACATCATCGTGGCGGTGGTACGTAGTCCCAGCGAATGGGCCACGCGGTGCATTTCTTCCCAGTCGTCACTAGTACACTTTAAGCGGGCAATCTTCGCGCGTACTTCATCGTCGAGAATTTCCGCGCCGCCGCCCGGAATGGATTGCAGTCCCGCGTCCATGAGCCGCTGAATCGTTTCGCGGATGCTGATTTCAGAGACTTCCGCGATGCACAGAATCTCGGGCGCCGAGAAGCAGTGCAAATGCACTTGCGGATAGCGCGCCTTCAGGGAGCGCAGTAGATTTTCGTAATAGCCGATCTGCAAGTCCGGGTGCAACCCGCCCTGGAGCAAAATTCCGGTGCCCCCAAGCTCGAGCATTTCGTCGATTTTCTTGTAGATCTCCTCGAACGAAAGGAGGTAGCCGTCTCTTGCGCCGAGCGGCCGGTAGAACGCGCAGAAGGAACAATACTCGGTGCAGAAATTCGTGTAGTTGATATTGCGGTCGATCTGGTAGGTGACCACGCGGGGATCGTTTTTCTTCAGGCGCAGCTGGTGCGCGGCCATGCCAAGACCCACAAGGTCATCGCATTCCAGCATGTCCAGAGCTTGTTGTTTCGTCAGTCCCAAGATGTTTGCTCAGCGATCCTTTCGTGCCATTGTAACCACAGCCTCAGGCAACCTCGAAAGAGCAAGCGAGAAGGGCGGCACCCGCCGCGGCGCGTGCCCCTACAACTTCACGGCCTCCATTTTCGTGGCCGCCCATTCGAGCGGTTTCACTTGCGGGATCAGGCCAAGCTTTTCGGCGTAATCGAAGTACAACTCCAGCCCGCGACGATTTTCCGCGTCCAGTGAGAAATCAATATTGTGCCGGAGGTACGATTCGACCGCCCGCTCCGGCAATTCCAGGTCGCGCGCCGCTGCGAAGCTGATTTCCGGGAGGCGCGACAAACCGAAATCCCGGGAGATGAGGAAATCGGCGGCCACTTCGGGAGTGGCCAGGTCTCGCCTGGCGGCCCAAACCGCCAGGACGGCAGGCCATCCGGTCAGACTTCGCCATTCGCCGACCACGTCATAGACGTAGAGAAATTCCGGGCCGGTAATCCCGAGCGTTGCCGCCTGGCACACCGTTTGTCCTGGGGCGCCGGGCCAACTATCTTTTTCGATCCCCACGGCAATTCGCAAAGCTGGATCACCAATCAAGAGCGCCGCGTCTGCTTGCGCCAGCATGGCGTCCAGGTCCGGCGAGGCCTCAAAGAACGCCGGTGCGGTCTTCCACTTTTCCGCGCACAGGATGCGCGTAAGCGTTTGAGTGCTGCGCGAACTGCCATCCAGCGCAAAGCTGTTTACCTGTTCGATGGGTTTCTTCGCAATGATCAGCAGGCTTCGCACCTGCTTCTTCGACGCAATGGCCATGTCCGGCAGGACCACCAAATCATCGATGCGCTGGTATTCGATGGCCGGGATAATCGCGACGTCCGCTTCGCCGATGCGCAGCTGTTGGGCGCATTGCGAGGGTACGGTGAACGAAAAATCATATTTGCCGCGCAGCGGGCCGTTGGTGAAGCCCCACACGAGGGGCGCGGTGTTCAGGTATTGAACGATGGAGATGCGAAGTTTTGTCACGATTCTGGGTCTCGTTTGAGAGTCACAGTATAGCAGACCGGAATTTCTTCCGCGGTCAACCCCATTTGTTGTAAAAGGATTCGTTACGTTTGGAGGCTTCGAACATGTCGAAGGTTTCGCGCTGGTTTTTCCTTGCTCTGCTGGGTTGTGGGGCTTCAGGCGCTGCCGCCGCGCGGCCCGAAACGCCCCAGACCGCCACCATCGCCGAGAAAACCGCGGGGGCAGAGAAGCTTCCCGGTTATTTCAATTTGTACTGGGACGCCAGGCAGGGCAAGCTGTGGCTTGAGATCGACAAGTGGAACACGGAATTTCTTTACCAGAGCGGGCTTCCCGCGGGTATCGGTTCGAATGACATTGGACTGGACCGCGGCCAGCTTGGCGCGACGCGTATGGTGCGCTTCGAGCGCAGCGGCTTGAAGGTCCTGCTGGTCCAGGAAAATCTCGATTACCGCGCGGTGAGCAACGATCCCGACGAACGCCGTGCCGTCCGCGAATCTTTCGCGGAGTCCGCATTGTGGGGCTTTACCGTGGCCGCGGAGGAGAAGGATCGCGCACTAGTGGACGCTACGGATTTTTTCCTGCGCGATGCCCATGGCGTTCCAGCCACGCTCCATCGGGTGAAGCAGGGCGCTTATCATCTGGACGCGTCGCGATGCGCCATTTACCTTCCGCAAACCAAGAATTTTCCCTTGAATACGGAAGTCGAGGCCACCCTCACATTTGCGGGAGAGCAGCCGGGCCGCTGGGTTCGCGACGTGACGCCTTCTCCTGAATCGATCACCGTCCGCGAGCATCACTCCTTCGTGCAGCTTCCGCCGCCGGGATATAAGCCGCGCATCTACGATCCGCGGGCGAGTTTTTTCGGCGTGGGTTACCTGGACTACGCCACGCCCATCAGCGAGCCGATCGTGAAGCGCTTTATCGCGCGGCATCGACTGGAGAAGAAAGATCCGAAGGCAGCGGTCAGCGAGGCGGTGCAGCCGATCGTGTACTACCTCGATCGCGGAGCGCCGGAGCCGATTCGCTCCGCGCTGCTCGAAGGAGCGCGCTGGTGGAACCAAGCGTTTGAGACGGCGGGTTACCAGAACGCCTTCCGCGTCGAACTCATGCCCGAAGGCGCAGATTCGATGGACCTGCGCTACAACGTGATCCAGTGGGTGCATCGCGCCACGCGGGGCTGGTCGTACGGCGCGGCGGTGATTGATCCGCGAACGGGCGAAATCATCAAGGGCCACGTGACGCTCGGGTCCTTGCGCGTGCGGCAGGATTTTCTGATTGCCGAAAGTCTCCTGGCACCCTACGAAAAAGGCAAACCAGTCTCGCCGAAGATGCAGGAGATGGCGCTGGCGCGGCTGCGCCAGCTTGCGGCGCACGAAGTCGGGCACACGCTGGGCCTCATGCACAACTATTCTGCAAGCACGGTCAATCGATCTTCCGTGATGGATTATCCGGCGCCGTACGTGAAGCTGGGAGCGGACGGCACGCCGGACGTTACCTCCGCCTACGCGACGGGAATCGGCGAGTGGGACAAAGTATCCATCGCGTTTGGTTATCAGGATTTTGCTCCGGGGACGAACGAAGAAGCCGCACTGAGCAAAATCCTCCTGGACGCGTACGGCCGAGGGCTGCGCTACCTGACGGATCAAGACGCGCGTCCCGTAGGCTCGTCCAGCAGCGTAGCCCATCTATGGGATTCAGGCGCAAATGCCATCGAGGAGCTGAATCGCCTCATGCAAGTTCGCGGCGCGGCACTACAGCGCTTCGGCGAGAATAACATCCGGGAAGGAGCGCCACTGGCAACACTCGAAGACGTGCTGGTGCCGCTTTACCTGGTGCATCGCTATCAGGTGGAGGCAACCAGCAAACTCGTCGGCGGAATGGACTACACGTTTGCGCTGCGCGGTGACGGACAAACGGCCACGCAAATCGTGGCCCCCGCGGAACAGCGGCGCGCTCTTGCGGCCGTGCTGGCAACGCTGAAGCCGGACGTCCTGGCTTTGCCCGAGCCGCTGCTGAAAATGATCCCGCCGCGTCCGCCCGATTATGAACGAGGCCGCGAGCACTTCAAGATTCATACCAGTCCGGTTTTTGATGCGCTCGCTCCCGCGGAAGCCGCGGCACAGCACACCTTGCAATTTCTTTTCAACCCCGAACGCGCGGCGCGGCTTGTGGAATTCCATGCCCTCAATGCGGAAAACCCGGCATTAGAGGAAGTCCTGGAGACCATACTTGCGGCGACATGGAAAACGCCGCACGGCGAAGGCTCATCGGGGCAAATCGCCAATGTCGTGGATATGGTCGCGCTCTATGACCTGATGGCGCTTGCCGCCAACGATCATGCCTCGGATGAAGTACGCGCCATCGCCCGGCTCGAGCTAGATGAATTGCATGGGTGGCTTAATGCCCCCCTGGCGGGTCGCCAGCCGATATCCGATCGGGCGCACCTCTCCTTCGCATCATGGCAAATCGAGCAGTTTGAGAAAGATCCGAAGCGCATGGAGCTCATGGCTCCTGCCGAGCCACCGGATGGGCCCCCCATCGGCACGGACGACGACGGGGATGGTTGGGACTGATTTTTCGGGTGCATTGGACGTGACTAAAGTCCTCCGCTGTCGTCTATAGCTGCTAGGAGGACCCCATGCCTCGACGCAGCTGGTATTTCCTGATTTCGGTTTCCGCCCTGCTGGCTCTCGGCTTCACCACCGCTCGAGCGAACCGGCATCACCACTCCATGAACATTTCCGGCGGCCACCGACAGCCCGCAACTGATTGCTCCGATCTTCGCATCCGCTTTGACGACCGGGACGCCATGGTGCGTTCTGAAGAGCGCACCTTAACCAAGTACGAAGCCGCGGTGTTGCAGGTTCATCCCCACAGCAACGGCGGAGTGCAGGTGGTGGGCTGGGACAAAGAGACCTATGCGGTGACAGCGTGCAAGGCCGCGTCGGGTTCGGGTGATGAGGCCGAACAAATTCTATCGCAGATCAAGATGTCCATCGAGAATGGTAAGGTGTCGACGAGCGGTCCTGGGGATGATGAGGAATGGACAGTTTATCTACTCATTCGCGCGCCGAAATCCGCGTCTATCGACATGGACACGATGAACGGTCCTATCTCTCTCTACGACGTGGACGGTAAACTCACGGCCCACGCCAAGAATGGCCCAATTAGCTTGAAGAATTTTTCCGGCGACGCAGAGATCACCGCTGTGAACGGCCCGATCAGCCTGGACGGCGGCAGGGGACGCGTGCGAATTCATACGGAGAATGGACCGATCTCTGTGGAATTGGAAGGGAAGACGTGGAGCGGAGAGGGCCTTTCGGCCGATGCCAAGAACGGCCCTCTGACATTGATGGTTCCGAGCGGTTACCAGTCCAGTTTCGTGGTCGAGTCCACGAACTACGCGCCGGTAAGCTGCAAGGCGAGTATTTGCGATAATGCGCGGAAGACCTGGGACGACGAGCACCGGCGCATCGAATATGGCAACGCGCCGGCGATGATCCGGCTTTCGACGGTGAATGGGCCGGTTACGGTGCGCGACTCGAAAGAGAACCTTTAAGAAGCCAAAGTTCTCCCTGGAGGGGCGGCCCGGCGGAATAATTTGAGCGCTCGGGAATGGACGCGCTCCGGCACTTGCGGATAAGATTTGGCGCATGCTGGAAGCCCGCGTAACTCAACCGACGACGGAAGCCGAAGCTGTTCGCTTGGCGCGCGAACTTTATGGGTTGGAGACTAGCGCGCGGGCGCTGCCCGGCGAGTACGACGATAACTTCCATTTGACTAGCGCAGCCGGACATGCGTTCGTCCTCAAAGTAATGCATCCGGCCCGGGAGCCTTCCTTTATCGATCTGCAGTGCCGGGCCCTGACGCATCTAGCGCAACGCGCGCCTCATTTGCCTCTGCCTCGCGTCAAACAAAATCGCCGAGGTGAACTGTTTACTTTGATGGCCGCCGCGGACGGCGCGGGGCGCCTTGTCTGGCTGCTTACTTTTGTGATTGGAACGGCTCTCGCCGAAGTCTGCCCGCACACGCCGGAGCTTCTTGGTGATCTCGGCCGTTTTCTCGGCGAGATGGACGCGGCGCTGCATTCGTTTACGCACGCCGCTGCCCATCGCGAACTGAAATGGGATTCTTCGCGCGCCGCTTGGATCAGGGACTTTGTCAAACATATCGCGGACGCGCAGCGGCGCGCGGTTGTCGAGAAGTTTCTGGCGCTCTATGAAGCGGAAGTCCTTCCCCTGTTGACGCGCCTGCGACGCAGCGTGATTTATGGCGATGCCAACGACCACAATGTGCTGGTCAGTAATCCTTGGCCCCCGCCGCGCAAGGTCGTAGGCGTGATTGATTTTGGCGACATGCATCACGGGCTCACGGTGTCTGAGCCAGCGATTGCCGCCGCTTACGCCATCCTCGGGAAGGAAGAGCCACTGCCGGCAGCGGCGGCAATCGTCGCGGGATATCACCGAGCGTTTCCACTCGATGACCTAGAGTTACGGGTTCTCTATGCTTTGATCGGCGCGCGGCTGGCCGTCAGCGTCACCAATTCCGCGCACCGCAAAACGATTAAGCCGGACGATCCGTACGTCACTGTCAGCGAAGCGCCCGCATGGGAGGCGCTGGAGCGGCTCGCAAAAATCCACCCGCGTTTCGCCCACTACACTTTTCGTGCGGCTTGCGGGCTTCCGCCCGTTCCGCAAGGTGAGGAGATCAAACGCTGGCTGGAAGTGCAGGCCGGCTCCGCTGCTTCGATTTTGGATGTTGATGTGGGAACGGCCCAGAGCGTTGTTTTTGATTTGAGTGTTGGCAGTACGTTCCTGGGGGCCGATCCGTGCGCATCGGAAACAGCCATACTCAGTGAAAAAATATTCCGTGAAATGAAACGTGCCGGCGCATCCGTTGGTGTCGGCCGCTACGATGAGCCCCGGCTGCTTTACAGTTCACCGCTGTTTGGGTCCGCCGGCAATCCCACAAGCGAGCGGCGCACAATCCATCTGGGAATCGATCTTTTTGCGGAACAAGGCACGACTCTGCATGCGCCGCTGGATGGCGTGGTCCATATCGTGGCGAACAATTCCTCTCCGCTGGACTACGGACCGCTGCTCATTCTGAGGCATGAAACCAGCGGCCGCGAGGAGTTCTTCACACTTTACGGGCATCTCTCCAAAGACGCTCTCGAGAGCCTCAAGGTGGGCCAGCGCGTCGCTCGAGGTCAACCATTCGCGCGCGTCGGTTCAGCCCAAGAGAACGGCGGCTGGACGCCACACCTCCATTTTCAGATCATCCTCGACGTGCTTGAGCTAGGGGCCGATTTTCCGGGTGTCGCCTACGCTTCGCAGCGTTTGGTATGGACGAGCCTCTCACCTAATCCAAATCTGCTGCTCGGAATTCCGGCCGATCGATTTCCAGCGAGAGAGCCGGCGTTCTTGGAGACGCTGGCCACGCGGCAAGCCCGGCTGGGAAGAAATCTGAGTGTCTCTTATCAGCATCCGCTGAAGATCGTGCGCGGCTGGATGCAGTATCTGTACGACGAAACCGGCCGGGCGTACCTCGACGTTTACAACAACGTGCCGCTCGTCGGGCACAGCCACCCCCGGGTGGTCCAGGCGGCGCAGGAGCAGCTCGCGCTGCTCAACACCAACACGCGTTATTTGCACGACAACGTGAACCGCTATGCCGAGCGTCTGACGGAGCTGTTGCCCGATCCGCTGCGTGTTTGTTTTTTTGTGAATTCCGGTAGCGAAGCCAACGAATTGGCATTACGTCTGGCACGCACACATACGGCCAAAGAAGACGTCATCGTTCTCGAACACGCCTACCACGGCCACACCAGCACGCTGATCGACATCAGCCCGTACAAATTTAATGGACCCGGGGGCAGCGGGAAGAAGCCGTGGGTGCATGTCGCGCCGCTGGCCGATGATTTTCGTGGCCCGTATGGCCGCGAAGACAAGCAAGCGGGCGCGAAGTACGCGCGTGATGTTGAGGAGATTCTTGAGCGTGCCCGCGCCGAGGGTCGTGGAGTCGCGGCGTACATCGCTGAAACATTGCCCAGCGTCGGCGGCCAGATTGTTTTTCCACCGGACTATCTGGCCGAGGTTTATCGTCACGTGCGCCGGGCGGACGCGGTTTGCATCGCCGACGAAGTGCAGGTGGGATTCGGGCGTCTGGGAACGCATTTCTGGGGGTTCGAGACGCAAGGCGTCGTTCCGGACATCGTGGTTCTTGGCAAGCCGATCGGGAATGCATTTCCGCTGGCGGCAGTCGTCACCACGCCGGAAATTGCCAATTCGTTTAACAACGGGATGGAGTTTTTCAGCACGTTTGGCGGCAACCCAGTCGCTTGCGCAGCAGGCCTCGCAGTGCTGGATGTGCTTGAAGAAGAGAATTTACGGCAACACGCCTTGCGCCTCGGCGCACATCTCATCGAGGGCTTGAAGTCTTTGCAGGTCCGCCATGCTTTGATTGGCGACGTACGCGGCTCGGGATTGTTCCTCGGTATCGATTTTGTGCTCGACCGTGAAACGCGCGAGCCTGCTCCGTGGCAAGCTTCGTACGTAGTTAATCGCCTTCGCGATGGCGGCATACTCACCGGCATAGACGGGCCGCATCACAACGTCATCAAGCTGCGCCCGCCGCTGGTTTTCTCCGCAGTCGACGCCGAACTATTCGTCAACAGGCTGGATGCTATTCTGCATGAGGACGCGGCACAGCCGCGCTGCTGAGGGGGGAGTCTTCGGCGCGCCGGGAAACCTGGCGCAAGCTGTGAGTTCGCGCCAAACCAACTCATTCCAGCAGGGCGCCAAGCTGGTCACGCGCGCTCCAGGGAGATGATCAAAGGGCTGCCCAGGCCCTCCGTGCCACCCTCGCCCAGGGCGAAAAACCTGAAGCCGTTAGCGGAATCTATTGGCTGCTGCGGCCCTGAACGGCTCGGAGAACAAGCGCTGGGAAATAGACAGCGCCGAAGAACCGATGCACATTGCAGCGCTCGAGCTTGAACTCTAGGTAAGTTCTGGTACGCTCTTTGATCTGGAGATGAAGGAAGCCAACAGCAAAGTCTTGCGTTAGAGGCAGATAGGGGCTTCGATCGTTGGCCAGAGGCTGGCATCCCATAGTGAGGCGCATCCCCCAGGGCCATTACCGCATCAAAATGGGGACCCCGTGAGGATCCGTGCCGGGCGCTTAAGGTAGCGAGAAGGACACACGCCGCACGGTCCGCTCTTCCAGCACTACATTACGGAGTTACAAAGGCAACATGGCTCGTTCGCTCGTTATTGTCGAATCGCCTGCCAAGGCGAAAACGATTAACAAATATCTGGGGCGAAATTTCACCGTCAAAGCGTCCGTCGGCCACGTGATGGACCTGCCCAAGAAAACGATCGGCATTCGTCTGCCTGGCGAAGAAGAGGGCGGCAGAAAGAAGAAAAAGGGCAAAGCTAAGAAAGGAAACAAGAGAGCAAAGGAAAAGCCGACCGGGAAGCCGATAACCCTGGATGACGAGAAAATCTTTGAGCCTACGCTTCAAATCATCGCGGGCAAAGGCAAAATTATCAATGAACTTCGCAAGGCTGCGCTCTCTGCGGATGCCATCTATCTGGCGGGCGACCCTGATCGCGAAGGCGAGGCAATTTCGGCGCACCTAGCCCTGGTTCTCTCCAAGCCTGCCAGGTTCATCGAGCAAGAACCCAGCGTTTCGAGATTTAAGAAGAAAGCGGCAACTCCCGAAGAGCTGGTTAAGAAAGAAGACCAGAGCGCTTCCAAAAAAGAAGTTGTGGCCATTGACCCCAAAAAGATCTTTCGGGTGACCTTCAATGAAATTACCCCTAAGGCCATTCGCGCGGCCTTCGATAAACCCCGGCAAGTAGATGCCAATTTAGTGGATGCGCAGCAGGCCCGCCGCGTGCTCGATCGCATTGTGGGCTACAAGGTTTCTCCGATTCTCTGGGACAAAGTTCGCCGCGGACTCTCCGCCGGGCGCGTCCAGACGGTGGCGCTGCGGCTGATCGTCGAGCGCGAAATGCAAATCCGCGCCTTCGTTCCGCAGGAGTACTGGACGATTCACGCGATGCTGGATGCCGGTCAGCCGCCGCTGTTCGAAGCCAAACTCTTCAAACACCAGGGCGAAGACATCGCCGTCTCGAACCAGGAGACCGCGGACAAGATTGTCGCTTCGGTTAGCAAGGCCAAGTGGCAGGTCGCCAGCGTCGCGCAAAAAGAAAAGAAACGCAATCCTCCGCCGCCCTTTACGACTTCCAAATTGCAGCAGGCGGCCTACAACCGGCTGCGCTATACCGCCAAGCGCACCATGTCACTCGCGCAGAAGCTCTATGAAGGCGTGGAGCTTGGTGATGAAGGCTCGGTCGCCCTGATCACTTACATGCGTACCGATTCAGTGCACGTTTCTAACGACGCGCTGCTCCAGGTCCGCGAGTTGATCCCCGAACGCTTTGGCCCAAATTATCTTCCGGAGAAGCCCAACTATTACAAGTCGAAGAAGGATGCGCAGGAAGCCCATGAGGCGGTGCGTCCGACCGACGCCACGCGTGCGCCAGAAGACGTCCGCAAGTATCTCGACGAGGACCTTTTCAAGCTTTACCAACTTATCTGGCAGCGCTTTGTTGCCTCACAGATGCTCCCGGCGATCTTCGATCAAACGACTATCGACATTTCCGCTGGCGACTACACTTTCCGGGCTACCGGCTCGGTGCAAAAATTCGACGGCTATCTCCGTGTCTATCAGATGCCCGCGTCGATCGCCGATCGCGAGGAAGACGAAAAAGATGACGAAGGCGAAGGCCGCGCACTTCCCCAGGTTGCGGAGGGACAAACGCTCCGCTTGGACAAGATTCGTCCGGACCAGCACTTCACCGAACCGCCGCCGCGGTTCAACGACGCCACCTTGGTTAAGGAGCTCGAGGAAGACGGTATCGGGCGGCCCTCGACTTACGCTTCCATCATTTCAACCATCGTCGAGCGCGAATACGTCACCAAGAATCAGGGACGTTTTTCACCCACCATGCTCGGCGAGCGCGTCAGCGTGCTTCTGATCAAGAGTTTCGAAGACATCTTTGACGTCACGTTTACCGCCCGGCTCGAAGAAGAGCTCGACGAAATCGAGGAAGGCAAGCGGCCTTGGCGCGAAGCCGTCAAAGAGTTCTGGGAAAAATTCGTCATTGACCTCGACAAGGCCGACGATGAGATGCTTTCTTACAAGGCCGGCATCCCCACTGGGAAGAAGTGCGAAAAGTGTGGCCAGGGTGAACTACTCGAGCGCATCAGCCGCCACGGCTTCTTTCTGGGCTGTTCGCGCTATCCCGAATGCGATTTCATTCAGGACCTCTCCCCGGAACTTTCCGAGGAGACCAGCGGCGAGCCTAAAATCGAGTATTGCGACAATTGCGGCAAGGAGATGGCCATCAAGCGCGGCCGCTTCGGCACGTTCCTCGCCTGCACCGGTTACCCGGACTGCAAGACCACCCGCCGCCTGGTCCAGGGCACGCGCATCGCGCACCAGCCCGATGAGCCTCTCGCTGAACTCTGCACCCTGTGCGGCAAGAATCTCGTGAAGAAAAGCGGCCGGTTCGGCGAATTCATCGGCTGTTCCGGCTACCCCAAGTGCAAGTACACACGCCCGATCACCATGGGCATCAAATGTCCGAAATGCCACGAAGGCGAATTCGTCCGCCGCGGCAGCGCCGGCAAAGGCGGCCGTGGACGCCCCCGCGTGTTCTACGGTTGCTCCCGCTACCCGGATTGCGATTTCACCACCCCCCACATGCCCATCGCCGAACCGTGCCCGAAGTGCGGCGCGCCTTTCATCGTCGAGAAGCGCACCAAGATCGGCGCCGTACACGCTTGCCTCAAAGAAGGTTGTGATTGGGAGCAGCTTGTCCCCGAAGCGCAGCCGCAAGCACAGCCGGAGGAAGCTCCGGTGCCTGTGGCGGCCAAGTCCTGACCTACCTGCTGCTAAAAGAAACGGCGCCTTGATTTCACTTCCCGCGGATTTATGCGCGCCTATACTGTACCTGGGGAGCTGTGGCGGCGAATGAAAGAAGCGATGGCGAAGTATCTTGAATACCTTCACTCGGTGAAGAATGCCTCGCCGCATACGATTCTGAACTACCGCAGAGACCTCGAGCAATTTCTCGCCTATCTGTCGCCGCCGGGGGCACGGCCCCCTGCGCTCGCTGGCGTTGCCCATCCCATGATTCGTGAGTTCGTCGCGCATCTCCACGATCACGGCCTAGCGAAGAGCTCCATCGCGCGGAAGCTCGCGGCCCTGCGCTCGTTCTTCAAATACTGCGTGCGCCAGGGCCGTTTGAAGGAAAACCCCGCGCGTCTCGTTCCCACGCCGAAGTTGCCGAAGCGCATTCCTTCGGTGCTCTCAGCGGAAGAGATGAATGGCTTCCTCAATCAGCTGGCCGGGGCGGGACAATTCGCGCCAGGCGGCCGGGCGTCTTCCAAAAAGAGCGCCTTGCGCCCGGCGACATCATCTCCGGAACTGCAGGGCGGGCCGAGTCGTTCTGTATCAACCGAAGAAGGCTTGCTCCTTCGCCGCGACCGAGCGCTCCTGGAACTTCTTTACGCCGCAGGCCTGCGCGTAAGTGAACTCACCGGCCTTAATCTTGCCGATATGGACCAAAAGGAACGCATTCTCCGCGTCCGTGGCAAGGGACGCAAGGAACGCATCGTTCCTTACGGTGCTAAGGCCCAGGATGCGCTGGAAAAATACTGGCCTCTGCGCGAACAGCTCCTGGTGCAAACGGTTCGAACGGGTGGCAGACCGGAGCCGCACGCCGAAGCGGTCTTCCTCAATTATTCCGGCCGCCGCCTTACGCCGCGCTCCGTCGGACGAATCCTCAAAAAATACGTTCGCATCGCCAACGTCAACTGGGACCTGCATCCGCATTCCTTGCGTCACGCGTTCGCGACGCATCTGCTCGCCGACGGAGCCGATCTTCGCGCCATTCAGGAACTTCTCGGCCATCAATCACTCTCCACCACACAGAAATACACCCACGCCTCCATCCGCCAGCTGATGGACGTTTACGACAAGGCGCACCCGCACGCCTGATTCCGGCATCTATTCGGTTTGCCAATCCGGAGGGCTAAGTTACCCTGGGGAGCCGCCAAACTTTGAATATGCGACTGCCTACTCGACTCTCGATGGCCGCTTGTTTGCTCGGGTGCACGGCCTTGCCGCTGCCCGCAAACGCTCAAGGGAACTACGAAATCCAAGTGTATCCGTACCAAACCGTCGAGCCTCACCACACCATGGTGGAGCTCCACTCCAATTTCACGTTTCAGGGCTCCAAATCCACCGATGACGGCACGCTTCCCACCAACCACCAATGGCACGAAACCATCGAGATCACCCATGGATTTAATGGTTGGTTTGAAACCGGCTTCTACATTTTCACTTCCGCGAAGAGCGGCCAGGGTTGCGACTATGTTGGCAGCCACATCCGCCCCCGCGTGCGCGTTCCTCCCCAGTGGCACTGGCCCGTCGGTATCAGCCTTTCGAATGAAATCGGGTGGCAGAACCGCCGGTACTCCGCGGATACCTGGACGTGGGAGATCCGCCCGATTGTTGATAGACAGCTCGGCCGGTGGTATCTCTCCTTCAATCCCACGTTTGACCGGTCCTTCCATGGCCCGGGCGTGAATCAGGGGCTGGTATTCTCTCCCAACTTCAAATTCAGCTACGATTTCACCAAGAAGATCGCGGGCGGTATCGAGTATTACGGCTCGCTGGGTCCGGTCACCGGCTTCGACCCGGTCAGCCAGCAGCAACAGCAAGTTCTCCCCGCCATTGACCTGAATCTCTCGCCCAAATGGGAAGTCAATTTTGGGTTGGGTGTGGGTGTGACGCGTCGGACGGATCACCTGCTTGCAAAGATGATTCTCGGCTACCGTTTTGATTTCTAAAGCGTCTTTGAGAAGGAGCTCCTGGGGCCCGCTATGAACTACCATCTCGCGCAGATCAATATTTCTCGCCTTATTGCTCCGCTCGACGATCCGAAGATCGCTGAATTCGTCTCGCAACTTGGGCCGATCAATGCGCTCGCGGACAAGGCTCTGGGATTCGTCTGGCGGTTGCAGTCGGAATCCGGCAACGCCACGGACATTGCCTACAATGAGGACCCCTTCGTGATCGTGAATATGTCGGTTTGGGAGTCTATCGAGACGTTGCGCGAGTTTGCCTACAAGTCAAGTCATCGGGAAGTTTTTCGCAACCGCGCGAAGTGGTTCGAAAAGGCGGTCAAGCCCGGTTATTGTCTGTGGTGGATTCCGTCCGGCCACATTCCTACAGTGGCCGAGGGGCGCGAGCGGCTAGAACACTACCAGCAACACGGCGCGACGCCACATTCGTTCTGGTTTTCACAGCCATTCCCTCAGCCCACCGACCAAGGCGTGTGCGTCTAGATAATGTGTTTTTTGGTTCGAAGGCCTAGACGAAAAACGGCCGGCGGGAGTTCCTGCCGGCCGTTCAAGTGATTGCGGTTTCCTGCTTACCGGTGTCCACCGCGAGAGCCACCTCCGTGGAACCCGCCTCCCATGCCGCCGTGTCTGCCGCTCTCGTGGAACCCTCCGCCTGCGCCACCGCGGAAACCATCTCCGTGGAAACCACCGCGCTCAAAGCCGTCCCGTCCGCGAAAACTGTGTCCCCGGCCTACGAAGCCGTGTCCGTAATAACCATGGCGTCCATAGAATCCGGGACGGCCGTAGAAACCCGGCCGCCCATAATAGCCGTGGAACCAGGGACCCGCTCCGATGAAAACGCCGCCGGCGAAGTAGTCAGGGCCGTAATAGCCGTAGGGCGCACAGGCGTACGGGTAGTAGCCATAATAACCATAGGCACAGACCGGAGCGGGGCTTACGTAAGCCGGGCCCACTCCAACACCGAAAACGACTCTTTGGGCATGGGCGAACGATGCCGAACCTAAACCGATACCGAACAAAGCAAGAATCCTTAGATAGCGCATGTTGGGACCCCTTCTGAAGTCCACCACTCCAACCGCATACGATCGTAAGACCTTCAGGTGCTTCAGTTTAGGGCTGAACCACCCACTTTACTAAACCCATATGCAGGTGGAAAGTTGCATGCCGTTTCACCCGGCAATGGAACATGGGCCAGGCACTGGAGAACTTCTGTCGTCCGGCTGGAGGATTGCTTTTCACACTCGCCGATGTGAGTATTCTTCCCGTGCCCGGCTGTCCATGAAAATAGCCATCAAGCCATTGCCGCCAATCCTTACTGCCCATTTGTTTTCCAAGCTCGATGGCCTGCTCCTCGACCTGCTGCGTTCTCTCGCTCCTGAAGATTGGGAAAAGCAGACGGTTTCCCCGAAGTGGACGGTCAAAGACGTTGCGGCGCATTTGCTGGACACTCCGCTGCGCGGCGTTGCCATCGGTCGCGACGGCTATGTCGCTGAAAGTCCAAGAATTAACTTACCTGCTGATTTGGCGGCTTACATCAACCGGTTAAATCAGGAAGGTGTCACTGTCTATCGGCGACTGAGCCCGGCGGTCCTCGTTGCGCTGATGGAAGTGGCCACCAAATTATTGGCGGAATACCACGCTTCCCGCGATCCGTATGCGCTGGCTCCCTACGGCGTAAGCTGGGCTGGCGAAGAAAAATCTGCAAACTGGTTTGACACCGCGCGCGAATTCACCGAGCGCTGGCATCACCAGCAGCAGATCCGACTCGCCGTAGAAAAGCCCGGCATCATGACTCGCGAACTCTACTATCCCGTCCTGGATTGTTTTCTGCGTGCTTTGCCGTTCGCCTTTCGCAGCGTTTCCGCAAAGCCCGGAACATACCTGCAGATCAATGTTTCCGGGGAATGCGGGGGCAGTTGGTATCTCTCTCGCGCCGAACAGGCATGGCAGATCACCGAAGGGCCGCTCGGGGATAAGCTTTCGGAGTCGACCATCCCGCAGGAAATCGCCTGGCGCATCTTCACCAAGGGCATCGACCGTGAGTCTGCGCTTTCTCAGGTGAAAGTCACAGGCCACGTTGCGCTGGGTCTTCACATCCTCGAAATGGTCACTATCGTCGCCTAAACCTGAAAACCTGGCGTATTTTCGGTATTTGGCTCGTTGACGACTCGAGCCAGAAACCTCTATAATTAGGGTTTGCTTTAGCGCTGGGAGGACCGATGTACGCCGTTATTCAGACCGGGGGAAAGCAGTATCGCGTCGCGCCCGGCGACACCATCCGCATTGAGCGGGTCGATGGCAAAGTAGGGGAAAAGGTCAATTTTGGGTCCGTGTTGGCCGTCCATACGGACGACAAGAAGGTCTTGTTGGGGGACGATGCCGGAAAAGCGTCAGTGAGCGGCAAGATCGTCCAGCAGGGTCGCGCCAAGAAGGTCACTGTACTCAAGTTTAAGAAAACCAATCAGTACAAGATTCAACGCGGTCACCGGCAGAACTACACGGCCGTCGAGGTCAGCGATATCAAGCTGTAACTTGACATTCCGCCGGGCTTCAGCCTGGCAGTTTTTCTCGAAAAGGATTACGTCATGGCACATAAGAAAGGCGGCGGCTCCTCTACAAACGGCCGCGATTCGCACGGCCAAAGGCTAGGAGTCAAGCGCTTCGGCGGGCAGCTCGTCAACGCCGGCACGATCCTGGTGCGGCAGCGCGGCACCAGGCATCAGGCGGGAGAAAATGTCGGTCAGGGCAAGGATGACACGCTCTTTGCGCTGGTTACGGGCGTCGTGAAGTTCGAAGACCGGGGCCGCCACGGTCGCTTCATCAGCGTTGAGTCCGCTGAACAAGCCAAGTCCGCCGTGAGCTAATCGTATTTTGTGGGTGTGGACTTCAGTCCGCCCTTCCTCGATTCCGCGGTCCGGCCTCGCTGGACCGCGTTTCTGTTTTCGATCCAGCTATTGGCCCGGCAACACAGCTCAAAGGCCCGCTGGGAAAGAATTTCTTGTACGCGCTACGTCCGTGCGCGGGAACGATGGCAAGTTCTGACACTTTTTCGTGAAGCTCGCTGAGCTTGCCGACGATTTGGTTCGCAAGTGACACGTCATTGTCGCTATCGCGCAAGATGAGCGACTTGCCGACGCGCTCTTCGAACCCACGCTCCTCGTCAACGGCGTCGCCGACATAGAACAGGCGTAGTGTTGGCGACAGGTTCAGGAAAATGCCCACGCTCCCGGGGGTATGGCCCCGCAACGGCACGACCACGACCGAGCCGTCTCCGTAAAGATCGGTGCTCTCGTCAAAGGTTTCGTACGGCGTAGGTTCGAATTGCAAAGTGGGCGCGGCAATCGGCGGAAACTCTTGGGTGTGCGCGGCAATCACGTAGCCACCAGCCTGTACGCTCGGATTCGCTGCGAATTGCAGCTCTTCGCGGGTGAGCAAGACGGGCAGATGCGGCAGGTCCATCAAGCCGCCGGCGTGATCCAAGTGCACATGCGACAAGATCGCCCAGCGCAGCTTCGCCGGATCTTCACCGATGCGACGAAGCAAATCCGGAAGCGGCACTTTCGGCTTTAGCTGCCCGGCGAGGGACTTGAGTTTGAACCACGTCCGAAACGGGAACCCGGAAATCTCCCGGTCGTACTGGCTGGAGCTGCCCGTGTCAATCAGCAGGTCGCCTGCGGGATGCTGTACCAGGATGCTTCCGGCGGTCAAACCGAAAGAAAAGCTGCTGAATGTTTTCGCCGTTTCGACCCAACACGCGGAAAGACCAGGAATCGTGGAAATCACGGGCACGGCGCGCCCATGCGGTGCCGCACGCGGCAGTGCCGCTCGCCGGAAATAGAGCACGTATATGGCAACAGCCACCACCGCTATGAACGCGAAAAGTAGCAAGGCAATACGTTTGAGCAAGCGGGGCATCGGGATGCGGCCTCCGTGGCGGGATTTCGCGTTTCGATAGTTTGCTTATGTTATCTTTTTCAGCGGTGACCGCCTAGCGGTCAACTTTTGGGGAGTTTTATTCCTGTGTTCGTTGATGAAGCCAAGATATTCGTGAAAGCGGGAGACGGCGGCAACGGCTGCGTGGCCTTCCGGCGCGAAAAATACGTGCCCCGCGGCGGTCCCTCCGGCGGCGACGGCGGTCATGGCGGCAGCATCTATCTCGAAGCGAATTCGAACGACAACACGCTGCTCCGCTATCGCTACAATCGCGAATTCAAGGCCGATCGTGGCCGCCACGGCGAAGGCTCCAGCTGCACCGGCCATTCCGGCGCGGACCTGATCTTGCAAGTTCCCATGGGCACGCTGGTGTTCGACGATCAAAGCGGCGCAACCATCGTCGATCTCGCCAGCCCTGGCCAGCGCGTACTGATCGCGCACGGTGGCCGCGGTGGACGTGGCAATCAACACTTCGCCAAGCCTTGGCATCAGGCCCCGCGCGAACACGAAGATGGATTTCCCGGCGAAGGGCGCCATCTTCGCCTCGAGCTGAAACTGCTGGCCGATGTCGGCCTGGTGGGTTACCCCAATGCTGGCAAGTCCACCTTGATTTCCGTGATCTCGGCGGCACACCCGAAAATCGCCAACTATCCCTTTACCACGTTGGAACCAAATCTAGGGGTCGTCAACGCCGACGGGGGAACCGGCGGGCACGGCACCGAGTTGGGCCGTACTTTTGTCGTCGCCGATCTTCCCGGCCTCATCGAAGGCGCACACGAAGGCGCGGGCCTGGGCATCCGCTTCCTCCGCCACGTCGAACGCACGCGCCTTCTCGTCCATCTGATCGACACGAGCGACTCCAATGCCGACGATCCGGTACATTCCTTCGAAGTCATCAATGGCGAGCTGGAAGCCTTCAGCGCGTCGCTCATCGAAAAACCCATGATCGTCGTTGCCACCAAGCTGGATGCCACGACCGATCGTGCGCGGCTCGAAGCTCTTCGTGATTCTTGCCAGCAGCGCAACCTGGAATTCCACTCCATTTCTGCGGCCGCGGGTGACGGCGTGAAAGATCTGGTTCGTTCCATCGCTGACGCTCTGGACAAGATTCCCCGCGCGGCTCGTGGTTCGTCCATCGAAACGTTGACTGCCGAGGGCGAGGACCAGCAAGCGTTATCTACGCCTATTGACCGCCCGAGGATGGCCACGAACAAAGAAGAAGATTCGTGAGAGAATTACGTATATCGTCCGCGGCCTTGATTCACTATGGGCCGTCCGCACCTTCTTGGGAGTCTCATTGACCACCGCGCAAGCCCACCGCATTGCTGCAAAGCACCAGCCTCGCCGTATTGCGATTTTCGGCGGCTCCTTCGATCCCATCCACAACGGCCATCTTTCCGTCGCCCGCGCTGCCGACCGGCGCTTCAACTTCGACGAACTCCACCTCATCCCCGCGAGCCGGCCGCCGCACAAGCTGAAGCAACACCTCGCGCCCTTCCCGCACCGGTTTGCCATGATTTCGCTTGCCAGTACCGAACACCCGCACTTCGTTCCTTCGCTCGCCGAAGCCGGCGAGGATTTCAGCGGCACGCAACTCCACTATTCGGTGGACACGGTGCGCTACTTTCGTCACCGCTACCGCGGCCACGGCGATGGTCTCTTTTTCATCATCGGCGCCGATGCGTTCCTGGACATCCCCATGTGGAAGGAGTACGAAACGCTGCTCGGCCTTTGCGATTTCATCATCGCCAATCGCCCGGGCATCCGCCCGGAAGCCCTGCGCCTGGTCATTCCGCCGGACTTGATGGCGCGGCCCGATGCAAAAAGAGAAGCCGAATATCCCTCCCAGGTCGTCGCGCACCTGCACAAGTCCACTATTTATCTGCTCGAAAATGTCTCCAGCGACGTTTCCGCGACGGACGTCCGGCGCCACGCGCACCGCGGCCAGTCCATCCATGGACTTGTTTCCGCGCGCGTCGAGGAATACATTCTCAAGCAAGGCCTATACCGGTGAAATTCGAATCCTTGCCGCAGGGCGTCCGCCTCGCCGTCGAAGCCGCACAAGAAAAGAAAGCCGCGGGCCTCACCGTGCTCGATCTCACCGCCGCGGGCGCCTTCACGGACTATTTTGTGGTCTGCACAGGCTACAGCACGCCGCAGGTGCAGGCCATCTGCACAGAAATCGAAATGCAGCTTTATAAGAATCTTAACTGCTCGCCCGAACATCGCGAGGGATATCGCTCCGCCGAATGGGCGCTGCTCGATTTCGGCGGTTTTGTCGTGCACGTTTTCAGCGAGCAAGCCCGTCGCTACTACGATCTCGAGCGCCTGTGGCGCATGGCGCCCAAGCTCGATATTCCCGACCAGCCGGACCGTCCTTCTTCCGGGCGAAATACGCCGGATTCGCCCTTTGGGCACGAACACTTTGCCGGCGAGGCCGTTTCCAACCCGCCCGAGAGCGGTCGTTGGCGGCAATGACCGCGGAACGATTGCCGTGGATTGCCGCTGATCCCGCATCGCTGCGTCTCCTTGAACTTGCCGAGAAAGTCGCGGTCGCTCCGGCCACTCTCTTAATCACCGGTGAAAGCGGCACCGGTAAAGATCATCTCGCTCGGCTTGTTCATGAACTCGGTCCGCGCCGCGACGCGCCGTTCCTGAAAATCGATTGCGCTAGCCTTCCGCCGCAGCTCGTCGAAAGCGAACTATTCGGCCACGAGCGCGGTGCCTTTACCGGCGCGGTGGAGCGCAAGCTCGGCCGTTTCGAGCTCGGCGGCAACGGCACCATCCTTCTCGATGAGGTC
>WNFS01000156.1_pt1 | contig 48579 bp, 31 predicted proteins | sample 5400141 | NCBI WGS metagenome assembly WNFS01 (sample SAMN13153358, study PRJNA577476) | soil metagenome | isolation source: 60 cm saprolite under Madrone tree | place: USA:California | collected 2016-06-14
CGGGCTATGGAAACCGTGGAAAAACAAACTACGTTTTCCCACCGTTCCCACAGCCCCTATGCTGCTAACAAATTAAGATGAAAAAGCAGCCGACCCAAAAACAACTGACGATCGTTTACACAAAATCCTTGACGCTACCGAGTGTTACTATTGATGTTCTGTTCCGCAATCAGTTTTGATTATCAATAATGAGTAGTTTTCGTCGAGATAACGATCTTTCGAGTGGCTCGTTTGCCACTTTCTTTCGCTTACCTAAGCAACCGGGGGCAGCTTGGCCCGGATGGTCACGTTACCGCCGACAGATTTCTGATTCTCACAAGGTTGTAAGCGGCGGTAGCGAACTTGAAGATCCAACCCACCAGCTCCAAACCTCGGTGTCGAGTCTTGCGCAACAGTCCCACGGTCTTGAGCCAACCGAAAATCTCTTCTACTCGTTTGCGTTTGTTGGGTAAACGAAACAAGCGGGTCACGTTGGCGGCCGACAAAGCTTATGACACGCAAGCTTTCGTCAGCGACTTGCGGCAACGACGAGTGACTCCGCACGTAGCGCAAAACAAGAAACGACGCAGAAGACAATGCGCGGCTGTCTGCTGCGGTACGTCCAGGGGAATTGCAGAGTATCGAACCGTTGTGTTGTGAAGCCAATTCGTCTGCTTACTACCATTGCCTCATAACAAAACCTACTCGAAGAGTGATATTGACTTGCACTAATCCCTCGCATATCATAGCCGGCATTCAGAAGTCTCTAATCAATTTGGCTTCAGAGTTCTACCGGGCCTCGTGGTCCAAGCGCATTAGTCGTTAGGAGTTCTGCACTTTATCCCGACTAGATAAATCTCTTTTGATTTATTTCGGCCGAGTTGATGCTTTGACTTCCCCGGAATGACCAGTGGCGATCTAACGATTCATTAATGTTGGTCGAACGGAAGGGTTGAGTCTGGCAAGTACCCGTTAGATTTCCATGGAGGAAATTATGAAAAGGCTCGTCTCAAACATCACGATGATCGCCCTCGCCCTAGCGATGTTCATCCAACCCTTAGCTCTCACGTCGAGAGCGAAGACGAATTCGCGATCGAGCGCGCCTACCGGAGAGTCCGTTCCGGCAGGTGCCAGCGCACTCGCAATGGCTTACCCACTTGCGAAAATTCGTAATAGAACTATCTTTCAGGCGACTGGTACAATTAGGTACGCCAGCCTGCTTTGCAAAGACGATCGCTTCAGCGTGCCCGCCGGCGTACTACAAAAAGATGGTTCGATTAAGGAAGCCGTTTGGCAGGCCCGCAGGAGAGGTGCCTGCCTCATTACGCGGATTGATGCCCAACTTCAAGGAGCAGGCAGGGGCGTAACTTCATACTCTTCCAGCGGTACGAGCTACGGCAATTTCATTATTCAGGGTACGCAAACCGATTTTAGGGTGTGGTCCGATCATGAGTTGGCCGCAGAAAATGCGAAAAGCAGGGAAGGCAAGAGCCCTGGATTTTATATTACCAACAAGACTAAATGGCCGATCTCAATCGCCTTGAGTCAGGTCGGGTGCTTGTATTATCAAACGATTCAGCCAGGTCAGGTATTTAAGCGAAACACCGGTGCGGTGTGGTTTACCATTCAAGCAAGCATTCAGCCCGATGGGAAAGAGCAAAGGACACACTGGGATTGCGTTGCACCGGTCGCCGCCGTTGTCGGGACAGTCCTACTTGCTGCAGCCACGGCAGGGGTTGGGGCATTTGCAGCGGTACCCACCGCGCTAGCCCCCATAGCGACAAGTGCCGCGGTGACAGTTAGTGGCGCGGCTGTGTTTGCTGGAACGGTGGCCGCGACAAAAGCGCTTGCAATAACCGTTGGAGTGGTCATAGCGAAAAATGGGAACGCAAACCTGGTAGGTCAGTACGCGGGGCCTGAGTGGCCTTTTAGGTGTAATCAAATGCCGACTTATGAAATAGTTGGCGGCCCAGGCCAACCAATAAGACTTCCAGACGGGGGATTCATACTGGAGCCAGGTACGCCACTGCGGATCATCAAGGTGAATGATTGTGGAAATAGCATGATGGCGACCACTCCGCCCAGAAGATAGAGGGAACTTGCAGGCATCTCCCAGGCAATCGCCATCCATCTCGCTCGAAACTACGCCATGATGGCGATTCGGCGTAGGGTGCGAGTAGCCTAAGCTGAGGGCTGATACAAGAGTTGAAACGTTACCCTCATTTCCTCATTCGGCGCGTAGAATAGGTTGCGAAGAGTGTCCACTGCGGGGAGCCAATCTTAGTAATGTAGCTGATGTAAAGACAGGCCTTAGCTTATTGAGTAGTTAAGGCCTGTCACAAGCAAGTCACAAAGTTTTGGCTTTGGATGCCGACTTAGGTTTCCAGAGCCTTATTTTTTCTGGCCATTACTTGCACCGAGGCCGAAGGCCAAAACGTTATGTACCGGCTGGCTCGCTAATATTCGACTCGCTATGGAATCTTGCACAGCTAAGAATCATCGTCAATTCCATAGAGGGCTTTTCCGCCGTAACTATGGAAAAACCACCAAGCGTATATCCCTATCGGCCAGAATGCGAACATCGTGATCGGGGCCGCGATGAGCGCTAACGTTCTGCCGATAGATTTGCGTCGGTGCATATGAATCGCAGCCGACCAGAACAGAAGGGCTATGAGTAAGACTGCTCCAAACACGAGTATCGCAGTTGGTATCTGTTCTGGTCTCCTAAAGTTCTTTTCAATGATCCAAGGCGCCGCGACGATGCCGCAAGTGTAAAATGCAGCTACCGCAGCGTATAACATAGCCAGCGTTCCATTGTGATCCTTCGCAGACATATATGAACCCCGCATCGGTAGTAGTGGCGGGTACTTCCGGTATCGACAGCCAATCTTGTGGTGTCTTGGTGACTTCATTTCGCGTCTTCTCCTTCAGAAATCCTTGACCAATTTGATAAGTCTCGCCCGTGTAGCCTCCCGCCTCATTTTCTCGAGTGTCGACTGCTTTCCAGAGCTTTTCTCTTTCTTGCCATTAATAGAGCCCATGTTGACGTTAGCAAGCGCAGCAAGTCGAGCGGACACGCTTGCTGCCAGCTCAACGGACTGAGGCATGAATTTCAGATATCTTTGGGTTTCTATGATGGAAGCGTGTCCGGCGTATTCCTTAATGCCATTTATTGGAACTCCGGCCAAAGCAAGATTTGTTAAGCAAGTGTGACGAAGATCGTGAGGGCACCAACCGCCTGGCACCGTCTGGCCATAGCGAATGCCAACTGTCTCGGAAGCTTCTTTTAGAATGTCGCGGAACCAATGATCAGGCTGCGTGAGAACGCGCCTTCCGCCATGCTTTCCCTGTGCCCTGCGTTGAGCAATAAGAGTCGTTGCGGAAGGCGCTTTGATGGTGCGCCATTTCTTTGTTTTGGAAGAATAGATTTTCACGGTTCCGAAGCGAACATCGGACTCTTCCCAACGCATTCGTCGGAGTTCGGCCATACGCCCCGCGGTTATTAAAGCAAGTTGGAAAAAGAACAGAGCTTCGTGCCATTCACGCTTCGCGGAGAGCGCCGCAGATATTTTGGCAATCTCTTCGTCGGAGAGAACGCGATCACGTTCTTCTTCTACTTTTTTCGTTAGGGGGCTGCGGGGTACTTGGAAGGACTTTAGATCCGGGAATGCTTCAACCGCATGGTTCAGAGCAGCCTTGATAGTGTTGAGTCCTCTTCTGATTGATGATTTCTTCAGGGGTCTTTGATTCTCTTTACCACGCTCGGTTTCAGCGGCGACCCAAAAAACAAAGTCATCTCTTGTCACCGTGCTGACATGACGATTAGGGCCTGCGAACTTGCCCCAGCGTTCAAGCGTACGCAGATGTCCGGGCATCTCACGCCAGTAGGTGGTGTCATCGGTTTTGTTAGCGAGAAGGTATTGTCAGGTTAACGGCAGAAGATGTAATCAGGCTATTCATTCGGCATAATCGTTTCATGGCATCTCCGTCTCTCTATTATCGTCATCGCTTCCCAGTCGAGATCATCAGTCATTGCGTCTGGTTATATTTTCGCTTCACTTTGAGCTTCCGCGATGTCGAAGAAATGTTAGCTATGCGCGGTGTGACCCTTAGCTATGAGACGGTTCGAGAATGGTGCTTTAAGTTCGGCCAGACTTATGCCAACGGAGTGCGACGCAAATCTCCTCGACCGGGCGACAGGTGGCACCTTGATGAAGTGTTCCTAAAGATCAATGGACGCGTCCATTACTTATGGCGAGCAGTAGATCAGGATGGCGACGCATTGGATATCCTGGTCCAGAGACAAAGAGATAGGAAAGCTGCCAAAAAATTCTTTCGCAAGCTGTTAAAGGGCTTGCGGTATGTCCCGCGAGTAATCATCACAGACAAACTGAAGAGCTACAGCGCGGCGAAAGCTGAGGTGATGCCGGGTGTCGAACATCGCCAGCATAAGTATCAGAACAACCGAGCTGAGAATTCACATCAGCCGACCAGATTGCGAGAGAAGATTATGAGGAAGTTTAAGTCAGCAGGACACGCCCAACGCTTTCTCTCCGCCTTCGGGATCATCACGTCATTCTTTCGAGTGGGGAGACATCTGTACAGAGCTAGCGGTTACCGGGACGTGATGAAGTCGAGATTCGCCGTGTGGGAAGAGGTAACTGCCACCCAAGCAAATCGTTAATTGACCAGATGACAAGTATGTGGATTCATCTTGTCCGAGTTGATGATTCTGTCTCTTCAGAAGTTAAGTTGACAATGCCGTCAAGACCTATTTCCGCTTTCGCGAAGATGACCCCTTATTGGATTCTAGTCTTCTAATAAGTCTCTCTCCCCTCAAGAGAGTACCTTGCAATCGGCGGTCAGCCACCGCTTCGCGTTTGCGTTCGTTTGGCTCAAGCGCAATGGCCAACCTTGATAAAGGATGCGAGTTGTTTTGGAAGACTGGCACCTGTGATCGAGAATCGCAAAATCGCAAGCCTGACCCGATTTTAGTTTCGGGCTCCTTACAAAGGTTCTTTTGTAAGGTCTGTATCACGCGCAAGGATGCGCGGTTTGTAATGAAATACTTCCGGATCTACGGTTCTGTTGATCTCTATGTGGCGATGTACTTCCTCTGCGATGACTCTTTTGGAAGGGCGTCGCCCTCTTCCTTCGTCAAACGATCCAGACGCCAGAACAGACCTCATTTTTCGCAGGAGAAAGCTCCTCTTCCCAATCCAAAAGACCCAAGGGTCATTCGAAGCCTTGGCAGAGATTACATAACACATCTCGCCGTCAACAAACTGTTCCTTAATGATCTTGGCTTCAGAGAGATCCCTTATAACGTCAGCAAACGTATACGGCCTCAGGGTTGGTATTAAGAGACCCGGAATCGTCAGAATCGTGCCATTTGACGGCTTGACCGCGCGATCAACCAAGAAGTCGAAGTCCCTCTTCCGTTCAAAGTTGAATCGATCGTCCGGCGTCACTCGGTCGAGTGCCCAAATGCAGTGTTCCTGACCGTCGGACCAAATCGCAGATTCTCGTGAAGTCTTCGTCAATCGGTTCAACCAATCAAATCGAAAGAGTTGTGGTTTCTCAAAAAATGTTCTGAACAACACGAGTGGCTTCGCACGTCTTGTGTTGTCATCTAATATCGATTTCGCGTTCGGCAAGACTCGCATCTCGCCGTTGTCTTCATAGGATCCGGCGTGCTCGTAAGTTGCCAACATCTTTGCGAACACTTCCGGCGCATTCTTGGCAGTTTGGCTATGCGCACTACGGCCCGCCCACACGCAGCAGATCATCAGAAGTAATGCCGCAAAAGCAATTCGAGATCTCGTGGAAATCATAATTTGTATTTAGAGCTTGTGAACTTAACCGAATGAACCGCTCTCACTCAGAAGCGGCTTTTCCCGACGAAAGTCTCCTTGAAGAAGTGCTGAATCTGTTGCTTCATTATCCGCATCTCATCGTTTGTAGGATCCCTGTCTTCACCCTTCATATGCTGATGCATATCCCAAGTGTTCGTTATCGGCCCCAGCGGTCCCGTTGAAAGATTGTAAACCATCCACATATGCGTGGGCGAAACAGCGTCCATTATTGGGTGCATGGCCATCCCGAAATGGAAGAGCGCTTTTTTACGGTTCTCGGTATACTGCGCCATGTTGACCGACTGGTTTGATGCAGCCATATAAATTCTTGCAAGTTCAAGCTCGTCCGTTGTAAATCTCGCAGCCGCATTAATAGCCGCCTGAGTAGCCGCTGCCAATCCGTCCTTCTTCACCCAGTTTCCGGGCACCATCGCATGAAGAAATGCTTGATCGACCTTCAAGGTGTTAAAAGGCTCGCCTGTGGGTGATATCGAATCACCCCAGTCTACCTCACGGCTTCCTAGGAACGTGTCGTTCAATTCGTCCTCCGTTAGACCGAAGTCCTCTAGACTTTCTCGAAGAATCTTATCGTGCTTTTCGGAGGGCCATGGAAGCGCGGACCCGCCCGTCGAGTGCTTCAGAGCTACCGCGGAAGGGGCTGCAAATTGATTAAGCCCCGATGGCCGCGACGCTACTCTCGTTGCACTCCGAAGTGTGTCCCAAGTCGCCTTTTTCTCCAATAATTTTGCCTCAGCAGCGTTTTCAGTCTGACAGACACCAATGTCCGAGAGCGCCAGCCCGGTTGGATCAACTGAATTCACGGGGTCGTTGTTGACGTAACTATAGCGATTGAAGCTTTGGGGACTAGCGACGGACATGCTTCCGGCATAGGGATCAGGACTGGTCCAGCGTCCGCTCGATGAATCGAACTGCCGCCAGAGCGTGTGCGCCATGCTGGTCGCATCGTCTGTCTCCATTCCGGCGTACTTCTGTCGCGCGTTATCTCCGGCGGTGTATCCCTGACTCGAAGACCGCATCCCTAGGGTGCCAATCTCTTCACCAAACGGCGCGTAGTCATGACGTGACACAATCGCTCCCGTGCTGCTGGTGATCGCTCGAGGCGAGCCTTGCTGATCGGTGAAGAGATATTGCGTGCCGCCAAGCGTGGCGGACGAACCATACTCCACGACCAGCTTCCCGCCAGCGTCATACACGACCACGTTCGTCAACGAAGTACCGACCATCGTGGCCACTCGCTGGCCGCCGGCGTCATAGATGCTTTTGACTACGCCGGTATCGTTGAGGTTTGAAGACTGTTTCTGACGATTGTTGGCGTCGTATTGGAACTGGAGATTGCGGAACTTCGAATCGACGGTGATGTTGCCGGCGTCATCGTAGGTTACGCCTGAGTTAAAGCGATTCGTGGTTTGGCTAATCTGTCCGGACTCAACCCAGACCGGTGAGAAGGGATTGCTGCCGTTCTGTGACTGGTACTGAAAGCGATTACCGAAGACATCGTAGTTATAGTTGACTAGCCAACTCGGCTGGTTATTATCGCCGCGAGACTCCCGCGCCGAAGACAACCGTCCCAGCGAGTCGTAGGCGAAGTTCTGTTGCCATTGTTTCTGAGTGGCAATCGTCCCCTCGATACGCGCAATCTGTCCATTGTCCTTGGTTTCGTCCAGAGTGTTCGTAGCTGGATCGTAGACCCCATACTTGTAGTCGTAATGCTGAATCTGCGTCCCGCTCCTCGTCAGGTCGATGCTCTTCATTTGCAGACGCGAGTTGTAGCCGTAGCTCTCCACCGCGCCGTTACCCAGAGTCACCGCCTTTAGAAGGCCCTGGGCTGAACTGTAATCGAACTGATTCGCATAGACAGTGCTGCCGTTGCCGCTCGATACCTGCGAGAGCCTTGCTCCATCGTCGAACTCATAGCTGACAACTCGGTTTGACGGATAAGTCTCGCTGCGGAGCGCGCCGCCGAGGTTGTACTCATAGCTCATGGAATAGCTCTGATCGCCAACTGTCTGCTGATTGTTTTTGACGCGCCCCATCAGATCGAAGTTGTAAACTTCTGAAGTCGCCGGCAGCGAGCTGGTTGAGGCGGTCAGTGCTTCAGTCAAACGCCCGTTATTGAAATAGCCGGTGCGCGCCTGATCGTAGTTGTTCGTGACGGTCGGCGTGCCGTCTGAATAGTTAACCTGATAAATGCGGTTGAGCTGGTCATAGTGGAACTGTGTGCTGATGCTGCGGGCATCCGTGGCTGTGGTCAGCAAACCTGCGTAATTCACGCTGTTGATAGTTTCATCATAAACCAGTTTACGAGACCAGGAGCTGTTGCCGGTGAGCGCATCGGTGGCGGTGAACGTCCCGGCTTGTTCGACCTGCCGCTCATAGGTCAGCCGTCCCAGCGCGTCGTATTTGAAATAGCGATGCTGGATGTAGCTGGCTGGATCCTCGGGGTTTGCATTTTGCTGACTAAGACCCTGTGAAATAGTAATCAGATTGCCCTGCGTGTTGTATTGATAGAAAGTTGGCTGCGCGGGTGCATCGACTGTCGTCCCCAGACTTCCGTTCGAAGCCGGCTCGTCCACGCGCACAATGCGGCCCAGCGCATCAGTCTTTTGCCGACGTTGCCGGCCCGCTTGATCGGTGACCGTCGTATAGACTCCCTGATAAGCGGTTTGGACCGGAGATGCATCGGGGAGCGTGACATAATCGACTCGGCTCAGCGTGTCGTAATGAGAGACCGTCCAGTCACTGGTATGTGAGAGGTCGGGTGTGCCGTTCAGTGTTGTGGTGCGATAGGGATTTGAAACCTTCCACACGCGCCCCAACTTGTCGTAGATCGTATCGGAGGCGATATAGCTGTCGCCGCCCTCGCTGCTGAAAGTTCGAGAAGCTCGTCCCGATGGATCGGCATACTGATAGCTTTTTACCGTCCGAGTTGCATCGAGTTTGGCCTCGGTCATCGTGTAGAGGTTGCCAAGCGTCTCGCCAAAGCTATATTTGGTCCACCCGCCGTCCGGCCGCGTCACTTTGCGCAGACGATTCACAGAATCGGCAACATCAGAATCGTTCTTATAACTGAAGTAGGTCGTCTGCCCGTTCGCATCGGTCGTCGTCAACGGCAACCCCAACGTGGGATCGAACGTGCTGCTCGAAGTAAACGCAGCATTGGAGCCGTGTGCACCTAAAGAATCGGGCACGGCAGTAGTTGCTTGAGTTGCGAACGCGTGTTTGTAGGTTGCTGAATACTCGATCTGCGACTCGATTCCGCGTTCGTTCTTGATCTTCCAAACGTTGCCGACCTGGTCAAAATAGGCATGCGTCCCCAGGCAGACTCCAACAGGACATTCGTCGCCCGGGGCCACGGTAGCCTGTGGATCAAGATAGCGCCTCCCAGTCGTCACGTTGCCGCGATATATTCCCGGATCCGTCCAATCGCTGCCGAAGTCGCTGTACGGTTGTATTGCTGCCTCGTCATAGAAAGACTCACTCTTTGAGACCGGCTGAGAGTTTCCATCCATCAACACGACCGAGGCAGGCAAGCCGAGAATGTTCCGACTGAGATAAGCCGAATCGGTTAGATAAGTCGTTTCCGCACGGCTGGCCTGTGTTCCTGATTGAATATCGCCAATCACTCCCGACGCCGCAGTCGTCTGATTAACCGAAGCAAAGTAAGACTCAGTTGATACAGTACGATCAAGCCCAGTGGTCAATTCATAACCATTAGCCGCGTAATCATAAGTAACGGTCTTAGCCAGTGCATCTCCGCCCGTATCGAGGATCAGGCTTACTGTTTTCGTCGGGCGCGCGTTGCGATAGGCCTGCTCGACGTTGTCCAACGGCACGGTGCCGTTGAAAAGACGAATCGCCACGTCATTGTTCGTTTGGTCGAACTCGGTGAGGGTGCGGCGAAACATTGCGCCCTGGCCGCCCGCAAAGACTCGCTCTTCATAAATGCTTCCCTGGCGCGCGTCCTCAAACCCAAACGGCCAGTAATACTTCAAGACGCCACGCCCCGTGACATGCTCAGGTGGCCCAAAGTTCTTTCTGTAAGTTACCGTGCGGATTCCGTTAGGCACTCCCGTTTCATCAGGCGCGGTCGAGGTGGTGACTGCCCCGACCACTGAATACGTCGATTCGGCAAAATCGTTGCCCGTGCCGTTCACGCTCAGTTTGCAGCTGGTGACACCGCGATTGCTCTGCTTGTATGGAGCTTTGACATCCCCAAGTGGGGGCAGCGCGCTGTAACTACTTTGCTCGAAAGCCCCGGTTGGATAGATGATCTTATCAATTTCGCCGTAGATGTTGTAAGAGAATTTGTAGCTTAAGCCATTAGGTAGAACAATCTCTGCCAGCACGACCGGATTGAAAAGCTGGTTCTGGGATTGGCCACGTCCCACCACCAGCGTGTATGGCGCGCCATCGTCGGCATCGTCCGGAATGTCTCGGGAAAACAAGCTGGGCGATTGATTGTCGTGCGGAAAGTTGTTTCCGAAAATACTGGTCGGTGGACTGTTCGGATTAGGAAGATAGTCGCTACCGGCAACCAAGCGCTGCGGAGTTTGATTATTTGCATCCGGCGTCAGCGCATCCGCAAGATTCTTCCAACGGAAAGTATAGGGAGACGTAAAGCCCAGCGGGGTGTAAGTGTAGTCCTGCGCTTGAGGGTTCGCCGGCAAGGGATTAATAATGTGTCGACCGAGAGTGTCTGTCCATTCTCTGGTTGAGGCATCGTAATTTAGCGTGTTGCCATTGCGATCGATATATTGCGCACTGCCGCCATTCAAGACATACCGTGTGCCATCCGGCAGAAACAGCGTGCCGGTGGTCTGGCTGCTTGAGTCGTAACGCATGCGCGAGCCGTCGACCGCGTAGAACGTGCCCGTCATTATCATTGCACCAGAGTAAGGCTGATCACTCGCGCGCAACTCATGCGTTGACCCGTCCGGCATATGAATAAACACGCGCTTCACTCGGAACTGGATGGCACTGGATTCGCACACCGAGCAGAACGGCCCCCCGTAGTGATAGTAGGTGTCGTCGCTCTTTGGCCACTCAATGATAGGAAAATCGAGGCTCGTTTTCCATCCTGCGGTGGAGTATTCAGAATAGATGGCTTCGGCGACCGACTGGTAATAGCTCTGATTGTTGACCGTTTGCAGATGTCCAATCCGCCAGACACGCGAAGAGTAAGTGAGGTTAAGCGGTAAGCTCGTGGCTCCTCGGCCGGGATATGTCCAAAGCGATATCTGTACTGTGTTGTCGAGACCCGAGCCGACGCTTCCCTGTGTGAATTGAATGTTTTGAGCGTGTGTTCGCGTGCCGATGCAGGCAAGAATGGCAGCGCACACGAATCCTCTGGATAGTGAGTTCACCATTCTATTTGAGAAGAGCGTCTTCATTAACGCTATTACCTCAGGATCGTTGGCGATAAAACTCGCACCGCCTTGACGTGCCGGCCCCAGAGGTCTTTCTGATCTTTGATCGTCACACTGATTACCCTTAGATAACTTCGGTTATGGTCGGCACGGCCAATCTTGCAATTCCCCAGTGGTCGAGCCGCATCAATCGCGCAACTTGTTTCCAATGCTCACCGATCAAGGCCCACTACCGATCGTGTAGAACGTCGATGGCGAGCTTTGATTGTTGTACTCGGTCTTGACCCAGTCATCGGACCGTTCGACGGTTGAGAAGCGAGCCTCATCAATTTTCCCTTTGAAGTAACATGCCCCAGTAGCCGATCCGATGGATAACGTGCCGGCCATATAACCCGTATCGCGCATCGCCTCGTTGGTTATCAGGGTTCCATTTTGAAAAATCTTTACCGTGCTCCCCGCGGCCTTCTTCAAAACGACGTAAGTCCAGGTGGTCGCCGATATATTCTGCGATGGAGTGGTGAACGAGGCCCCAGGCGGCCAGCCCTGATTGGTACTTTGTAAGGTTAATCCGGAGTGATCTGGTCGGGGTATTAAGAACCCGTAGTTGTCGCTGTTGTTATAGCCAAAGCCGAAGACTACATAGGTGTTGTGTGTAACATCATCCAGGTTGATCCAAGCCGAGACGGTAAACGCGTCGTCCAGATCAATGTTTGCAGGAGTCGTTATGTTCTGTGATGAGCCACTGAAGCTGGCGCTACCCCCAATTTGGCCCGTGGACGCAGTGGCCCCGTTGATAGTTCCGTCCTTAGAATTGCTGGTGGAGTCCTTGGCGGAAAGCGTCGTGCCGTCACCGAGGTGCCAGACACCTCTGAAGTTTGCATCCCAAACTCCGGTCTTATTTTCCTGCGAGGTGCTGATCGCGTTGTCGCCGTACGCCATATAGAACACTGTGTCCGAAGTGTACAAAAGGGTGGGTATGCGTACCCACATCTCGATCTCGCCTGTCGCAGCCACATACTTCTGGATCTCGTGGTCCAGCTTAGTTGTGCGGGCAGCGTCTGAATAGAAGACGATGTCGTATCCGTTGGCGCTCTGAACTCGCCCACCATTGCTTGCCCCAGCCAAGTACGAATAAGTACCGCTGATCAAGACCGGAAAGCTGGATTGATTGGAATTCGGAACCTTTGTGTAGTCAATGGTAATGCTGCGCTGGGAGGCGAAGCAGCCGCCGCCACTCGAAGAAATCGTATAGAACGCAGAAGGAGCGCTTTGATTGTTGTACTCGGTCTTAACCCAATCATCGGATCGCTCAACGGTTGAGAAACGGGCTTCGTCAATTTTCCCTTTGAAATAATTAGCCGCGGTTGCGGATCCTATGCTTAACGTACCGGCGGTATACCCGGTATCGCGCATCGCCTCGTTCGTTATCTCTGTTCCGTTTTGAAGAATCTTTATCGTGCTACCCGCGGTCTTCTTCAGTACTACATATGTCCAACTTGCCGCGGAAATGTTCTGCGATGGCGTGGTGAACGAAGCGCCAGGCGGATAGCCCTGATTGGTACTCTGTAACGTTAGGCCCGAATGATCCGGACGGGAAACCAAGAACCCATAGTTGTCGCTGTTGTTAAGGCCAAGACCAAAGATCGCGTAAGTGTTGTGTGCGACGTCATCCAGATTGATCCATGCTGAAAGAGTAAACGCATCGTCCAGATCAATACTTGCCGGGGTGGTTATGTTTTGTGATGAACCATTGAAGCTGGCGCTACCCCCAATTTGCCCAGTACCGGCAGTGGCCCCGTGGATGGTTCCGTCCTTGGCGTTGCTAGTGGAGTCCTTCGCTGAGAGTGTAGTTCCGTCACCAAGGTGCCAGACACCTCTGAAGTTCGCGTCCCAAACTCCGGTCTTATTTTCCTGCGAGGTGGTGATCGCATTGTCCCCATAAACCATATAGAACACAGTGTCCGCTGTGTGCGAGAGGCTGGGTATGAGTACCCACATTTCGATCTCGCCTGTCGCTGCGACATACTTCTGGATCTCGTGGTCCAGCTTAGTTGTGCGCGCAGCGTCTGAATAGAAGACGATGTCGTAACCGTTAGCGTTCTGGACATAGCCGCCATTGCTCGCCGTAGCCAGGTACGAATACGTACCGCTGATTAAGACCGGAAAGTTCGTCTGATTCGTGCCCGAGACCTTGGTGTAGTCAATCGTGATGGTGCGCTGATAAACGTGGCCGGTCGCACCCGCGCAAGTAGGACTAACGTTGATGTGCGCGCTCGGGCTAGGGGGAGTGTTGAAGTCGACGCTATCCGTGGGAGTAAAAGTGGTGAAAAGCGTGTTGTCACCGGCACTCAGAACGGTGCCGGTTACAGGCGAATAAGCAAATGTCCCAGCGACGCTATTGCCTCCATACGAAGGTGTCGCATTGAGCTGCGTCGAACTAAGCGCTGTCCCATAGACGATATCAGCGGGGTTATTCCATGAAATGGTCGGGGTTGCCTTGTTGATTGTAATAGTCGCGGAGCCACTCGCAGCCGAGTAATTCGCATTACCGGCAAACGACCAATTGGCGGTCCCCCCTGGTACGTTGGTGAAGGATGCGCCAAGAGTTAGCAGGCTGTTCAAGTTTTCGCTGGCCACACCACTGGCCGAACCGGTAGCTCCATGAGCGTTGCCATCGTAGGTGCCTGTGGAGCCGTTGACCGCGATGGTGGCGGTGGCTTTGCCAATCGTGAAGCTTTGGGGAACAGCTGTTGCCGCGTTGTAGTTGGAATCAGCGGCTTGCGCCGCAGTAACTGTGCACGAGCCCGCCCCGGTTATCGTGATCGTGCTGCCATTGATGCCTCCGGTTGTACAGTACCCGCTCGCGCTAAAAGTTACGGGATTACCAGAGCCTCCTCCGGTTGCACTCACGGTGAATGGGGCATTGCCATACGTTTTATTGGTCAAAGCGCTAAAAGTAATTGTCTGGTTTGCTTTGTTTACTGTGAAAATCTGATCGACATTAGGCGCTGCGTTATAGTTACCATCACCGGCTTGCGATGCGCGGACTGTCACGCTCCCAAGACCCGTTATGTGCACGGTGGTACCAGAAATCGTAGCGGGACTACCAGATAAGATACTGAAGCTGGTGGCTAAAGCTGACGACGCGCTCGCGCTTACTGTGAAATCAGAATCACCGTATGTCTTTCCGGCCAGCGTATTGAACGTGATTGACTGTGAGGTTTTGTTAATGACGAGTGTGCCCGTCCCATTGCCTTGATAGTTGTTTTCATTGACCGTTGCATTGACCGTGTAGCTGCCCGCATTGGTCGGTGAGCTAACGTTATTTCCATTCTGGCTATATACGAGGGTGACACTTAGGTTCGCCGGATTCGTGGTTACCGAAGCGTAGTGTGCCGCGCCGTCATAGGTCGGCGTTAGATTAGTGAGGCTGATGGATGCTGTCGCTTTGTTGATGACGAGTGTGCCGGTCGCATTGCCTTGATAGTTGTTTTCATTGACAGTTGCAGTTACCGAGTAGCTTCCGGCATTCGTGGGAGAATTGACCGTCGTACCGCCCTGGTTATAGCCAAGAATAACATTCAGATTTGCCGGAGTCGTCGTGACCGACGCGTAATGTGCGGCACTGTCGTAGGTCTGGGTCAAATCTGTCAGAGTGACCGTGACGGCGGCCTTAGCCACGTTGAATGATTGCGTCACAGGCTGCGCTGGGTTGAAGCCGTCGTTCCCGCTCTGACTTGCAGTAACACTGACCGCTCCCGCGCCATTGATCGTTATAATATTGCCGGAGAAGGACGCTGGACCAGAGGTAACTGTATAGGTGATGGGAAGCTCCGAAGAGGCAGTGCCGCTCATTAAGAACGGTAAAACACCATAAGTCTTATCTGGAATTGAATTGAAAGTAATTGTTTGATCGGACTTGCCTGATTCAGTTGCTATCAACTTGCCGCCAGCATAAATATATTCTTTGGAAGGATTCGCCGCCGAAGGAATTGTCGGCGGTGGTGCGGGTTGTATTACCCGAGGTGCGGGCGAAACCAGATTTCTAACAACCGGCAGATTTCGCCACTGGCCGAAGACGGCGCCAAGGCTTAGCGTAGCCGCCAGGATCACAACCAGAGCAATATATTTCGCTCGCTTGGCGCGGCGATTCACTCTTTTCGGCTTTGTTTTCTTCTTGGACACAAGCGTTTGATTTCCTAAACGCGTAACGTCCGAGCACTAAACACCGACAAGTTGTAATCTATAACGTGAGACTAACTGGCGAGTATGCGGGAGAACTGCAGAGGCTCGGGGGAGCTAGTCATTGCAAGAACATTCGGCATCCTTATATGCCGAGCCTTCGCCAAAGTCAACTTTTAACAACACTTCTTTAACAACACCTTTTTTGCAACTCCAAATCAGACTAGAGGTTGGCTCAGAGGACGGTGGCAACCTCGCAGCCTTTGATAAATATTTATCTCGGCATGTAATTTGCCCATGAGGAGGCGAGAAATGAGAAAACTCCCAGAGAAGACTCCAAGCATTGGGCGAAGGGATCTCGAACCTTACGAATATCTAAAGCAGAGAAGGGGATTCATTCAAAGTAGGTTTCTGCATTGCGTAAGATTTGTTGAATTCTCTTATGAACTTGCAGGCATTCTAAAAGATTGCGGGACTTGTTTTGGTTCTGTCTTGGACGCGATGATCAGGGGTTTGCGGTTTACGCACAGACGACAACCGGACATTAGAGATTATCGAGCGTTTTTGCAGGCGCAGGATGTCAGAACATGGCTATACAGCGTGCATGTTAGGAGCAGATTCCCCCATGGGCTTATCTTGCCGCTGTTACTTGCTAAAAAAAGGCGAATACGAGTGACGGGCTAACCGTTCTCAGAAACCCTTCAACTCGCATAAACGACCGAATCGTAAGCTCCGCTAACAACCCAACAAAACGCTTTTTGAGGCAGAAATGCCGTATGCCTCATAAATCAGTCCATAATCGCCTTTTTGAGGCAAAGCCATTGAAGTGAATCAGGTTGATGGAGTTTGCGGTGAACAGGTTATCGAACTGCAAGGCAACTTGTCGTTCACCGACCGCGTCTTTTTGTAGGATTGCTCCCAGTGCCGTCGGGTTGCTCGTGACTTTAATCCATGCCTCGAAGGTGTAATCGCCGCTGCCCATCGCCCAAGTCGAGGCGTTGCCTAAATTGATTCCCGCAGAACTTCCGTTGAAGCTGGCGCCACCAGAGATTTGCCCCGTCGCGGCAGTCGCGTTCTCTAAGGTCCCATTGATTGCATTTGAAGTCGAATCATTTGCCGACAGAGTTGCGCCGTTAGGCAGATGATGTATGCACTTGAAATTGCCGTCACAGACTGCGGTCTTGTTGCTTTCATCGGCAGTAACGCTGGAGTTGCCGTAGCACATGTAGATGGTCGTTTCGTTGGTGGTGTGCGACACAGTGGGCACTCTAACCCAGTAGTTAACCGCGCCGCTGGTAGGGTTGTAACTCTCCACTTCATGATTGAGCTTGGTAGTGCAGCCTGGATCGGAAGCAAAAATAATGTCGTAGCCATTTGAGTTTTGGACGTTGCCGCCATTGGCCACGGTCGCCAGATAGGAATAGGTGCCGCTGATCAAGAGCGGGAAGTTAACTTGATCGCTATTCGGGACTTTCGTGTGATCGATGGTGATACTTCGACTATACGTGTAGCCATTTCCTTCGGGCAGCGGTGAAACGGGCGAGTTGGTGGCTGCCGTCGAGTAATTGCCGAGATTGGCAAGCGGCGTGAAAACGAAATATGAGAGGACCAGCGCCAAACAAATACACAAACTCGTCCAGCGAACTAATCTCGCGAGTAGACGGTGAGTACGTCTCATTGAGGCAACTCCTTTTAGGTTCTAACAAAGACCACTTCAAGTAGAGGCTGAATCGGTAGCGACAGTCGCGCTGAATTTGCTTCAAAGCGCGCTCTAGACGTTGTGACAGTTTCGGCTTAATTCGAATCTCTTAGCAGTCTGACGCTGGCTCTCTTGGCGGCGGTACTATGTCTCCCGCAAGAACGAATGACAACAAGCCCAATCGAGTGAGAAACAGCCCGAAACGCCGTGAGATTAAACCTCATTTCTCTATAGCGCAAGTTTTTCTCACAACTTTTAAAGGACCTATAAAACGACTTAGCAGTTATAGCAAACGAAGTGGCGGCGCGTAACATCGATTCCTTCGCGATTACGGCGGTATGAAGGCCCGAGCGATTCCTATTATCGAGCCACATCGGAGAAGGCGATATCACGCCGATTAGCCGAATTACAATCCGTTTCGATTCGTCTGGAGCCACGATTGGATCGCGCCCCAGTGGGAGGCTCGATCCAATGTCGGGGTTTCATTTAATTTGAGGCCTCCCCGGATGACGCTAAGATGACGATAATCTGTCGCGAGACATAACCGGACTAAGCATGACTCTGACGGCTGCAAGTCCGGTAAATACTGGTTCGTATCGTTTGGTAAGACTAGGTGATGCTGTCTCCAACGGACTTAAAATCCGTTGACCGCAAGGTCGTGTGGGTTCGACTCCCACCCTCGGCACCAATTGTTTTCAATACTTTACAGTTAACTTCTCCGGCGCCTGATCGATTGGCAACGGACTTGTCGATTTTCAAACAGTCGCCTCCAACACCTTCGCCCGTGACTGCAACGTCAAAGCAATCACTGACTTAGCAGGGTAGCATTTCTTACCTTCGATCAACGCAACGGAGGGGGTGCCGGGCACGTTGGTTGCTTACGCTCACCGCTACATGCATCACAACTCATCTGGTAACAACAACTTCGATAAGTAGCGTTAGCACTGTAGATCGGACTTAAGGGCGAGTTGGGGCCGACATGGGGGGACCTTTCAATGCAGGCCGAACGGGCTTCTCATTTGGGGCTGAGTTGCGGACAGTTGCCCCCTTGAACCTGATTTTTCAACTGCGGCTAAAATTCACGGAAGAGCATGGCAGACTAATCGCTTGGGAACAGAGCTAAGCCTCAAACCGTCTTGGCCTCAAGTAAGCGATGGCAAAACTGAAACTTACATTCTTTGCAGGCCTCGCGCTCACTTTTCTGGGGTTAACAGTCATAATCTATTTCACGAGCATTAAGCCTGTAAGTATTCCCTTTAGGAGATGGAAAATCGATATGGATGCCATTCACCTTGGATGGCCGGCTGGCTTGGTATTGTGTGCCGTTGGTTTGATTATGATTATAGCCGATGTGTTTCTCACTAACGCACACCAAGGCGCAAGAGAGACAAGAGCGAGAGATGCGCGAAGCTATCTGCGAGGGCCTTCCACATTATGGAATGACGGAACGTGAATTGAACGAACTAATAAATTCCAGATACGGTCGGATCGGCATCGTGGCTTGATGCGGAACAAATGGCGGATTTACAACGTTCAACCAAATCTTAGCCCTTTCACACGATTAATACCTGTCCTGACTGATTTTAGTGCCTGCTGTAGCTGACAAGAATTAAAGATTGGCAGGCGCCGGTGGGGCCGTTAGGGCCGCCAGAAACTCCCTTGGTTAACGCTCCTAATTAAGCACTAGGACTGCAGGAGCGCCCGTAACTTGTGAGCGTATCTGCGGCTCGACGTTACCACGGTTCTTTCTGCCAGTACGATGTCGTAAACCCCATCGAACATCGGACGAATCTCGCTAATGAAGGCACCGTTCACGATGGCCGATTTGCGCACGCGGATGAAGTGGTGCCGCGCCAGTTTCTCTTCCAGGTGTGCCAGGGTTTCCCGCAACAGGTGACTGCCTTTACCGGTGTGGATGCAGGCATAGTTTCCCATGGCTTCGATCCACAAAACGTTGGAAACTGGAACAAAGAAAATTCGCTTCTTGTCCTTCACCACAAAGCGTTCCAAAGGGCGGAGACTCCGTAGGGATTGGAGCAGTGGTTCGAGATCTCGATTTGCTTTCCCGCGCTGTTCGAGGACTTGGCGGGCGTGCGCCAGGGCCCTGGCAAATCGCTCCTTATCATACGGTTTCAAGAGATAGTCGACAGCGTGCACTTCGAATGCACGAATGGCGTGTGCATCGTGAGCCGTAACGAAGATATAAACGGGAGCGGGACCGGTCGATGGCTCCACATTTTCGATGACGCCAAAACCATCCAGATCAGGCATCTGCACATCGAGAAAAACGATTTCGGGATGCAGTTCACTGATCTTCTCCACCGCAATTATTCCGTTCGCCGCCTCGCCTACAACTTCAATGTCGTCGTGTTCGGCCAGATAGCGACGAATACCGCGCCGGGCGATCTGTTCGTCATCGACGATGAGGACTCGCGTCTTCATGGTAACTCCGCAGTGGAATGGTGATGATGGCCTCACAGCCTCGACCGTCGCCTCCCGTAAGTTGCAGCGACGACTCGTTCCCGTAGAGCTGTTTCAAGCGTGACTGGACATTGGTAAGTCCGACGCCGAATTGCAGGCGCGCTCCCGGTGGCGGCCCCGGGCCATCATCGCGGACGCAGAGCCGAACTGTGCCGTTGTGGCGTTGCGCGGCGATCTCCAGCCGGCCTGCGGCGGAATCGACGCTGATGCCGTGCTTGATGGCATTCTCAACCAGTGGCTGAAGGACCAGGCTCGGTACATAGACTCCGAGAAGGTCAGGTGGGACGTCCATATGAACCTTCAAGCGATCATGAAAGCGCGTCAGTTCGATCTCCAGATATTTGCCGACGAACTCGAGCTCGCTCTGTAAGGTGATCTCGTTCTCCCGTTGTTCGAGGGCCATGCGCAGCAAGTCGCCGAGTCGGACCAGCAGACGGCTCGCAGCATCGACATCTTCCTGCATCAGGACTCCAATGGTGTGAAGACTGTTGAACAAAAAGTGCGGATGTAATTGGCTTTTGAGGTTTTCAAGTTCGGCGTGGGTAAGCTGCGTCTGCAGCTGCGCCGCTCGAGTCTGGCGCTCCATAGCGGCGTGGTAAAAGTGGATCGACTGATACAGTCCTACAACTAACCAGTACGTAAGCATGCCGGTGAGGCTCATCGATACAACACTGCCTGTGAACGTCGGAAGAGGGCGTGGTGCACCAGGATCGGTTATGAGAAAAAGGAGTCCCAGAAGTCCACGGCTCAGAAAGTATTCGATGACAGATGCCAGGGGAGCCATCAGGAAGGACGCGACTGTGTGGATCGCTATATAAGATACAAACCTCGGCCCCGTCAACGGGAACCGTTTCGCCAGAGCAATCACAATTGGCGTTAACGCCGCCCAAACGTTCCAGTAGACGAGTTCGATCACACCCACGAGCACCCAGCTGACGTGCCCGCCGTGAACCTTCGCCACCGCGATCTCCTGCACCGTGAACAACAGTCCTACAGTCGTCCACCCACACAGGATCAAAACCCATCTCGTTCGTCCCATATCTGGCGTGGCCTGCGGCAATTTGTGTGTCGAACCTTTCGGCACGAATTATAGCTGAACATCCGAAGGAGAATGCGAATTTGGCGGCCAACTCACGCCGCTTGTCCCATTTCGGACACCGCATGTCACTTTTCCTGCAGATAAAGGTTCCTCTCGGAATAAATATTGTCGATTGAGCAGCACGAGTCGCTCAGCAACATAGACGTAAAGGTCGCGTACTCGCGCACCAACCGTCCACCTGGTCTAAGTCAGGACCAATGGCAAGTTGGGATGACGCTGTGACCTACAAAGCGACAAGGGGGAGAAGATACGAATGAAATCGAGATTGGCAACTTACATGAATCTGGGGAGGCGCATTCTGGTCTTCACGTTACGGGATAGCTGGGGAAAATTGAAAGACAACCAGTGGACCAGCTGCGTAATCACGCTCTTATTGTTACAAGCCGCTCCACCTCACGCGCAACAGGTGCAGGTAGAGCAAGCAAATAACGATACGGAATCGGTGGTGGTTGAAGCAGCCGCCTGCAAAGCCGCCGAAAACTTACTGCCTCCTGTGGCGCTTTCGAAAAAGGACTGGGATTTGACTCATGCGTACTTCGACGTCTTCTCAATTCTCAGCAAAGAAAATTCGTGTAGCAGTTTTTATGGTGGGCCACGCACGGCGACCACCGTACTCAATCGTTTCGTGACGCTCGTAAGGCCAGAATCGCTCGTGCGCGAGGTGACCTTTCAAATGAAAGGCCGGCCACGATTCGTCCACGATGGGCCATCGAACACGTCGTACCGTCTCTTTGATAATATCGTCGTAAACGTCGATGGTGCTTTTTACCAACGGCGCGAAGATCTGCCCCGTAAGTTTCCAGCCGACGTGGGCACCTTTCGGCCGGGCACGCGGCCCGCACGCGCGTTGATTCTGTTGCACGAACTGGGCCATCTGATTCAGGGCCATGACGGTGATTGGCTCCTGCCGGACGACGGTAACGATGACCGGCGGAGCAGGGCGAATACCGTGCGGGTGCAGGCAGCTTGTCGAACACAGTTGGAAGGTTTGAAGTAGCCTCGGCTCCAGGGCTCTTCGAATCATGAATGAGCAAGTTTGTACAAACTCAAGCGACTTAATCTCGATTAAAACGGCGGTATCCACGGAGTTAAGTTCAAGGTCAAAAGTGGGGACGAAATGACGAGCTCAGGAATTTCATCAGATTTTGTTCCATCAACTGCTAAGCCAAGCAACAGATCCAAACCGGCGCGTGAATCGGTGTACCCTTCAACTTCTCTTGCCGAAGAGATGGTACTCGATACTCTTGCCGAGGAGGTCGTACTCGATACGCGATTAGGTCATTTGACGTTTCTGGCAGCGAAAATACTCCATGAATTGAACTCCTTACATCAACAGCGACAGACTCACATGACACATAGAATCACGTTCAAGGACGAGGTTCGTCGATTCGAGTCAGAGCTGATCCGTAACGCACTAGCGATAACGTCAGGTGCTCAACGCCGCGCTGCGGCCATCCTTGGGATGAATGCGTCAACTTTAGATATGACAATCAAGCGGCTCAAGATAAACGTTCAGCAGGATGAAATTCTAACCGACGAGTCTGCCAGTCCGACCCGGGACGAGAGTGATGCCGAATGGGTCTTGGGCTTTAGTGAAGCGATGAAACGGTTTGAAGTTCAAATGATCATACGAGCTCTGGAACAAACCGGCGGCCATCAAACCGAGGCCGCGCGGCTGCTTCAAATGCCTGCCACTACCTTGAATGATAAGATCCGGAGGCACGGAATAGATGCCGCGGCTCTTTCCACAAGGAATTTGAGGCGACTCTTGATGGTGAATCGAAAGGCATTGGCGCCGCAGGTGTATACAGAACTTTGATCTTGAAAAGAGTTTGCCTTCCAACGTCCTTTGAATGTTCCGTGCCTCGAGGTAAGAGCTAGTCCTCAACAAATCGAAAAGTAAACCCCTAAAATGATGAACTGGATGAGAAGTACTTACACGGTCGTCGTGGCGACTAGGGCTCTCCACCGTCAAATTCAACGCACCAAAACCAAAGGTTTCGGTTTCTCGGAAGAATCTTCACAACCTTGAAGTGTTCTGCGGAACCTAGTGGATGGCAGTTCAAGATTTCTCAGCGGTGACAAATACTCGGCTCGGAGTTGGCCGACCGGCTAGCTGAGCTAGAACGGCACGCTCGCAAAGCAGGTGTCAAGGTCCCTCGTTTGAAGACCAACCGAGCCTTGAATGAGGCGATCCATCTCTATAGACGTTCTGGATTGTCGAAGTCGAGGCATTTAATGCCGAACCGTACCCACATCACTGCTTCGAAAAACAATTGGTCCTCAGTGATCTGAGCCGAAACCAAATTGTGAAAGGAAACCTTAGATGAACACAAAGAAAGCCGGAGCGGTATTGTTCGTGCTTCTTACTTGTGACTTGATCGCTCAAGCATTCGCGCAGTGACTCGATCCTCCGGCACGGATTATAGCAGACCTTCGACGGCCAATTCTGACCGCTTGTCTCAATTCGGACACCGCATATCACTTTTCCTGCAAACACTGGTTCTTCGCGGCATATCCTCCCGCGAGCAGGCGCATCGCCAAGAACTAAGAAGGGGTACAAAACGCCGCGTTGAGATCTGCATTCGGCGTTACGAGCAGCACGAGTCTTTAGTGACATACACGAGTCCTTTAGTGACATAAAGGAGTTCTACATGAAGAAGATTCTGATTCAGTACGCGGTGTGCGCGCTTGCGGTCGCTCTGATGGTGCCGTTGGCGCGCGCGCAGTCGCAGGTCGGGAAATTCGCCTTTTTGTGATTCTGGGATATTGACCGAGAGGAGCGTCTTCATGGGTACTCTACTTCAGGATGTTCGCTATGGTTTGCGCATGCTGGTTAAGAAGCCCACACTCACGATCGTCGCTGCCCTGACGCTGGCTCTGGGCGTGGGAGCTAACACGGCCATTTTCAGCATCGTGGATGCCGTGTTGCTGCGGTCTCTGCCCTACCGCGATCCCGATCGTTTGGTACGAATCTTCTTTAACGAGCCCGGCGTAGGATTGCGGGACATTAGGTTTTCCGAGCCCGAACTGGAGGACCTGCAGACGCGAGCGGGTGTATTTGAAGATGTGACCCCGATCTTTGAGGGTAGCGAGGATTTGACCGGCGCCGAACAGCCCGAGCGCGTCGAGGGGGTCAATGGCAGTTTTGGCTACTTTTCCATGCTGGGTGTGACGCCGCAAATTGGACGGCTGTTCGGTCCGCAGGACTTCGTGCCTGGTTTCGCTCCGGAGCTCGTGATCACCGATGCCTTATGGCGTCGCGCCTATGGCGCCGATCCGAACGTTGTCGGACGTACCGTCCGGCTCGACAATGATCCCTACACAATTATCGGGGTTCTGCCACCCGGATTTCGCCATCCTGGACCGACGGTTTCCGGCGACGTGGAGGTGTTTGGCGCCGGCGGATTCACCGGAGAGCCCTTTCCCAAGCCAATGCGTGGTACCCGGGTTCTAGTCAATGGAATCGGACGACTGAAGCCTAGCCTGACACTGGCGCAAGCTCAGGCGCGGCTCACTGCCATGGCTGCCGAACTACGCCACGACTTTCCCGGCGATTACCCGCCGCAGGCGGAATGGACAATTGAGATTCAACCATTGCAAGAAACTTTGGTGGGAAATGTTCGGCCCATGCTGCTGGTGTTGCTGGGTGCGGTTATCCTGATCGTTTTCATCGTATCGTTGAACATTGCCAATCTCCTTTTGGCGCGCGCTTCGGGGCGGCAACAAGAGATGGCGGTGCGGTCAGCGCTGGGGGCGAGCCGCGGCCGCATAGTGCGCCAGATGCTGACCGAGTCCATGCTGCTGTCGATCATCGGCGGTGCCGCGGGAATCGCAACCGCAGTGGGTACTTTGGGCTTCATCCTGCGCTTTGTGCCATCGAACGTTCCCCGGCTTAGCGAAGTACGAATCGACTGGGTGGTGCTGGCGTTCGCGCTGCTGATTTCCATTCTCACGGGCTTAGTGTTTGGACTTGCTCCAGCGCTTCATTCGGCAAAGCCCGCTCTTTACTCGGCCATTCGTGAAGGCGGTCGAGGGTCCGGCTACAGCACGAAGACCGGCCGATTGCGGGATGTTCTAATTGTCTCTGAACTGGCGTTCGCCGTCATACTGATGGTGGGAGCCGGCTTGCTGTTGCGTACGCTGCGGAATCTGTTGCAGGAAAATCCAGGCTTTAATCCAACTCAAGTTGTCACGGCAAACATACAGCTTCCGAATCCCAACGATCCAAAGACGGATCCGTATCTCGATACTCCTCGCAGAGCTACCTTTGATCGTGAGTTGATGCGGCGCATGAAGGCGATTCCGGGAGTGGAACTCGCCGCAATCACCTCAGCTCTACCGAGCACTAACACCAACTCCAACGCGGTCGGTGGCGTGGCGAATGAAGGCTTTGCGATTGAAGATAGACCGGTCGAGTCCTCGCAGAATCTGCGTGCTGAGAGGATTCGGATAAGCCCCGATTACTTTAAGGTGTTGCAGGCGACGCTCCTACGCGGCCGCTCATTCACCGAGGGCGATGAAGACGGCAAACCGCTGGTGGCCATCATTGATGAAAGCACCGCTCATAAGTATTGGCCAACCGGCGATCCGCTGGGCCGCCGAGTGCGGTTCGGACGAGACCCTACCAAGCCTTGGACGACCGTCGTGGGTATTGTGAAGGATATCAAGAGTGACGGCATCGACATCGATGGCGTTCCCCACATCTATGTTTCGACCTATCAAGACGCCAGCAGGCGACTGAGCGTGGTGTTGCGGACGTCTCTGCCCGCGAGCCTGCTCGAACCACAGATTCGGCATGAAATCCAGGGCATTGATCCCGGCTTGCCGGTATTTGGTGTTGCCTCTATGAATGACGTCCTTGATCGGGCACTGGCCTCACGTCGTTTTGCTGCGGATCTGGTGGGCGGATTTGCTGGACTGGCGGTGCTTCTGGCCTCCATCGGAATTTACGGCTTGTTGGCTTATATGGTCGGCCAAAGATCGCGCGAGATCGGCATCCGTATGGCCCTGGGCGCGCGGCGGGAGGACATTCTGAGAATCTTCTTACGCAAGGGGGTCGCGCTTGCTGGCGTGGGCGTCGTTGCCGGGTTGGTCTTTTCTGCGTCCACCGCGTCCGTGATGGCAAGTTTGCTCTATGGTGTCCGCCCGCATGATCCGGCTGTGTTTCTGATCGTGCCTCTGCTTTTACTTGGAGTGGCCGCGCTGGCTAGCTATCTCCCGGCGCGGCGCGCGACGAAAGTGAACCCGATGATTGCCCTTCGTGAAGTATGAACTTAGTATACGAATGGATCAATTACACAGATTTGCGGACGGAAGAGTCTGATACGGACGCTCTGTGAAACTTGTACAAAAAGGCGTGTGGCTGCACTAAGAGTCGGCGGTTTTCAGGGGATTTGTACAAAGCGGTTTGCGTATCCGACTAAGAAGATGGGGCCAAGATGGGGGCCTTACGTGTTGATATGTAGCCAGCCGAAGTTATCCTTTGACGACCGCTAGGCGCATAAATACTGGCTCATATCGTTTCGTCAGACTACATGGTACCCTCTGCAACGTTCTTAAAATCCGTTCCTCGTAAGAGGGTGCGGGTTCGCCCCCCCCCGGGCACCAATGTTTTCAATAGGTTACGGAGAGCAGGTAACGAGTTGGCAAGAGCGCTTTTTGTGACTATGGTGTGTCGGCAAAAGCGAGATACAAGTGCTCCATTCCCACCGATTCTGCGCTGTGTAAATCTCGCGTCCACAATGAATGAAGTTTAAACGAGACAACGGACACAAATCCGTTGTCCGGCCACGGTTGCATGGCAGTCTCCCTAACCGGCCGCGTTCCCGCATGGCCACTACCGGCTTAAGAACAAATCTTTTCGCTCACGCTGCGGTTCTAATCGCCAACGATGGATGGCGCTCTCGCAAGACCTGGATGAGATGATCTTTAGTAACGTGTGTGTACCGTTGGGTCGTCGCGATCGAAGCATGGCCCAGGAACTCCTGCACGATTCTTATGTCCGCACCGTTGCGCAGTAACAAAGTGGCTACCGTATGGCGGAGCATGTGTGGCGTAATGTGTCTCTTAATTCCCGCATCCTCTCGGAACTGACTAATGATGTTAGCAATGCCTTGCGTCGAGAGCCGCTTTCCTGAGGAATTCAGAAATAGTGCCGGACTTTCAGAACCTACGTAAGAGCGCAATTCTACGTGCTCTCGTTGAATTCGCATCGTCTGGTCATCTACGACAAAGGCCAATCGTTCTCGACCACCTTTGCCCTTGACGCGGAAGACTGCTTCCGCGATCGAGAAGTCTTCTAAATTTAGCGAGGAAACCTCTCCCACTCGCATGCCGGTCGCAAAGAGCAAGTCGACTAGCGCCAAGTTGCGCAACGCCCGGTACGCTCTTACCGAACTCCCCGACATTCTACCCTTCGCGAGGATCGATCGCTTGCGTGGAATGAGCGATGCGGATTGGCTTTGTTTAGCTTGATCCAAGAGCCCTCGTATTTCCAATTCACTCAGGGCACGTGGAAGTTGGTTTACTCTTCCGAAACTCAGCTTGACCCTCCAGAAGGGTGATTCAGAAAGAGTCCCCTTCCTGACCCAGTAAGAGCAGAAAACCTTAAGGACAACCATCTTGCGTTTCATCGAGGCGGGCGAATAACGCTTTAGCCGCAATGCTGCCGCCCAGTTTTCGATGAACTCCGAATCGAGCGAGCCAAGGACAAAGCCCTTTTGCGCGTAAGCCGCAAATTGGTTAAGGTCTGAGTGGTAGGCCACTTTCGTTTTCGGGCTTCGCTCATGAGTTGAAAAGTATCCATTGAAGAAATCTACGATCGCTTGCTCCAGTAACATCAGTGTGCACCCCCGCGACCAGTCCGCGGCGGACTGTTCGAGATTTTAGAAAGCTTGGTAGAGCGTCTCTGTGGATAGGTAAACCGCGGCGAGTTTAATTAGACGAGCGCAAGGATTCAAGGCGGTCCGAATTCGCTCTGGCCCAAAACGTCGAGCAGAATCCTAATAAATTGCGTACCGGCCACAACTCTCTTGGCTATTGTCGCAATCCTAATTTGGGGTAATAATAATAGCCGCATTCGAGCCGAGGGCATCACTCTAGCTTTCATGCCCTTTGGATAATTAGGAATTATCAGGGCTCTCGGTAATAGCGACTGGGCTCACGAAATTCTCATGTCACCATACCTCTTTCTTGAGTTGGCGCTAATTGTCTTCCTATTGGGATTTGGGTGGGAGCAGTGGAGCCTGCGAGAAATTTTTTCGCGTTGGTTTTGGCTTACTGCATTGGGCTTGGCGTGTTTTTGGTTTGTGATCGATCAGGCGGCGGTTCGATTGGGTCTCTGGGCTTTCCCACGCGACGGAAATTCGAGCCCACAAGTGCTGTCGTTGCCGGTTGAAGAGTACTTGATGTTCTACCTCCACACAGTCATCTGTTTCATTTTTGTCAGACACCATTCGGAGGACGAGTGATGTCTCCTATCTCGGCGTACACCTTCTATAATCTTGTGCTTGCCGTTGTGATACTGACGATCGGTTACGGGATAGCAGGCCTCAAAGATCGAAGACGAGTGATGTTTCTCTCGGCCCGAATCGCATTGCTGATAACGTTGCTCTTGTATCCGTGGGATTTTTTTGCGATCCGGTTGGGAGTTTGGACCTATCCAAAAAATCCAGGACTAACGATTTACGGTGTTCCGTTTAATGATTCGCTTTTTATTTGGCTTTGCTCTTTTCTTGCGTGTGTTGTTTTGCTTAAGGTCGATCGGTGGAGCACCAGTAACCAAACCAATACCGAGCGCTACAAAGCAGTTGAAGAGAACGGGAATAATGAGTGCTAACCGTCTTCTGGCGGAGACTTTCCATTCATCGACAGATTCGCTTCGGCTGTCGACATCTACGTTCGAACCAAGCTCGCCTTCAATCACCACCGCCAAGGGTTCGTGCACCTTTGTCAGCGGATATTTGATCTCGAGCCCGGTGGGAATCAATGCCACCCCCTTGTTGACGTTATCCCCCGCCTGTTCTTCATTAAGGGAACTCCATACTTTGGCCGGCGGGTGTGCCATTTCAACCAAATAATCAGAATTACCTCCGTCGGGATCGGCGATGAACACGAAACCAGGTTTGGCGGATATACCGCCAGCCGTTTGAGTCTCTGTTCTTAACTCGCTGATGAAGGCCGGGCGGTCAAAGCCGATCGCAACCCAACCGCCCGAGTACATGGTCGCTGCCACGACCGCGGCGGGGGCCAGGATATGAGACAAGGCCTTGAACTTATCGATCTGGGGCAGCCGCCTTACCTTGTTTAGGATGAGGGTCCCGCAGGCTATGGCGGCTCCAACCAGGATCGGTTGGACAAGATTTTCAATCATGACGGAACCTCTTCCAGAGAGTTAGGGCCACTGAAACGAAAGCAACGGTCAAACATAGAATCACCCCCACACGTACCGTCCGGACAGAATCCAGCGTAGGGCACTTACAGTATCCTGGTGACGATTGAAAATACCTCAGCCAGATTATTGACCCGAACAAAAGAATCACCGACAAGAGGTATGGCGGAAGCCGCGAGACCTTTCCGGCGGTCCCGATTAGGAGTCCTGTGATTAAGGCATACCCACCCATCAGTATGTTTCCGACGATCCAAGGATTCTTGAATTCGTATTGGTTTGATAGATACAACCCCCCGAACACCGACAACGCGATCGCGACAAGCACAGTCATCATGAGTTGATAAAATCGTGCCTCCTCCGGCATGGGCTCAACCTGAATTCGTCGGGATCTTTTCATTACTTTTCGCGCCCAGATAAGAGCGACGTGCACGCTAGCCAAGGTTGAGCCATTAAATGACGACAAGAAACTCGCTATCAAAGCCACTGCGAAAACAACAAAGATCCCCTTGTTGTAGGATGAGTCGGGTAGCTTAAAGCCTTTGAAGTCGTGCGGGTCATTACAGCATGGCTTGAATGTGTACTTCGCACTGGCGCTAATGGCAACCGGAAGGAGAACCAAATAAGGAAGCAATCCTACAGCTACAAGAGTCAACGCACGCGTGAAACCCGGGTGCTCACGCGCCTTCTGGTCTTTGCTTACCTGGTAGATCCTTTTCCATGTGTCTGGGCTAGATAAGAGAAGTCCAAGCGCCATGACGGTCGCAATCATGACGTGCCACAGGTATAAGCCGTGGGTTGAGCCTGCGAACGGTATTTCCCACAAGCCCGGTCTCGGCTTGAGTGACCTGGCTGTCCAACCTATCTGTGAGTGATGTACCAGAAGGTACGCGCTAACTGCGACCGCTGTGAGGCAAACAACGATAAGTTGAATCCGGTCTGTTCGGAATAGCGCGACATATCCGCCGAGCAGCACGTAAAAGTATCCGAGGATTGCAACGCCGATCGCCAGCAGAGTAGCTTGTTCAGAGCTTAGCCCGAGTCCGGCTTTTCCTAGCTCGCGCAGGATCAAGAGTTCAGATGTCGCGAACAGGCATTGGATACCTGAAATTGCAAAAGCAAACACTGTCCCGTCAATTATGTTGTCCGGCAAGATGGCAATTAGAAAATCTTCGAAAACCGGTTCCTCCGTTTCTACTTTCTTTACTTTCTTTAAGGTTCGGACTATCCACTGATGAACGATGAAAAGGCCTAGAACTGTGCCAAGTGCCAGGCCGAGCAGTGCCGGCAGACCGAGCATTATTGCAATGCCAAGATATGCGCCAAACAAGCCAGTCAATGAGAAGACGGTGCTTGTTTGGGCAAGCCATGGCAACGGTAGGTTGTTCTCAACGTTTAGAGGCTCCGCTGGCAGCGGTTGTCTCGTCTTCCAGTAATAGACAAGGAACAACGAGTAGGCTAGGTAGCCCAATAGCACCGTTAGTAACAAAGCCGACATTCTTCTTTACCCTGTGTCAGATGAGCTGAGAGTTCATCCTTACCATGGTCAGACGGAGCACCGCTTGGAGCAGCCCGCAAAAACCATTGAATAATTCCTAATTATCTGTACAATTCTGGCTGCGAAACTCTAGGCGAGGCTCAGCGCTAACCTCTAACTCCAGTTGGGCAACCCACTGTGCCTCACCGTTCAAAATTAGAACTTGCCGTGGAAGTCAAGGTTAGATGATTGCCTTGCGCACTTCTTCGGAGGCCCCATGGATCTGGAAAAGAATCCGACTGAGATACTTCAAGAGACGAGTCGAACGTTTTATGTATCGATTGTGCGCCTACCACCTCGAATCAAAGAAGCAGTCATGTCTTCATACCTCTCATTGCGGGCTATCGATGAAATCGAAGATCATCCTGAACTAAACAGAGCCACCAGGGTGAACCTGCTCGAAAACGTCAGCGCTGAAATCGAGCGACGAGCGGATCAAGCCACACGCTCTTTCGACGAGATCTTCGAGCCCTACGCTGAGGTCCTTCCCGAGGTAACAAATCGCCTTGAAGAGTGGCTTGCGCTGTCGCCTGAGGTGATCGCACCCGCGATTCATCAGACCACATCAACAATGGCGCGCCGCATGGCCTACTGGGTCAATAACAATTGGCTGATATCGACTAAGCGCGATCTTGATCGCTACACGTTCAGTGTTGCGGGAGCTGTCGGAGTACTCCTCTCAGACTTATGGAAATGGTATGACGGAACTTCGAGCCGCAAAGGCGACGCCATCGGATACGGACGAGGTCTGCAAGCAGTCAACATTCTTCGAAATCGTTCAGAAGACCTGGCTCGCGGTGTCGACTTCTTTCCACATGGCTGGAATGTGGCGGATTTTCTTCGTTATGCGCGGAGCAATCTTTTGCGAGGAGACGACTTCGTCGCTGGATTCCCGGCCGGCCCTGCTTACGAATTCTGCCGTGGTCCTCAGGCACTTGCTTACGCAACTTTAGAGACGCTTGAAAAAGGTGAGAGCAAACTTAGCCGAAGTGAGGTCCTGGAAATCCTATTGCCAACGAACTCGAACGACAGCCGAAAAACCACCCCGGAACATGTCGTGTTGGTTAATGAGCGCGACGAGTTCATCGGCGTGGAAGAGAAGATTAGAGCTCATCTAAACGGAGCACTGCATCGAGCATTCTCGGTTTTTGTTTTTAACTCGACGGGTGATCTGTTGTTGCAAAGAAGGACGACAACAAAATACCACTCGCGAGGCCTCTGGTCGAACACGTGCTGTGGGCATCCTCGCCCAGGAGAAACAATTGAGCAGGCCTCGCGGCGAAGGCTTAGCGAGGAAATGGGGTTTGATTCGAAGCTCGAGCGACTCTTCGATTTTGTATACCGCACGAAGCTCGAAGACGGTCTGATCGAACATGAATTTGATCACGTCATGGTTGGCAGCTTCGACGGGATGCCGATTCCTAATAATAACGAGGTGGCAGAGTGGAAGTGGATGAATTGGGCAGCTCTGAAGATCGACATTGAAAAGCATCCTGAGCGCTACACATTTTGGTTTCGTCTGTCTCTCGACAAGTTTCAACCCGGTTTTAAGCCCGCACTTTCCAGTTTCGTAAGTACAACGCAAGCCGCTGGCTCAAATGTCTGACTACGACATCATCATAATTGGAGCAGGGCCGTCCGGCTGTGCGTGTGCGCTTGAGCTGTCAAACCTCGATCCGAATCTTGTGGGAAGGGTCTTGATTATTGATAAGGCAGTATTCCCGCGTCCAAAACTCTGCGCCGGAGGCCTGAGCGCCGATGCCGACTCAGCGCTGGCACACCTCGGCGTCGACCTGGATTTGCCCACAATTCCGGTACACAAAACGAGCTTCGTCCTTCCTACCGGCTATCTCACATTCGAAAAACTGAGCCAATTTCGCGTCGTAAGGCGAGAGCAGTTTGATCACCTTCTTTTGCGAGCGGTGCGCGCGCGCGGTTTTACCGTCCATGAAGGAGAGGCAGTCGTGAGCTCGAAACCCACGCGTGACGAGGTGATTGTGCAAACGTCCCACCACGAATACCGAGCGAAAATTCTGGTTGCGGCTGACGGCGCCAATAGCACTGTGCGTACAAAACTCGGTTTGAGCAGGCTTGGACGCGTAATGGTCGCCATGGAGTTACACGTTCCATTGGCGGACATTTCGATTCCGAATCTTATGAACCATATGGCTGTCATTGACCTGAGCCTGCTAAACCGCGGCGTACCTGGGTACTGCTGGGTGTTTCCAGCAGTAAACGACGGCGCTTTGCTGCGGAGCGTCGGGATATTTGGAGCATCGACCGGCGACGGAGACAGTGCATACATGAAAAACGCCTTCGCGTCCTGGCTGACAACGATCGGATTGGATCTGAATTCCTTCGGGGCGAAAGCACACCCAATTCTTCGCTATGTTCCAAACGCTGCTTGCAGTCAGCATCGAGTGTTGTTTGTCGGGGACGCCGCGGGCGCTGACCCTCTTTTTGGCGAAGGAATCAGTTCAGCTTTGGAGTTGGGAATCATAGCGGCGCAGTCGGCAGTCGATGCTCTTCGCAAACAGGACGCTTCCTTTTCGACCTATGAACAACTAGTTCGCCGCAGTTCTATCGGCTCAATGATGCGGCGACGACACATGATCGCGCGACGGGTGTATTCGCATCCTAGGCTCGCGCGGCTGTTTCTGCACAAGAGCACTTTGTTAAGGGGACTTACGCTGCTGCGCGCTCCTCGATCAGGAGCGAAGTTAACCTGGGAACCATTAGATTCATGATGCATCTTTTCATTCAATGAGTCACAACCATCGCGTCAGAATTCCCGATCTCGCCCGGCCACGATTCAAGGCCGATCCATATCCATTCTATGCGCGCCTCCGCGCGGAAGCTCCTGTCTGCCGCACTCGATTCTTGGGCAGGCCCGCTTGGCTGATAACCCGTTACGACGATGTCTCTAATTTGCTGAAAGATCAACGAGCGGTTAAGGACTTGCCGCAGGTTACGCATTGGATTCACTTCGCCGGTGGTTCAATTACTCATCACATGCTGAATAAAGACGATGCGGATCACGCTCGCTTGCGAAGATTGGTGCACCAAGCCTTCACGCCGAGTCTAATAGAACGGTGGCGCGAGCGGATTCAGCATACTTGTGACGAGTTGCTGAATAGCTCGGAAGTCGCCGGTAGCTTTGATCTGATGCGCGAATACGCCTTGCCATTACCGCTGACAATAATGGGGGAGCTGCTGGGAATTCCTTCGGAGGATCGCGCGCTGTTTCACGCCCGATCGCGAAGCAGCCTTTCCCCGTCTACTGTTCTGGGCGTCTTGCGCGCCGTTCCCGACCAAAGACTGCTTGCGCGTCAGATTCGCAGCCTTATCAAACGCCGCCGTGATAAGCCTGGGATTGACCTGATCACTTCATTGATCCAAGCGGAGGAGTCAGGTGACAAGCTCAGCGAACAGGAACTGGTCGCGACGATTTTTTTTCTTCTCATTGCCGGATACGAAACAACAGTAAACCTGATTGGTGTCGGCGCACTGGTATTGATGCAGAACCCTCCGGAACGAAAACGCTTCGAACAGGATCCAGGCATGACTGAGTCGGCAATCGAAGAGTTATTGCGTTTCACCAGCCCACTCGATGTCGCTACGCAGCGGTTTGCGCGCGAAGACATGATCATTAACTCGGTTAGGATCTCGCATGGCGACGCTCTGTTCGCCGTACTGGGATCTGCAAACCGTGACGAATCCCAGTTCACTGCCCCCGATACTTTGGATCTTACACGCGCACCGAATAAGCATTTGGCGTTGGGTCACGGGGTTCACTTTTGTCTCGGAGCACCGCTCGCGCGCCTGGACGGGCAGATCGCATTAAGAGCATTGTTTCGTCGCTTTCCGGACTTGCGACTCGCCGGACCGCCGGAATCAATACGCTGGCGTAAGAGCCTAATTGTCCGCGGGCTCGATTCGCTGCCAGTCTCGATCTGAATACAAAGACATTATTCGCATGCAACAAGCCGGACTAAGCTTCTGCCAACGAATCGTCGCCGCCGCGGCCATGCGTCCACATAAGGTGGCGATGACCATGCTCGACCCAAACTGCTCCGAGGACATAACGTTCGAATCAATGTTGGAGCAGATTCGCAGCGTTGCGTATCGCCTCGGTCAGGAGGGAATTGCGTTTGGCGATCGCGTAGCGATCATAGGCGAGAACCATCCCCACTGGGCGATCGCTTATCTTGGAATCTTATTTCGAGGATCCGTAGTAACGCCTCTCGACCCGGCAGCGACGATCAGCACCTTGGCTGCTTTTCTGATTGACTCTGAAACAAAACTTGCATTTGTTTCTCCATCCTTTTTGGGCAAGTTCCGCGCCGCCTGTGCGCAACTGGGGCGCGCCATACCGGCAGTGCTGTTACAGCCGCTTGCCGACGGCAAAGAGTCAAATGATGCTTGCTTCAATGATTGGGTCAACAACGCAGTTTCTCAAGAATTTGCCACTGCTCCAACACCGGCCGGTCCGAAAGATCTGGCGCTGCTGATGTACACGTCCGGCACCACCGCTCAACCCAAAGCGGTACCGCTTACGCATGGAAACATTCAGGCCGAAATCGATGCTGTTGAAAAGGTGATGAAGGTCACTGATCAGGAAGTGGTGCTTAGTGTCCTGCCGCTGTTTCATGCTTACTCCCAAGTCGTCAACCTATGGCTGGCCGCCACATTCGGAGCACGGGTGGTATATCTCAATCAGTTCGGAAGCGCCGAGATCGAAGAGGGTCTTAAGAACTGCGGCGCGACGGCCCTAACGAGGGTGCCTCGACTCTGGTACCTATTTCACACAAGAGTCTTCGGCGCCATTAGCAGTAAGCCGGCCCCAGTGCGCTGGGCAGTTAAGACGATGCTGTTGGCTAACGGGCTCTTTCGAGACTATGCCCATCTTAACGCGGGTGCCATTCTATTCAGACCAGTTCACCGCGCATTCGGGGGCAAACTGCGGCTGGCCGTCTCTGGCGGAGCAACCTTTGACAAAAAAGTCGCCCAGGATTTTCATTGCCTCGGTTTTACGATCCTGCAGGGCTACGGTCTAACTGAAACTTCAGGGGCCGTGACTGCAACGCGCTTCGAAGACAACACAATCGGATCCGTCGGTACCCCACTCGACGGTGTCGAGGTCAAAATAAATGAGCCGGACAAAGCAGGTGTTGGCGAAGTGCTAATCCGCGGACCAATCGTCACCCCCGGCTACTATCGCAATCGGGAAGCCAATCTTGAGGCCTTCACAGATGATCGCTGGTTTCGCTCCGGCGATCTGGGCCGTTTCGATCATAAAGGACATCTCTATATCGTTGGGCGAAAGAAGGACGTGATCATCCTTCCTTCCGGCAAGAATGTTTTTCCAGAGGATGTTGAAGCACATTACGAACGCTCGCCTTTAATCAACGAAATTTGTGTCCTTGGCAAGCGAGATACAACCAGCAGGTTCAGTGCTGCGGAGGCCCTCTGCGCTGTTGTAGTTCCAGACTTCGAGTTTCTGAAGAGTCAGCACATCACAAATCCTGGTGAATGGATTCCTTGGGAATTGGAAGACCTGGGCCGTGAACTGCCTGAATATCAACGCGTGCATAACTTTGTCGTTCGCACCGAACCGTTGCCTCGTACGACAACGCGCAAGATACGCCGGCACGAGTTGCGACTAGAGTTGGAGACTACTGATACATCTCGCTTCAGCCGACCGAATGGAAGTGGCCGGATGCTGAGTCCCACAGATCAGAATTTGATGAATTCAAAGGCTGGGAACATCGTAACGGAGATCATCTCTAAGCACTCGCCGGACACGATGATTCTTCACCCGCTCATGAACATGGAAATTGATCTCAGGCTCGATTCGCTGGCCCGCATCGAGTGCATTACGAATGTCGAGCAGTTGCTCGGAATTCAGTTTGAGCCGGAGGAAACCACATCAATTCTCACGGTGGGCGACCTAGTGGAATTGTCGGGCCAAAAGATAAATGAGGAAAGCGGTCCCGTTGGTTCTCGCAAGACTTCCAAAGTCTTTTCCAATTCCTCCAAGTCTCACTGGGAAGAAATTCTGAAGGACACGGCGATAAATATTCCTGAGATCCAGCCCCTTTTGAATCGTAGGAGCGTAACGGTTTTCCTCGGTTATCTGCTGCTGCGGGGAATCTATCTTGGCGCCAAAGTTTTGCTGGGCATGGAAATAAAAGGCGGCGCTGTTCTAAAACGCCTAAAGCCTCCTTATCTAATCTGTCCGAATCACCAAAGCTACATTGATCCTTTTCTGATCTGCTCGACTCTTCCGTTCGACGCGCTCGCGCACATTATTCACGTCGGCGCAAGCAGATACTTCACCGGCTTTGCGAAATCACAGCTCGCGCGGTTGATAAACGTTGTCCCCGTCGATCCAGACGTCCACCTGCTGCGCGCAATGCGGGTCGGTTTCATAGCACTCCGTGAAGGGAAGATTCTCAATGTATACCCTGAGGGTCGCAGATCGTTCGATGGGCAACTCGGGACATTCAAGAAGGGCGCTGCGATTTTGGCAACCGAGTTGAATGTGCCGATAGTGCCGGTGGCGTTGGATGGGACGTATCGTATTTGGCCGCGGGGCTCATCGCGCATTCGCTTAGCCAGAGCGAAGATCTGGTTCGGCGAACCAATTCAAGCGCATGACCTCGCATCAGCCGACATCGACCGCGAACAAACATACGAAAAGGTGACGACTCTGATGCGAGAAAGTATTCGCCAGATGCTCGAAGAAATGCGTAAGGTCTAAGCTCGAAACTCTTTGAGTGAGACGGTCACGGCTTTTCGACCCTCGCTTCCGAATTCGGAATTTCCAGCAGTTGTAATTTCTTTTCCTCTGGAGACTGGACATGGCCCCTACACAACTACTCACTCTACCGTCTCAGGCATATAGAGAGGCTACTGACGCGCCGGTCCGTAAAGTGTCAGAATTATTCTTCGGAAGTCTCTTGGTTTCCTGTCTTTTCGGATTCCTGATTGCGAATCGTGCATCCGGACAGACTTCTCGACTGATAGCTTTCTTGCTCATTGCACAGTACGTTTCGATTTCCTTAACGTTCGCAGTTCTGACCATCAGCTTCTATCTGAAATTCCGCACGGAAATCCTGACGATGCCGCAAAAGCCTCTTGATCGGCCGGGAATCGATCTGGCCCTGGCTCTTGCGCAAGGATTGGCCTTTGGATTTTCAATGTTCTCACCGTGGTCGTTCCCGATCTTGCTTGGAATTCATCTTTTGTTGACCGGGGGCCGTCAAAACAAGGAGCATCGCGCGCTTGCCGCCGAGTTATACAGCAAGATCTGTCGGGCTGGCGATCCCAACAAGAGCTTCCGTAGGGGACTAAAACAACATCTGCGTAAAGACTTCTCTGAGCTGAAGGGTTGGGGACCGACTGGAGGAGAGGTCTGGTGGGGTTCCATGGCGATTATAAGCATAGGTCTGACCGGGTATCTCGTGACTCGAAATCTTTCCCCGTTGGTTCATCAAAGTTGGATCACGTTCGAAGCGGTCTTGTTAGTGGTAACGATTCTAATTCTTGGTTATCGAGTGCTTAAGAGATACGCAACCTTCCTCGATCCGATTAAGAACGGGAATAACCACATTAACCTATCGGAAAGCCCTTCGTATCTTTCCGGAGACAAAGCAGTCAGTTCGCAAGTCGCGATCAAACAGGATGATACAGGGCCGCCGCTTGTGCTTGGGAACGATCGGAACGATCAGCTCGAAACAAAGAAGCGACCCAAGATAGATGTACAGTTTGAGCGCCTGCAAAAACAACTTAGGAAACTATGCCCAAATAGTTCGGGTTAATCCGATTCTCTTCGCGTTTAATTATTGATTCACTTGGTAACGCTGATTCCATAGACGTCACCCCAGAAAAGTGTGACTCGGTTGTGACGGAAAGAATCGCCGCTGAGCATAAGTCTAAGGAAATAAGGAGTTGCGGGGTCGTGTGGAGTCCCCCCTTCGGCACCAAGTCCTTTCCATGCAATGCTTTACAGCTGCGCGTCTAGATTCTACGTTAAGTATCTGTTTGTGTCTATAGGTAATATCCCATCGATGCCGACTCTCGGCACCACAGCCCAAATAAACCCAGTCGAAACAGTTCAAAGGCATGAGCACCATGTTTTCAAAACGGTGGTAAGAATCCGCGCGCGCCTGTGATGATTCCGCTCGCGAACTCAAGTTTTCTTGAAAACGTCATTCTGCTGCTTGAATTCATAAAAAGTCTCAGCGATCATAGCCGGCCATCCACTATTTTTGTGGTCTAGTACTCGCAAGCCCCAATTAATCGCTGCATACAAAGGGCGATCGCGCATCGCAAGCAAGGCCTGAAATCTATTTACAAGTGGAGCAGGTATTAAATGGATCGGCTACTGGTTCGTCGGTGGCCTAAGTTACGTTGCACGCCTGATCCAGTATCTTCGGATGAAGTAAATGGGTACCGAAACAACCAATGATGACAAGGCGATTACAACGGTTGGTATAAGTGTATCGGAGATAGGAAAGCTCGCACCAGGATGCTGAATTCGCATCACGATCGTGGCTACCGGCCAAGTGAGGATACTCGGTAGAAATCCGATCAATACGATTGCCTTGTCAGTCATCAAACAGACTACGAGTGGGCAGACCAGGCACCAGAAACCCAGAGCAACAAAGGCGCCATATCCAGCGCCAGCAACGGAGCCACCTGAGAGGACTCCTAGAATAAGGCCAACGAGTATGGCGGTGACCGTCCTGCCTGTTACACGCTGCGAAATGTTAGGCATGGTTGAGTATGTCCTTGTGGTTTACTTTCTGTGGGAATAGTTAACTCAAAAGCCATCTTAACTGTTCGGTTTATTTGACGGCAAGCATTAAGTCGGGATTAGTGTAAGTACCCCTAAAAACAGGGCCATTGAAAAGTAGAGGTTTCCGGGTGAGTATGACACCAGGAGGCCAAAGTGAAGAAGAGCAAATTCAGTGAGAACCAGATCATAGCGATCTTGAAAGCAGTGGAAGCGGGACGGACGGTAAGAGATGTTTGTCGCGAGCACGAAGTGAGCGATGCGACTTATTACAAGTGGAAGACAAAGTACGGCGGGATGGAAGCGGCTGACATCCGGCGGCTGCGTGAACTGGAAGACGAGAATCGGCGGTTGAAACAGATGTCCGCCGAGTTGTTGCTGGAGAACCGGGCGCTGAAAGATGTGATCGCAAAAAAGCTGTAACGCCGGCGGTCAAGCGCGAACTGGTGGGGGAGTTGCGACGCGAGCATAAACTGACCGAGCGTCGGGCCTGTGCGGCGGTGAGCTTGGGACGATCGGTGTATCGCTATCGACGGCGACCGAGCCGCGACGATGAACTCATCAAGCTGTTGTTGGAGTTGGCGCACCGGCGGCCGGAGGAAGGATTTCCGAAGCTGTTCAAGCGGCTGCGGCGGCAGGGCCGGCGCTGGAATCACAAGCGAGTGCATCGGGTGTATTGCAGCCTGAAATTGAACAAACGGCGGAAAGGCAAGCGACGATTGCCGACTCGCAATCCGGCGCCGCTGCAGGTGACGCAAACGATGAATGAATGTTGGTCAGCAGACTTCATGAGCGATGCGTTGTGGGACGGTCGTCGCTTTCGCACCTTCAATGTCGTCGACGACTTCAATCGTGAAGCACTGGCGATCGTGGTGGACTTCAGCCTGACGGCCGAACGCGTGGTGCGCGAGCTTGAACGGATAGCCGCTGTCCGCGGCTATCCCCTCAAGCTCAGAACAGACAACGGTCCGGAGTTCATCGCTCTGGCGTTGGCTGAATGGGCCGAGCAGCACGACGTAATGCTCGAGTTCATCAAACCGGGGAAGCCGATGCAGAATGGTTTCATTGAAAGATTCAATCGCAGCTACCGCCAGGCGGTGCTCGACATGTTCGTGTTTCAGACTTTGAACGAGGTACGTGAACAAACCGAAATGTGGCTCACCGAGTACAACGAAGAGCGGCCACATGACGCTCTGGGAGACATGACCCCCAGGGAATATCTCTTAAACCAAATCCCCGAAGTCTCTACTTATGGGTGGACCTAAAGAAGGGATACTTACATTAGCACTAGCCTTGCTCTCCGTTTTATTAAAGTCTCGGCGATCATATCCAGTCGTCCCTCATGGGCCGGTTCCAGTAGCCCAATCAATCGCCGCGTCGAACAGTGTCCAACCATTAGTGTTGAAGCTGCCTGCAGTCGTGTCACTCATGAAAGACCCCACCCGCCTTGCCGGTGCGACGAGTCCTGGCATTGATGCGCCTTGCGTGTAGCCGAAGATGATGATCTTCGTCGCGTCGCTGTTCAAGGTTGCTACCCTTGCTGCATTCGCATTCGGCTTGCCCCAACTGAAGGCGTTCGACGCGGTTACCACGGTCTGGGTGCCGGTCAACCCTCCGGCTAGCGTATGCGAAGGTAAAATGATCTTCACTTGCGTCTGACTGGTTGTCGTTCCGCGATTACTGTTTCCCGTCGCAACCATTCCCATGTCGGCAAAGGACAGCGGTTGCCAGATAACCACCGGAACAGTGACGTTGGTGAACTTGGTGCTCAGATTGTTTGAAGTAGAGGTCGATGAGATTACTACGACGGTGCGGCCGGTGGCATCGCCGCTTGCCGACGATTTGGCATCCTTGACCGTCACTACATAACCCAGGTTTTGCAATCGCGTCTTTACCGCAGTCTCGGCGGCGTTGAGCGTTGTCGATCCAGTTACAAATAGAGCTGAAGGAGAGACTGTAATGTTGACCGGCCCGGAAATCGTGGTAACACCCAAATTGTCGGTGGCTACGGTTGTCAGGGTGTAATTACCGGGACCCACACTACTCCAAGTGAAATTAAATGGCGTAGTGTTGGTTTCACCGATCTTGATTGAGTTCTCAAAGAATTCAACCTTGCTGACAAAACCGTCGCTGTCTGCAGCGTTGGTATTGATCGCGATGCTTGCTGGAGCTGCGAACGTGGCTCCGTTAGTTGGACTCGTAATGCTCACCGTCGGCGGATTATCAACGTTAATGTTCCTCGAATTCGAAGTCGTCGTCGCGCCGCGATCATCCGTAGCTCTTGCCGTAAGGTTGTAGCTGCCAGCTGCGACATTGTTCCATGTGAAGCTGTACTGGTTGGGCGCGGTGAACGTACCGCTGCCGATCAAATTCCCGTTAGCATAGAAACTAACTCCGCTTACGCTTCCATCACTATCACTGGCGGTAGCTGTCATGGTCATACTTGCGGGCGGTGCGAACACTGCACCGTTCGCGGGACTCGTCAGACTCACGGTAGGGGGCGCGTTGACGACGATGTTGACAGGAGCAGACGTGTTTGTGGCTCCAAGGTTATCGGTCGCGACAGCCGTCAGTGAATAACTGCCTGCCGCCACGTTGCTCCAGGGAATAGTAAACTGGTTGGCGCCCACCGTATGGCTCGTGCCAATCAGCGATCCATTGCGGTAAAAACTAACCTGCTGGATGCTGCCGTCGCCATCGCTCGCGTCGCCGGTGAGAGTAATGGTTGCCGGCGCATTAAACAGAGCGCCGTTCGCCGGATTTAAGAGGCTAACAACCGGTGGATCGTTGACGAGAATGTTGACTGGACTCGAAGTGGTTGTTACGCCAGTATTATCGGTCGCGACGGCCGTCAAGGCGTAATTGCCGTCAGGCGGACTGTTCCATGTGATGCTGTATTGGTCCGTGCCGCTGACTGTGCCCGTGCCAATGGAAATCTGATTTGCGTAGAAATCTACTCTACTAATTGTCCCACCACTCAAACTCGCGCTGGCGGTAATCGGAACGTTTGCCGGTTTATTGAAAGTTCCCCCCCACCATGTTGGGCTGGTGATATTAACAACGGCGGAGCCATTTACGATTACGCGTACGGCGTCCGAGATAGTGGCTCTACCCAAATTATCCGTGGCTGTGGCAATTATCGAGTGGGGTCCAAACGTCACGTTGTTCCATGTCAGAGTGTATACAGACCCGGAGAGTGTGCCGGTGCCGATTAGATTGCCATCACCATAAAAATCCACTTCGCTGATGCTGCCATCACTGTCGCTGGCTGTGGCGCTCATCGTAACGCTCGCTGGTCCGACAAACATCGTTTGATCTACCGGACTGCTGACGGTTACTGTGGGCGCCGCGTTAGGATTGGGCAATACTGTGGCGTCCTCGCTGACGCTGTTATTAGTATTGGTCGGGTCTGATTCATTCGCGCTTGCGAACGCGGTGTTGGTGATCGTTATGCCCCCGGATGGCACTGCCACTCGTCCTTCTCCTGGTGACGCTACTATTGTCACAGTTGCGTTCGCGGTTGACACAATCGTGTTGAGCTTGCAGGCGACTGTGCCATCAACTTCCGCACAGTTTCCCTGACTTGGAGTTGCCGATACAAATCGTACGTTCGGCGATAAGGCATTGCTGAGTACCACACTGGTGGCGTCTTGCGGTCCATTGTTGGTTACGGTCAAAGTGTAGGTCAGATTGTTTCCAACTGTTACGGTAGTGGGCGAATGACTGCTGGTGACACTGATGTCCGCCACATTAGTGTTGGGCGGAGGCTCGGTTAAAGATGCGAGGACGAACTTTCCGAGCGAATTAGTTTTCGCGTGCACCGTGCTCGTCGCAAAGTCAGGCGCTTGAGGGTCTGGAGCAAGGATTGTTCTATCGACCCAGAGTACGTTATCCGGATCGAATGGGTCCTGCTCAAGATGGAGAACTCTTAGGCTTGCGAACAATGTCTGATCAGTCACCGAGGGAACTGTTACGGTGGCGGTATACCCACTGGAAGCTTCCGCGGTTGTGGTTACGTCGTAACTAAGATTGTTGTATTCGGAATAACCCCCAGGTAAAGGACCGCCCTGCGTGGCATCGAACGGCGCAATCGTCGTGTCCCCGGTTGTATAAACTCGTGAAGCCGAAATGGGGGTGATTTGATCATTGGATCCTGAACCGTTGTACAAGACCTGATCTATCCAAGCCGGATTAAAAAAGGCCCCGTACGCAAAAAAGGTATCAGAGTTCTGCCGTCCAGTTCCCGACTGCCAGTAAACTATATCTTCGGGGATAGTGCCTCCGAAAGAGCCTACGTGGGCTCCAACTGCGAATTGGTTCTGAACTTATCAGGCCATGATATTCAGACGGATCCTCCTCGCCGGCACGATAAAGAGCTATTCCGAAATCTACATCTTGTGTCGATCCGGAGGGAATTCCAATCAGTTTACCGTTGCCGTCTCCTCCGGTCATCTTACCCCAACGCCAATGGCTGTGAACACATTCGGGGCAACCTGGATTTACAAAGAACCATTTGTGCTGCTCTAAACTATAAAATGATGGGTAGGGTTCATCCACCTTGTTTTTGTAAGTCGTATGAATGTTGTCCCATTGTTTCGCGTCACTTCCATTTTTCACGATCGTCCCGGCCCATTCATGAGGAACGGGATTGCACCGTTCTGCAAATCCGTCGAAATTCAAAAATCCAGTTAATCCAGACATTAGTACTTCAAGCCCGGAGTCATTATCCCTGAACAGACCTACTGAGTTCGCGGGGCCGTTGTCGACGAAAAGATGCTGTCGTTGGGCGATGTTTATTGACGTCAACGTCTCGCCCGCCTGAGGGAAGAACTTGTAACTGACAATCGGCTTCCAACGCTGACAAGGCAAAGTTCCGCTGGGTTCACAGGTATCACCTGGTACTTGCTTGTAAAACTCATAGCGCTGAGTTATGTGCAAACAGGTTTGTGAACCGGCGGGAATCTGATCAATCACGTAGGTGGCTTGAACGACCAGTTTGTCAGGATCGTTCTGGTCGATAAAAAAATCAACCAATCGGCTGCGCATCGATGCATCTGTGCTACTTGGTTTGAGTTCCCCACGCTGGTTGGCGAAGGCACTTGTTTGCAGCCAGTAATATGGGAGGCTGATCTTTTCGGCCATGTATCGATCGTTTGACGTGTTCGGATTCCTTAATTTGACATCGTGAAGAACTAATCCGTCGTTGGCGCTTACTTCAACCTGCATGGACCATCCATGACCGCTAGCCGTCTGAATTGGCGGAGTAGCAATCGCGGGTCTGGCGCAATCACATGAATTGTGTTTCGGTTCGGCGTTGAAGGTGGCGTTGATAAACCACATTTCCCAGGCTCCCGTGGCATAAAGACCTCCGCCATCGGTAATATCGTATTCAAACGGATCGGAGAGAGTCACGCTGGTAATTCCGCCACCCTCGAAAAAAACTGACCCAGACCCGGTTGGACCCGAAAAACCGTCAATGTATATGTTTGGTCCAATAGTCATCGTCTGACCGGTATTCGCGGTGACTTTCCTTGCGCCGTATACGCCTGCAGAGAAATCAGCCACTGGTCGAGAGAAGGTAATGACGATCTCCTTTGGGTAATTGGTGCATGTATCTGTGCCGCCGGATGTGCTCTTAGAGCAGGATTGGCTCGTGCAGTTGTAAACGTTATGTTTCGTAACAACCAGCCCATCAGAATAGTTAAGTACTAAATCTTGGGGGCTGCTGTTGCAATATGTATCCATCCTTTGCTCGACGGTTCCAGCAAGAATCCCACTAGGCAGTCCGTAGTCCCTTGTGTCACAGGAGGTCTGGCCGTTGCTGACGGGAATAAACACAAATAAAAGCGAGCAGATAAGAAAAATGCCGACATGGATGGTTTTCCAAAGTGAGCGTTTCATTGGGGGGCCTCCTTCAAAGTCTCTACTTGAACCGATGCGAAGCGCTTTTATGCGCTTCTGAATTCGGACTCTGTTTTGCGGAAAGTCGGGAAGTATGCTGACAAACGCGAGAGCCAAGATCCTATATCGTTCGCTAAATCTCGTCAACAGACAAAAACTGACTGATGACTAATAAGGAAAGAGGAAACGGGAATATTGGATCGCAATCAGGTGATGATGATCGTTCCTTGGTCCCGTTTGGGAAGATTTGTAGTCCGCTTTTTACTTTTCGCTACGGACCAGTAGTGAAATAATGGAAGTTAAGAATGCAAGAGCGGTTAAGAGCGTTATCGGCCAAAACCATGCTGTCCACGCCAGGACAGGAAACGATAGAAAAAACCATACAACTAGAAACACGGTTGCCGCTATCAGCAGCATTCTCCCCCAGGGCTGTCGTTTTATAGCATGCGTGAACGCGCCGAGCGCTACCAACAAGGCGGGCAGGCCATACAGTATCATCGCGACAACAAAGGCCTTCCCGGTGGCGGCGGGTTCTTGCTGTGTTTGTGCTATTTGCTGACTCTCATTAACAGCTCCAATGACGACAATGACGCCGAGACCGGCTGTTGCCAGTCCGCCGAGCAGTTCGAGTCTTCGTTTCCACTCCATATAGAGTCTCCGCACAGAATAGAGTCTCCTCACAGAATCTCCTCAATCTCATAAGGCTTCTTGGTAAGCCCTTTGACTGAGAGAAGTCTCTCGCCAAACAGTGTGTGATTGCTAATCGAGTTCATATGTCAACGCTTCAAGGAAAACATTTTATAGTCAACCCCCTCACACGACGATCTGGACACTTGCCGGTTGAGCACACACTGTGAAATGACGAAGAAACCGACCCGCGCAATCTTCAGAAGTCCCCTTTTCATCGTGGCCTACCGTAGACTATTTGGTGATGTTCAGACGAGCCGAAGCCAGAGTTTTTTGCTTTATCTGAGGTTCGAATTAAGAGAGAGAAGGCGGAAGTCAGAATTGCAAACAGCGTTGTTGAGATTTCTAGCAATGATAAGAGAACCCATCTAGACCAAACCAAGGAAACAAGAGAAACCAAAAGCATGACGATAAGAAACAACGTAGCTGCTACGACCATGATCCGACCCCATGATTCACTCTTGACCGCATGGGCGTAACTACCTACCGCCACAAAAAAACTTGGGAGAAGGTACAGCGCAAGACCAAAGAAGATGGCGCTCAAAATTGGAGGTGATTCATGCAGCATTTGTGCAGTTAGCTCGGTTACACAAAGCACGCCGAACGTGACGCCTATGCCGAGCGCACACGTGATCACACCACATATTAATTCGAGTTTCCTTTTGCGATTCATTTGCTTTTGCCTCCAAGGCGTTCACGGTGTCTCATGGGGCGCTCCTTCAGAATGTTTACAGTCCAAGCACTAGATTCATCTTTGATTATGCTTCTCGCAGAGATTGTCTCGCGAGGGGGCCTTTTCTGGGCCCGGCCCTGGAGAACTTGGAGTCACATCTGAGTCACAAAATAATCCGGTTAGTACGAACGGTGTGAATAGTGCGATGACGCAAAGTGTCAGAATACTGGGGAAAATCAAAAAGACCTGAAAAGCGGCGTAAAACAGCAGGGTTTGTGAGTCCCCCCTTCGGCAAATCAACTTCGCAAGTCTAATAGATTCAATAGTTTACTATGGGTGCCGAAGGTGGAGTTCGGCACCCATACCTTATATAGACACCAAGAGAGCCAACCTACAGGATGGTGTTGGCCCATTGGCGTTTTTATGATGTCGGTTTTTGACAGCTTGAGTAGGAGCGTTTGACGAAGCTGAATCTGTGAGACGTCACTTAAAACCCACACTCAAAAGCCCACTTAGCAGCGTGACTATTTCTGTCCAACACTCGGAAACACGTACTCCTGATGTTAGACTACCGAAAAAAGACCGGCTCGCTTAGCGTGCGACGTCGTAGTGACGCGGACGAGTCATCGAGAAGAGTAATTAATAGAAGGAGCAGCAGGCGGGCGTTTGAAAGAAGATTCCCTCAATCATCAGACTGGAGCCTCGGCGGTGAGTCTTGACTCGCTGACGGTTGGCTCATCTGATCACTTCGATAGCGTCGCTCAGAAGCGCCTACCGCTGGGCGCGGAATTACAGCTCGCTCTTAATCTGATTCCGGCGCATACGTGGTACGCCGTCCCATCAGGCGCCCTTACGTTCGTGAATGAACGAACTGCAGATTACCTTGGACTACCGAAAGACCATCCTCTCCGTTTCGGCATCGATACTGGCGCAAAGTGGGATTATCACATCGCTTTATTGCATCCGGACGATCACGAAGATTCACGTAATGTGTGGTCAACTTCCTTAAGCACAGGCTGCGCCGCTGAGGGGACTTTTCGAGTTCGTAACGCCGAAGGCGGGTATCGATGGTTCCTCAGTCGTGCGGACCCTGTCCGGGATGCGAACGGAACCCTTCTGTATTGGATTGGGGTTAATCTCGACATTGAAGAACGGAAGCGGGCCGAGCAAGAGCTTCGAGACATCCTCGATACTATTCCGGCTATCGTGTGGGTTGCGCTACCTGATGGGTCTAATACTCACGTAAACGGCCGATTCGTGGAGTACGCGGGCATGACGCCGGCACAAACGGCCGGGTCAGCGTGGCGAGAAGCAATCCATCCCGATGATCTTCAGGCGCATGAAACCCGATGGCGCGCATCCATTGCCACCGGCGAACCTCATGAAAGCGAGGTTCGTTTTCGCCGGGCGGACGGGGCATATCGATGGCATTTGGACCGCGGCCTTCCATTGCGAGCTGAGGATGGAAACATCATCAAATGGTATGGCGTTGTCACAGACATCGAAGACCGAAAGCGCGTCGAAGAAGCCCTGCGGCGCAACGAGCAGTGTCTGGCAGAAGCCCAACGACTGAGCCACGTCGGCAGCGTCGGAATGGAAGTCAGTACGAAGCGGATATTTTGGTCCGAGGAGTCGGCTCGGATTTATGGATACGCACCCGGGACGAAACCGACGCCCGAATTGATTCTACAGCGAGTTCATCCCGAGGATGTGGGTCTTGTCACCGATGCCATTGAGCGTGCGGCGCTGGGCGGAGATGACTTTGACTATGAGCATCGGTTGCTGATGCCGGACGGTTCGATAAAGCATATCTACAACCTGGCCCATTGCTATAGGGACGAGGCAGGCAACGCAGAAGTTCTGGGCGCGATAATGGATATCACGGAACGTAAAGTTGCGGAAGAAGCGAT
>WNFS01000295.1_pt1 | contig 48436 bp, 43 predicted proteins | sample 5400141 | NCBI WGS metagenome assembly WNFS01 (sample SAMN13153358, study PRJNA577476) | soil metagenome | isolation source: 60 cm saprolite under Madrone tree | place: USA:California | collected 2016-06-14
CTGCTGGACGATCCGGATACCGCCGTCGGCGCGCTTTGCGTGGAAACGCGCGCCGGGCATTCGCTGCACGAAGGCTACGCGGCGGCCATGATGACGGCCCATGCCAAAACCGAGAAGCCGCTTGTGGTGATCAACAATGTGGCGGCGGTCGGCGACGACGATCTCGCCCTTCGCATCACGCGAGCAGGAATTCCCCTTCTGATTGGTCTCGATGCGGGCCTGGCTGCGATCAAGGGCGAGATGGCTCGGCGCGATTTCCGCGCCCGGCCGGCGATGCGGCCTTGGCCGGCGCCGCCGGGTTGCCGCGAAAAATGGCGAACCCGGTTGGTCCGGGGCACGGCCTTGGATGAGTCAGAGAGCCTCACGCTGTTGGCCGATTACGCCGTGCCGGCACTGCCCCATCGCCTGGTGGAGAGTGCCGCGGAGGCCGAGTCAGCCGCCCGCGATCTGGGACTGCCCGTCGTCCTCAAGACCGCCATGCCGGGCATTCTGCACAAGTCCGATGTGGGCGGCGTGAAGTTGGGGCTTGCCGATTTCCCGGCCGTCCGCGCGGCCTATGAAGAGCTGGCCGGCCGGTTGGGCCCGCGCATGTTGCTGGCACCCATGGCGACGGGAGACTTGGAACTCAGCTTCGGTGCCAAACTCGATCCGCAGTTCGGGCCCGTCGTCATGGTGGGCGCCGGCGGCATTCTGATCGAGTTCATGACGGATCGAGCCTGCGCGTTGGCGCCCTTCGATGATGCGGAAGCCGGACGGTTGATCGATGGGCTGGCCTTGCGCCCGTTGCTGGATGGAAAGCGTGGCCGTCCGCCGGCCGATATCGCTGCCGTCGCCACGGCCTTGGCGCGGTTCTCGACGCTCGTCGCCGATTTGGCGGGCCTGGTTCAGGAAATCGACATCAACCCGCTGCTCGCGGGACCCAAAGGCTGCGTCGCGCTGGATGCGCTGATCGTGCCGGTTGGGGTGAAATGAAATCCAGAAGCTGAAAACCCGGCGCTGAGTGCCGCGTATGGGGCTTAAGCCGCTTCAGGTTCCTTGCGCAGCGGTGGCAGTTTGACCGGCCGCTTGAGGAAATCCGGCATGTGATCGCCGAATGCCAGAACCGGCGCATCATTGTCGGCCTCGGCCGGGCGACCCCGGCGCTCGCTGCGATCGTTGCGTCCGGAACGGCGCTGTTCACGTTGTTCTTGGGGTTGGTGCAGGGCTCTCACGGGCTGCTCCGCTATGTCCTGCTCCACGATGGGCTGCGGCAGCAGGGCCGGGTCGATCAGGATCTCTTCGGGTAGAACGGGTTCGGCTGCCGCAGCGGCGGTGGGTTGCTCCTGTCGCGGCGCGCGTTCCGGCGCGGAGGTGCGCCGTCCACCACGCGCGGGCGCGCGGCCCGATCGCGATGCGGGCGCACCGCCGCGTCGACCGCGTCCGCGGCCGGCGGCTTCTTCCTCGAAACCCACGGTGGGAATGCCGGCGATCTCGATTCGCGGGATCGTCTTGCCCAGCATTTTCTCGATGGCCTCGACGAAACGGCCGTCACCCTGGCTTGCCAAAGTGAAGGCATGGCCTTCGCGCCCGGCGCGGCCGGTTCGGCCGATGCGATGGATATAGTCCTCGGCGTGAATCGGCACGTCGAAATTGAAGACGTGGCTCAGCCCTTCGATATCGAGGCCGCGGGCGGCGACATCGCTGGCCACCAGGATGGAGATCGCGCCGCTGCGGAACTTATCCAACGTTTCGGTGCGGGTTGACTGCGCCAGATCGCCGTGAAGCGGGAAGGCATTGAAGCCATGCTTGGCCAGCGAGCGATGGAGGATATCCACGTCGCGCTTGCGGTTGCAGAAGATGACCGCATTGCGCACGGTCTCGGCGCGCAGCAGTTGGCGCAAGGTCTCGCGTTTATCCTGCTGATCCACCACCGCCATCGCCTGGACCACCAAAGCGGCGGGGGAGGCGGGCGGGCTGACGGAGATTTCCTTGGGATTGAGCAGGAAGGCATCGGCCAGGCGCCGGATTTCCGGCGGCATGGTGGCCGAGAAGAACAATGTCTGCCGGATGCGCGGCAGCATGCCGACGATTCGCTCCACATCCGGGATGAAGCCCATGTCCAGCATGCGGTCGGCTTCGTCGATGACCAGGATCTTGACGTCGCTCATCAGGATCTTGCCGCGCTCGAACAGGTCAAGCAGGCGTCCCGGTGTTGCGATCAGCACATCGACGCCGCGATCCAGCTTCTTCAACTGGTCGGTGAAGGATTCGCCACCGATAAGCAGCGCCATGCTGAGTTTGTTGTATTTGCCATAGAGTTCGAAATTCTCGGCCACCTGGGAGGCAAGCTCGCGGGTCGGCTCGAGAATCAGGGAGCGCGGCATGCGGGCTCGCGCCCGGCCACTCGCCATGATGTCGATCATCGGAAGCGTGAAGGAAGCGGTCTTGCCGGTTCCGGTCTGGGCGCAACCGAGTACATCGCGGCCCATCAAGACGTAAGGTATTGCCTGCGCCTGGATCGGCGTCGGGGCGACATAGCCGACATCGCCAACGGCGCGCAGCACTTCGGGGCTTAGCCCAAGATCAGTAAAAGTCATGCGTTCTATGTTGTTCCAGTGATTGATTTTATAAGGGGACAAATTGCCGCGACCGCGGAAAATTGCGCGGGATCATAGGAGTAGTTAGGATTTTGTCAACGTTGAGCTCGATATTGGCTGGGTTTGGCATGAGTTCCAGAGTGCGCCGCCGACAGGCGAGGAATATCGGACGGCTGGGTGCCGCCGCGTGATGTCGCCGACCCCGCGTCCGCTTCCTCGCCGCCAAATCCTGGCGCTTTTGCCCGGCGCGCTCTGCGATGCGGCCCTGTGGCGCCATCAAATCGCAGGCCTCGCCGATATCGCCGACGTTCGCGTGGGCGACCTGACCCGCGACGATTCCATCGGCGCCATGGCGGCGCGCGCCCTGGCGAACCTGCCGCCGCGCTTTGCCTTGGCGGGATTGTCGCTGGGCGGCTATGTGGCCCTGGAGATCATGCGCCGCGCGCCCGATCGGGTGATACGGCTTGCCTTGCTCGACACCTCGGCTCGGCCGGAGCCATCGACCGACGTCGAGTCTGGAATACCTGCATCGACCGCCGAGCCAGCGCGCGCGGCCGGGGCCACGCCCATGACGACCCTCCTGGTTCATCCCATGAGGCTCGGCGATCGGCGGCTGGCCACCATACTGGCGGCTATGGCCGACAGGGTCGGCCGCAAGGCTTTTCTGCGTCAGCAGCAGGCGATCCTGCGCCGCCAGGACAGCTGGCCCGATCTGGCGGCCATCCGCTGCCCCACCTTGCTGCTCTGCGGCCGGCAGGATCGGCTCGCCCCGCCCGCCTTGCAGCAGGAGATGGCCGACGCAATCCCCGGTGCACGCAATGTCGTCATCGAGGATTGCGGCCATCTCTCGCCGCTGGAGCGGCCCGAAATGGTTACTAAAGCTCTGAGAGACTGGCTCAGCGCTTAAGCTGTCGGTGCCGTCGGCGGTTCAGCAAGACGAGCTTCGGCAATCACTTCCGTTGCGCAGCAGTTCGTTGTTCTGAGGTGGAAACAGCTTCATCGTCACCTGCTGCATGAACTCCTTGAATTCCGGATCGCTCGGGCCCGAAAACCCGTCCCCCGCCGCGCGCAGGAAGGACAGCGATTCGTCATTTTGGCAGAAGGCCGCATAGAGAACGACGTCGCCGCCGCGCGATGCCGAGAGCGCCGGCGGCGGTCCGGCGCAGATATGGGCGTAGTCGGTGGCGGTGCCATTGAACAGCAGGCGGACATGGAACATGCGCCGCGCCGATGGCCCGGGCGTGGTGGTGAATTCCGTCGGCGGCCCAAAATGCGCGCCGTACATGGCCCGGGTGACGGCCTGATCGAACTCGGCCTGGGTGGCGCCGAAGGGGTTTCCCGCAACCTCCGTCCACAACTCGCCCGGCCCACCGGCATAGGCGATGTCGCGCGGACTGTAGGAGTAACTCAGCCATGAATAGCTGATCATGCCGGAAGCGGCGGCCGATCCTGCGGCCAGGCAGGCGGCAAGCGCAAGGGATGCTGCACGAAACATGGTCCATCTCCAATCCGTGACTCAGATTCTAGGAGCGATCGCCCTCGGCGCAAGAGTTCAGACGGCGCAAGAGTTCAGACGTCGAGATCACGAACTTGTTTCGCATGCTCCTGGATGAAGGCGAAGCGCAATTCGGGCTTGCGGCCCATCAGGCTTTCGACCAGCGCCGCCGTCTTGCGGGCCTCGCTGCGGTCGCCGTCGCCGTAGCGGTCCGGCACGGCGACGCGCAGGAGAATGCGCCGGGCGCGATCCATGGTCGTGTCCTTGAGCTGCTTGGCCGGCATTTCTCCCAGCCCCTTGAAGCGGCTTATCTCCACCTTTCCGCGGCCAGCGAAACTGGTCTTCATCAGTTCATCCTTGTGCTTGTCGTCGCGGGCGTAGATCACCGTGCCGCCCTGGGTCAGGCGATAGAGGGGCGGTTGAGCCAGAAAGAGATGGCCTTTTTCGATCAGCCCGGGCATCTCGCGATAGAAGAAGGTCATGAGCAGCGAGGCAATATGGGCGCCGTCCACATCGGCATCGGTCATGATAATGACGCGCTCGTAGCGCAGCCGGCTTTCGTCGAACTTGTCCCGGGTGCCGCAGCCCAGCGCCTGGATGAGGTCGATCAACTCCTGGTTCTGGGCGAGCTTCTCGGTGGTGGCACTGGCTACGTTCAGGATCTTGCCGCGTAACGGCAGCACCGCCTGGGTTTCGCGCTCGCGGGCCTGCTTGGCCGAGCCGCCGGCGGAATCGCCTTCGACCAGGAATATTTCCGTGCCGGCGGCGCTGTCGCGGCTGCAATCGGCGAGCTTGCCAGGCAGGCGCAGTTTGCGGGTGGCGGTCTTGCGCGTCAGTTCCTTGTCCTGTTTGCGGCGCAGCCGCTCCTCGACCAGTTCGATGACGCGCTCCAGCAGGTCGCCCGCCCGCGCCTTATCGGCGGAGAGCCAGTGATCGAAATGATCCTTGATGGTTGATTCGACCAGGCGGGCGGCCTCCACATTGGCCAGCTTTTCCTTGGTCTGGCCCTGGAACTGCGGCTCGCGCAGGAAGAGGGAGAGCATCATCACAGCGCCGCCGCAGATGTCCTCGGCGGTGATCTGGGCTGCCTTGCGATTGCCAATCAATTCGCCATAGGCCTTGAGGGAGCGGCTGAGCCCGCTGCGCAACCCCGTTTCATGGGTGCCGCCTTCGGGCGTCGGGATCGTGTTGCAATAGGAATTGAGGAAGCCTTCGCCGTCGGCCGGCCAGGCGATGGCCCATTCCAGGCGGCCCTGGTTTTCCGGCAGCTTCGCCTCGCCGGCGAAAGGCGTCGTCGTCACTGTTTGCCGATCGACCAGGCTCGCCGCCAGGAAATCGCCCAACCCGCCGGGAAAATGCAGGACCGCTTCGGCGGGCGTCTCTTCGCCCCTGCCGATCAGGGAGGGTGTGCAGCGCCAGCGGATCTCAACGCCGCGGAAGAGGTAGGCCTTGGATCGGGCCATGCGATAGAGCCGGGCGGGCTGAAATCTCGCCTCATCGCCGAACACGGTGGGATCGGCATGGAAACGCACCGTCGTGCCGCGCCGATTGACGGCCCCGCCGCGCTTCAGTTTGCCGGTGGGTTTGCCCCGCACGTAGCTCTGCAGGAACAACTGTTTGTCCCGAGCCACCTCGACATCCAGCCTGTCGGCCAGCGCATTGACCACGGACAAGCCCACACCATGCAGGCCGCCGGAGGTCTGGTAGACCTTGCCGCCGAATTTGCCGCCCGAATGCAACGTGGTCAGGATGACCTCAAGGGCCGATTTGTCCTTGAACTTGGGATGAGGGTCGACGGGAATGCCGCGACCGTTGTCGCGGACGCTCACGAAGCCCTTGTCGTCCAATTCCAACTCGATGCGGTTAGCCTGGCCGGCGACGGCCTCGTCCATAGCATTGTCCAGGACCTCGGCCGCCAGGTGATGCATGGCTCGCTCGTCGGTGCCCCCGATATACATGCCGGGGCGCCGGCGGACGGGCTCCAACCCCTCCAGAACCTCGATGTCCTTGGCGGAGTAGTCGGCGGATTTCTTGCCTGGGGCGGCGGAAAACAGGTCGTTCATGGCGCGGGATTATGAGGATCGGCTTGTTCGGAAACAAGCAGGATGCAGTATGATGTTCAAAGATTGTCCACAAGATATTGAGCGCAAAGGAGATGTAATGACCGAAGCGCCCAAGGGCCGCGACCCGGCGATACGCACCATCGCCATGCCGGCCGACGCCAATGCCAATGGTGATATCTTCGGCGGCTGGATGATGGCCCAGATGGATCTGGCCGGCGCCGTGGTGGCGGTGCGCCGGGCCAAGGGGCGGGTCGCCACCGTGGCGGTGGAGGCCATGGCCTTCCATCGGCCGGTCATGATCGGCGATCTGGTAAGTTGCTATGCCGAGGTGGAACGGGTCGGCCGCACCTCCATGACTATTCGAATCGACGCCTGGGTCGAACGGCGCGCCAGCGGCGAGGGGGCGCAGGTGACCAGCGGCCTTTTCACCTATGTCGCCATCAACGACCAAGGCCGGCCGCGACCCGTGCCATCGATTTGAACTCGCTTAGCTAAGCCGGTTCCCCTCTCCCCGGGTCTTCATGCCTCAATGCATGAAATGCGGCCAAAGTCCGATGATGCCGATGCCGAGCAAATAGACCCCGACGATGATGTGTACGAGGCGGGGGAACAGCAGGACGAGCAATCCGGCGACAATGGCGACGCCGGGGATCAGCACCTCAAGATTCAGGGTCACGATTGTCACTCCATATTTGCTAAGCGTTATGCTCTGCTCGCGGATTAATACTATCCCATGCGTGGAAGCGGCGCAGCGACTTCACTCGCTGCGCCTAAAAGGCACGACCGATACCGGCAGAAAAGAAAAGCCCCGCCTTTCAGGCAGGGGCTAGTCGCGCAGGGAACTTTCGTTGTGGCCGAAGGGCTTGGCTTAGACCGAGTAGTACATCTGGAACTCGATCGGATGGGGGCTGTGCTCGTAGGCGTAGATCTCCTCCCACTTCAACTCGAGATATGAGTCGATCAGATCGCTGGTGAAGACATCGCCCTTCTTCAGGAAATCATGATCGGCCTGCAGCGACTGCACCGCTTCGCGCAGCGACCCGCAGACGGTGGGCACGTTCTTCAATTCCTCCGGCGGAAGGTCGTAGAGGTTCTTGTCCATCGGGTCGCCTGGATGAATCTTGTTCTGGATGCCGTCGATCCCCGCCATCAGCAAGGCAGCATAGGCGAGATAAGGATTGGCCGAGGCATCGGGAAAGCGAACCTCCACGCGCTTGCCCTTCGGGCTCGCCACATAGGGAATGCGGCAGGAGGCTGAGCGATTGCGCGAGGAATAGGCCAGCAGCACCGGCGCCTCGAAACCGGGGATGAGACGCTTGTAGCTGTTGGTGGAGGGGTTGGTGAAGGCGTTCAGCGCCTTGGCATGCTTGATGATGCCGCCGATGTAATAGAGCGCCGTTTCCGAGAGGTCGGCATAGCCGTTGCCCGCGAACAGCGGCTGGCCGTTCTTCCACAGCGAGTTGTGGACATGCATGCCCGAGCCGTTGTCGCCCTTGACCGGTTTTGGCATGAACGTGGCCGTCTTGCCGTAGCTATGGGCCACGTTGTGCACGACATATTTGTAGATCTGCATGTTGTCGGCGCATTTAACGAGATGGTTGAACTTGATGCCGAGCTCATGCTGGCTGGGCGCCACCTCGTGGTGATGCTTTTCCACCTCGACGCCCATATCGGCCATGACGGTCAGCATCTCGGCACGCAGATCGGCTGCGGAATCCAGCGGCGGCACGGGGAAATAGCCGCCCTTTATGCCGGGGCGATGGCCGTGATTGCCCTCTTCGAGCTTCTTGCCCGAGAGATAGGGGCCTTCCTCGGAGCTGACCGAATAGAATGCGCCGTTCATCTGTATGTCATAGCGCACGTCATCGAAGACAAAGAACTCGGCCTCGGGGCCGACATACATGGTATCGGCAATCCCGCTGCTCTTCAGATAGGCTTCGGCGTTCTTGGCGACCGAGCGCGGATCGCGGCTATAGTTCTGGCCCGTCAGCGGCTCCAGCACGTCGCAGAAGACGACGACGGAAGGCTGGGCGGCGAAGGGGTCCATCCGCGCGGTGGCGCAATCGGGCAGCAGGATCATGTCGGATTCGTTGATCGCCTTCCAACCGGCGATCGAGGAGCCGTCGAACATGACGCCTTCGGTGAGCATATCCTCGTCCACCGTGGCGATGTGCTGGGCGATGTGATGCCACTTGCCGCGGGGGTCGGTAAAGCGGAAGTCGACGTATTTGGCTTCGTGCTGCTTGATCAGATCGAAAACTTTCTTCGTGTCGGCCATCTGGGTGTTTCCCTGGGTTCTGTCTCGAATGTTGCTTTTTTGAATCGTCGGATTGCGTTAGGCGTCAGATCGCATCTGGTCCACGTTCGCCGGTGCGAATGCGGATGACCTCGTCGATGGTGGTAATGAAGATCTTGCCGTCGCCGATGCGCCCCGTATGGGCCGCGTGCTGGATTGCCTCGACCGCGCGCTCCACCAGCGAATCTTCGAGGATGACCTCGACCTTCACCTTGGGCAGAAAGTCGACGACGTATTCGGCGCCACGATAGAGCTCGGTATGGCCCTTTTGTCGGCCGAAGCCTTTGGCCTCGGTCACCGTGATACCCTTGATCCCCACCTCGTGGAGGGCATCTTTAACTTCGTCGAGCTTGAAGGGCTTGATGATCGCTTCGATTTTTTTCATGACAATGTCCCGGCTCCTGTCCTGTACCTCGTCTCAAGCAAGCGGCGTGCCAAAATAAGAAGGGCCGGCGCATATGATTACACCGGCCCCTTCGATCTCTGGCTGCCTAGTCTTTAGGCAGTGAGCACTTCTTTTAGGCGGCGTTTCGGCGGCCCAGCCATTCGCCGAAGCGTTGCATGGCCAGCCCAATGTTCTCGATGCTGTTTGCGTAGGAGACGCGCAGATAGCCCTCGCCGGAGGAGCCGAAACTGGTGCCGGCGATGGTGGCGATGCCCATATCGTCCAGCAGCTTCAATTCCAGCTGCTTGGCCGGGAGGCCCAGCTTGGAGATGTTAGGGAAGACATAGAAGGCCCCGGCCGGATCGACGCAAGCGACGCCTGGCAGTTTATTCAACTCCGCCACCACGAACTTCCGGCGCTCGTCGAAGGCTTTCATCATCTTGCGGGCCTCGTCCTGAGGACCGTTCAGAGCCGCAACGCCCGCCCATTGGGCCGCGGCGTTGACGCAAGAGTGGCAGTTGATGGCCAGGCGCGTTGCATGTTCAACAAGGCTCGCCGGCCAGACCGCATAGCCCATGCGCCAGCCGGTCATCGCGTAGGTCTTGCTCCAGCCGTCCAGCATGATCACCCGGTCGCGCAATTGGGGAAAGCGAAGCAGGCTGATATGCTTGCGCCCGGCATAGAGCATCTCGCTGTAGATCTCGTCGCTGAGGATGGCGACGTTGGGATGCTCGGCCAGGCCCTCCACCAATTTATTGACCTCGGCCTCCGGATTGGCGCCGCCAGTCGGGTTGGCCGGACTGTTGACGATGATGAGGCGCGTCTTGGACGTGATCAGCGACAGCAACTCATCGGCGGAGAAGGAAAAGCCGTTGGCCTCGCGCAAGGGCAATGGCACCGCTGTCGCCCCGCTGAACTTGATCGCCGATTCGTAGATGGGAAATCCGGGGTTCGGATAGATGATCTCCGCGCCCCGCTCGCCGAACATCAGCATGGCGAAGAACATCGTCACCTTGCCGCCGGGCACCACCACCACATGGCCTGGATCGACCTCGACCCCGTGGCGCTTATGGAGGTTGGCGGCGACGGCTTCGCGAACCTGTGGGATGCCGTTGGCCGGGGTATAGCCATGATGCCCGTCGCGCAGCGCCTTGCAGGCTGCTTCCACGATATGGGCGGGCGTCTGGAAATCGGGCTGGCCTATTCCCAGATTGATGATGTGCTTTCCCTTGGCCTCCAGGGCCTTGGCGCGGGCGAGCACCTCGAAGGCTGACTCGGTGCCCAGGCGGTTCATGCCGCTCGCTAGCTTCAACATGGCGTCTCCGTGTTTCGCGTGGCGGTTGAGGTCGGTTCCCGGTCGATCGTGCCAAACCCGCCGCCCCTGGGAACTCTAAGGGCGCGGCCCGGGAGAAACTATGGATTTGGCGGGCCTCTTACTATTCCCGGAGCGACGCTTGACGCGTGGGGCTGCGACGTTTAAACCCCGGCGCGGTGGCGGGCGTAGCTCAGGTGGTTAGAGCGCCAGATTGTGGATCTGGATGTCGCGGGTTCAACTCCCGTCGCTCGCCCCAAATTTGTTCCGGCAGGCATTTCGGGCGAGGGCGGCCGGTCCCGTTCTCGACAATCCCGCGATATTGCTCCGCCCGAGATTTGGCCCCATTCTGAACCGTCAGCGAAATCGAAAGAGATGGCGGAGGCTCTTGGGTGGAACGCGACGCGGTGCTGTTCGCCAACGAAGCGTTCTACCGTGCCTTTGCCGACCGCGATCTGGCCGCGATGGAGGCGCTCTGGTCGGCGCGCAGCCCGGTTGCCTGCATTCATCCCGGCTGGAATTTGATCGCCGGACGCGATCAGGTGATGGCGAGCTGGCGGGGCATTCTCTCCAATCCCCAGTCGCCCGCGGTCGCCTGCCGTCGGCCGCAGGTCTTCATGCAGGGCGACAGCGCCTTTGTCGTGTGTTTCGAGGAAGTGGACGGCGCCTTTCTGATTGCCACGAACTATTTTCGCCGCGAACCCGGCGGCTGGAAAATGACCCATCATCAGGCCGGCCCGGTGCCGGAGCCCGAGGGAGAGGACGAGGACGAGGCCGTCGACACGCCCATGCACTGAGCCGATTCTTCGGGCGGGGCGCCGAGGATTGCCTCGCCCGCGCGGGCTCGGCATAGTGGTGTGGAATCTCAACATGTTCACAGAGTAGGGCGAAGCGATGTCGGCTTGCGCATCTTTCATGTTACGGGCGGTCGGTCGGCGTGTCGGCGCCTTCGTGCTGATCTCAGTCGTGCTTGTTGCGTCGATCGCGCGGGCCGATTATCAGGCCGGGCTCAACGCCTATGTTGCCGGCGACTATGCCACGGCGTTCAAGGAATGGCAGGCTGCGGCCGATAAGGGCGAGGTGCGCGCCCAGCACGGGATGGGCCTGATTTACGACCTCGGCCTGGGCGTAACGGCGGACCCGGTACAGGCGGCCAAATGGTATGGCCTGGCGGCGGCGCAGAACTTGCCTGATTCACAAAGCAATCTGGCGAAGCTTTATGCCGAAGGTCGCGGTGTCGAGAAGAGCATGGCCAAGGCCGACGAGTTGTGGCTGCAAGCAGCAAAAGCGGGCGATGCGCCGGCTCAGTTCAATCTGGGACTCTCCTATTACAGAGGCGAGGGCGTTCCCAAGAGCTACCCTGACGCGGCTAGCTGGTTCGCCAAGGCGGCCGCGGCAGGCGAGGTAAGCGCACAATACGCCATTGCCGAGATGTATCGGCTGGGCCGCGGTGTGCCCAAGGATCTGACGGCGGCCCGACGCTGGTTCACCAAGGCGGCCAAGGCCGGCAACGCCGCGGCCGCCGACCGTCTGGCAAGTTTGCCCCCCGACACCACGTCCGGCGGCGGGGCCAGCACGGAAAGCGTGATGAATCCGACCCCGCTGGCGCCGTCGACCAAGGCGCCGGTCACGGGCGGCACCCAGGAGACGGGCGGCACCGGCGCCACAATCGGGGCGACCACGAGCCAGACCACCACGACCCAAGCGGCTACCATGGGCGCTGCGAGCAGCCAGACCGCGACGACGGAAACCACCACAGGGACCACCGCGGCTACTGTGCCGACGGTTTCCAGCACCGTTGTTCCGCCCTCGACGGCGCCTTCGACGGGCGCCGGTATCACCGTCGCACCGTTACTGGCGCCGAACAGCACGGCGGCAACGGCAGCGACAACCCAAACTTCCGACGGGAGTGCTACGACCGTGTTGACCCCTGGCGGCCAGTCGGGGCCTGTATCGCCCGGCAGTTCGAGAAACGCCGACCCCGCCTCGCCCGATGCGGTCGTCACGCCCGGCACGGTCGTGCCGTTGGGCGCCGACGCAGCCTTGACCGCCAAAGCGCAAAAACCTGCATCGACACCTGCGCCATTACCGGCGCTGATCGCGCCGGCGCGCTCCACCGGGGCCATAAATCTGGGTTTGCCTCTCGCCGCCGCATCGAGCGGCGTGACGCTGCCGCTGCCGGCGCCCTCGACAACAACGGTCGCCTCGGTGCCTGCGGCGTCCGAGGCTGCTGGAGGGCCCGATGTCTTTCGGATCTGGATCGGCACCTTCAAGACCGACGGCGATGCCCGCACCTATTGGTCGCAACAGGTACAACGTTTCCCCGATCTGCTGAAGCCTCTCCAGCTTGAGGTGCGCCAGGTCGATCTGGGCGCCAGCCAGGGCATTTGGTTCCGCGTGCTGGGTGGGGCATTCGACAACCGTGAGGCGGCCGATCATCTTTGCGGATCCATCAAATCGCGTTCGCCGTTGGATGATTGTCGCGTGGTCCTCAACTGACACCTGTGGACGATATTGCTGGCGGGGCTAACTCTGCTTTGTCGCGCCATGCTCTGTTGACCGTCGACCAGATGCGCAGGGCAGATGCCGCTGCCATATCCAGAGGCATCGCCGGCCGGGTGTTGATGGAGCGGGCCGGGGCGGCGGTCGCGGATGCTGCACTAGCGCGCTGGCCCGCGCGGCCGGCCCTCGTCTTGTGCGGGCCCGGGAATAACGGCGGCGATGGCTTTGTCGCCGCCCGCCGTTTGCAGGATGCGGGCGTGGCGGTTCGGCTGGCCCTGCTTGGCGAGCGCGGTCGGCTCTCGGGCGATGCTGCGGCTGCCGCGAAAGACTGGCGTGGCGCGATTGCCCCCCTTTCGACCGACCTTCTCAATGATACCGACCTTGTCGTCGATGCCGTCTTCGGCGCCGGCCTCGATCGCCCCCTCACGGGTGCAGTGCGCGCCACGGTCGACGCAATCGCGGAGCGCCGGCTCGATTGCCTGGCAGTTGACGTTCCCAGCGGCCTGGCCGGCGACAGCGGCGAGATCCTGGGGGCGGCGGCGCCGGCCAGGGCTACAGTCACTTTCTGCCGGGCGAAGCCGGGGCATTATCTATGGCCGGGCCGTGGATACTGTGGGGCGTTGACGGTCGCCGATATCGGCATTTCCGATGCCATCGTCGAGAATCTCGCGCCCCGACTTTGGCTGAACGGACCTTGGGCCTGGGTCGAGCAATTTCCCTGGCCGCGGCCGGAAGATCACAAGTACCGCCGCGGCCATGTGGCGATTCTGGGCGGCAGCCGCATGACCGGCGCCGGACGCCTGGCCTCGCGGGCGGCGCGGCGCGCCGGCGCCGGCCTGGTGACGCTGCTGGCGGCGGCGGATGTGCTCAGCCTCTATGCCGCCGATCAGCCGGGCTTGCTGACCGCCTCGATCGACGAGTTCGACAAATACCTGGCCGATCCGCGTATTTCGGCCGTACTGCTGGGCCCTGGAAACGGCGTCACGGCGGCGACCCGCCAGCATGTTCTGGCCGCGCTTGCCCACGCCAAGCCCTGTCTGCTCGATGCCGACGCGCTCAGCGTCTTCGCCGAGGCGCCTGGCGATCTCTTTGGCGCCATTCGTGGCGCCGTTCTGCTGACGCCCCATGAGGGCGAGTTCGCCCGGCTGTTCCTCAATCTTGTCGGGAACAAACTTCTCCGCGCACGCGCCGCGGCGAAGACGGCAGGCGCCACCGTCCTGTTGAAGGGCGCCGACACGACCGTCGCGGCACCCGATGGCCAGGTCCTTATCAATGCTAATGCGCCGGCGAGCCTGGCGACGGCCGGCGCCGGGGATGTGCTGGCCGGGATTGCCGTGGCTCTGATGGGCCAGCAAATGGGTGTGTTTGCCGCCGCCGGGGCGGCCGCCTGGCTGCATGGCGAGGCCGCGGCGCGCTTCGGTCCTGGGCTCATCGCCGAGGATCTGGCGGAAATGCTCCCGCTGGTCTTGCGCGATCTCGCGGGCCAGGTTTGGACCTGAACCTACGTCCGGCACGACCGGAGGACCGCTCGGTTTGCGAGAAAATCTTCGCTGCCGTGCAGCGGCTGGCCTATCCGCGCCAGCCCCCGGCGGCCCTCATGCCCGGGGATTTCGAGGCGGAAACGCGCGAGGAAGACCTTTGGGTCGCACAAAGTGGAGCAGACATCCGCGGGTGGGTCGGATTCTATTGTCCGGCGCGTTTCATCCATCATCTCTACGTCGATCCGGATTATTTGAGGCAGGGCGTCGGACGGGCCTTGTTGACCCTGGCTCTCGGCCGCTGCGGGGGCAGCGCCGAACTCAAATGCGATGAGGCCAACCGCCCGGCTCAGGCCTTTTATCTGGCGTCCGGGTGGCGTCCGGTCGGATGGGGCTGGGCGCCTAGCGGACCTTGGATCCGCTTCGGCTTCTGAAGGGCCGCCTTTGCTCGTCCGTAAAAGGCCCTTTTCCCCTTGTGCACCGGCGGTCTGTGCTATACATCGCCGGCTGCGCCGGGGCTCCTCCATGGGCGGCTTCCCGATGGGCAGCATTCCGGATGGGCGGGCGTGGCGGAACTGGTAGACGCGCCAGATTTAGGTTCTGGTGACGCAAGTCGTGGGGGTTCGAGTCCCTCCGCCCGCACCAGGTTCCGCGGCAATTGTAGCTGGCACGAGCGGGGCAATTCCCGGCGTGGCGAAAGATTCCTCGACGGATGAGCATTCGATGCAAGTAACAGAGACAAACGCCGACGGGCTGACGCGCGAATTCAAGGTCGTCATCCCCGCCAAGACGTTTCAAGAGCGGATCGAAACCCGCTTGCGCGACCGGCAGCGCAGCATGCGCCTGCCCGGCTTCCGTCCCGGCAAGGTGCCCATGGCGCTGGTCGACAAGCATTGGCGTCAGACGGTGATGGGCGAGGAGCTGGAGCGCACCATCGGCGACAGCTCGGCCCAGATCGTCACCGACCGGGGCTTGCGTCCGGCCGGTCAGCCCAAGATCGAGATCACGACGTTCAAGGACGGCTCGGACCTGGAATACAAGATGGCGATCGAGCTGATGCCGGAGATCGAGCCGATCGATTTCACCAAGCTAGAATTGACGCGCACGGTCGTCGATGTGCCGGAGTCCGAAATCGACCAGGCCCTGACGCGACTGGCCAACGAACAATCGAAGAGCGAGCCGGTGAGCGAAGCCCGGCCGGCGGCCAGGGATGACGTGCTGGTCATTGACTTCCTGGGCCGCGTCGACGGCAAGGAATTCTCCGGCGGCAAGGCCGAGGGCCATCATGTGCGCCTCGGCGCCGGCCAATTGATTCCTGGGTTCGAAGATCAGTTGATCGGCGCCCAGGTCGGCGACAAGCGCGAGGTCAAGGTCACGTTCCCGGCGGAATATCCGCGGGCCGAATTGGCTGGGAAGGATGCGGTCTTCGACGTCGAGGTCAAGGAATTGCAAAAGCTGATTCCCGCAGCTATCGACGACGAATTGGCCAAGGGTGTGGGCCTGGAGAATCTGGACGCGCTGCGTCAGAAAGTCCGCGAGCAGTTGCAAGCCGAATACGCCATTGCCAGTCGGGCGCGCATCAAGCGCCAGCTGCTGGACAAGCTGAGCGAGGGGCACGATTTCACTTTGCCCCCCAGCATGATCGACGCCGAATTCGATCAAATCTGGGGCCAGATCGAAGCCGACCGCAAGGCGGGCAAAGTCGATCCCGAAGACAAGGACAAGTCCGACGACCAATTGCGCCAGGAGTATCGCACCATCGCCGCCCGCCGCGTGAAGCTGGGCCTGCTGCTCTCCGAAGTGGGGCGGCGGGGCAATGTCGAGGTGAAGCAGGACGAAATCGGCCGCGCGGCGATGAACGAGGCGCGGCGGTATCCGGGCCAGGAGCGCAAGGTGTTCGAATTCTACCAGAACAACGCCCAGGCCCTGGCGCAGTTGCGCGCGCCTCTTTACGAAGACAAGGTCGTTGACTACATCGTAGATGCGGCCAAGGTGACGGAGCGCAGAGTCAGCCCTGAGCAGTTTGCCGAGGAACTGAAGAACGAAAACGTTGCCTGAGGCGCTGGGCCGAGGGTATCGAGTGCAAGGGTACGCGACATGAAAGATCGGGATCCGATCGAGATCTACGACAATCTGCTAGTACCCATGGTGGTCGAGCAGACCAACCGCGGCGAGCGGGCCTTCGACATCTATTCGCGCCTGCTGAAGGAGCGGATCATTTTTCTGGTCGGCCCGGTCAACGACAACCTGGCCAGCCTCGTCTGCGCCCAATTGCTGTTCCTGGAGTCGGAGAACCCCGACAAGGACGTGGCGATCTACGTCAACACGCCGGGCGGACATGTCCATTCGGGCCTGGCCATGTACGACACGATGCAATATGTCCGGCCGCAGATTTCGACGGTCTGCATCGGGATGGCGGCCTCCATGGGTTCGCTGATCCTGGCGGCCGGGGCGGCGGGCAAGCGCTTCGCGCTGCCAAATTCCAACATCATGGTCCATCAGCCCTCGGGCGGTTTCCAGGGCCAGGCCTCCGACATCGAGATCCACGCCCGCGAGGTCTTGAAGACCCGCACCCGCCTGAACGAGATCTATGCCCGCCATACCGGGCAGGATCTGAAGGCGATCGAGGAAGCCATGGATCGCGACCGTTTCATGGACTCCGACCAGGCCAAGGCTTTCGGATTGATCGATGAAGTCGTGGCCAAAAGGCCGGCCAGGGAGACCGCGGCGCCGGCCAAATAGGGCCTGCCGACGACGTTAACCTTGGGGTTTGGTCCCCCAGGGTCCACCAACTGGCCCCTATCCGCGTCAGATTTAAGTTGTACGGGATTTGACCCGTGCCCTAACATGACCGCGACTCGGGTCGGCAAATCGACGGATTTCCTATGAACAAGTCCACCGGCGGCGATTCAAAGAACACGCTCTACTGTTCCTTCTGCGGCAAGAGCCAGCATGAGGTGCGCAAGCTCATCGCGGGTCCGACCGTGTTCATCTGCGATGAATGCGTTGAACTCTGCATGGATATCATCCGCGAGGAGCACAAGACGACCCTGGTCAAGTCGCGCGACGGCGTGCCGACGCCGGCCGACATCTGCAAGGTCCTGGACGATTACGTCATCGGCCAGAGCCACGCCAAGCGGGTGTTGTCGGTGGCGGTCCATAACCACTACAAGCGTCTGGCCCATGGCGCCAAGGCCAACGACGTCGAACTCTCGAAATCCAACATCCTTCTGGTCGGCCCCACCGGCTGCGGCAAGACGCTGCTCGCCCAGACGCTGGCGCGCATCATCGATGTGCCCTTCACCATGGCCGATGCGACGACCCTGACCGAGGCAGGCTATGTCGGCGAGGATGTGGAGAATATCATCCTGAAGCTGCTGCAGGCCGCCGACTACAACGTTGAACGGGCCCAGCGCGGCATCGTCTATATCGACGAGGTCGACAAGATCAGCCGCAAGTCCGACAACCCCTCCATCACCCGCGATGTGTCGGGCGAGGGCGTGCAGCAGGCCCTGCTGAAGATCATGGAAGGCACCGTGGCTTCCGTGCCCCCGCAGGGCGGTCGCAAGCATCCCCAGCAGGAATTCCTGCAGGTCGATACCACCAACATCCTGTTCATCTGCGGCGGCGCCTTTTCCGGCCTGGAGCGGATCATCGCCCAGCGCGGCAAGAAGGGCTCGGCCATCGGCTTCCATGCCGATGTGCGCGGTCCCGACGACCGGCGCACCGGCGAGGTCTTGAAGGAAGTCGAGCCGGAGGATCTGCTGAAGTTCGGGCTGATTCCGGAATTCGTCGGCCGCCTGCCGGTGGTCGCGACACTGGAAGACCTGGACGAAAAGGCGCTGGTCGACATCCTGACCAAGCCGAAGAACGCCTTGGTCAAGCAGTACCAGCGGCTCTTCGAGATGGAAGACGTTCGCCTCGATTTCACCGAGGATTCCCTGCGCGGCATCGCCCAGCGGGCCATCCTGCGCAAGACCGGGGCGCGTGGCCTGCGGTCCATCATGGAGAGCATTCTGCTGGAGCCCATGTTCGAACTGCCCGGCCTGGAAGCGGTCGAGCGCATGGTCATCAGCAAGGAAGTCGTCGAGGGCACCGCCCGGCCGCTCTATATCTATTCCGATCGGCGCGAGGATGTCGGCGCCGGTGCCTGACCGGGCGCCAATGCCCGCCCACTTGACGAAGCTATCGCCGTCGCCATTTAAGTTATGCCGCAATGTGCCGGCTTGGTCGGGCGCGGCTGCGGGGTCCTAAGGTCCCGTGCATAATATAAAATTGAGGACTCCATGAACGAGAACGAACTTCAGCGTACATCGCTCTACCCGGTTCTGCCGCTGCGCGACATCGTCGTTTTCCCTCATATGATCGTGCCGTTGTTCGTCGGCCGCGAGAAGTCGGTTCGCGCCCTCGAAGACGTGATGAAGGACGACAAGCAGGTTCTGCTGGCGACCCAGAAGAACGCGGCCCAGGACGACCCGCAGACCGAGGACATCTATACCGTCGGCACCGTCGGAACGGTGCTGCAACTGCTGAAGCTGCCCGACGGCACGGTCAAGGTGCTGATCGAGGGTGGCCAGCGCGCCAAGATCGTAAAGTTTGCCGAGAACGAAGCCTTCTTCCAGGGCTTTGTCGAGACCATCGTCGACCGCGATCATGAGGGCAAAGACGTCGAGGCGCTGGCCCGCTCCGTCGTTGCCCAGTTCGAGCAGTACATCAAGCTCAACAAGAAAATTCCGCCGGAGGTGCTGGTCTCGGTCAATCAGATCGAGGACCCGAGCAAGCTTGCCGACACGGTTGCCTCCCACCTTGGCCTCAAGATCGCCGAGAAGCAGGAGTTGCTGGAGACCGACAGCGTCGTCAAGCGGCTCGAGCGCGTCTTCGCCTTCATGGAGGGCGAGATCGGCGTGCTGCAGGTGGAAAAGCGCATCCGCAGCCGGGTCAAGCGCCAGATGGAGAAGACCCAGCGCGAGTATTATCTGAACGAGCAGTTGAAGGCGATCCAGAAGGAACTCGGCGACGGCGACGATGCCAAGGACGAGTTGGCCGAGCTCGAACAGCGCATCCGCAAGACCAAGTTCACCAAGGAAGCGCGCGAGAAGGCGCTCGGTGAATTGAAGAAGCTGCGCTCCATGAGCCCGATGTCGGCCGAGGCGACGGTGGTGCGCAACTACCTCGATTGGCTGCTGGGCATTCCCTGGAACAAGCCGACCAAGGTCAAGCACGACATCAAGGCGGCCCAGAAGGTGCTGAACGACGACCACTATGGTCTCGAGAAGGTGAAGGAGCGCATTCTCGAATACCTTGCCGTGCAGCAGCGCATGAAGAAGGTGAAGGGGCCGATCCTTTGCCTGGTCGGCGCCCCCGGCGTGGGCAAGACCTCGCTGGGCAAGTCGATCGCGCGGGCCACGGGTCGGAATTTTGTTCGCATGTCGCTGGGCGGTGTGCGAGACGAGGCTGAGGTCCGCGGCCATCGGCGCACCTACATCGGCTCCATGCCCGGCAAGGTCATCCAGGGCATGAAGAAGGCCAAGGCGTCGAATCCGCTGTTCCTGCTGGACGAGATCGACAAGCTGGGCGCCGATTGGCGGGGCGATCCCTCCTCGGCGTTGCTTGAGGTCTTGGATCCGGAGCAGAACTCGACGTTCAACGACCATTATCTCGAGGTCGACTACGATCTCTCCGACGTGCTGTTCGTGACCACGGCCAATACGCTGCGCATGCCGCAGCCGTTGCTCGATCGCATGGAATTGATCCGCATCCCCGGCTACACCGAGGATGAAAAGATCGCCATCGCCAAGCGCCATCTGCTGCCCAAGCTGTTCAAGGATCACGGGCTGAAGCAGGGCGAATGGCGCGTGACGGACGAGGCCTTGCGCGATCTGGTTCGTTACTACACCCGTGAGGCCGGCGTGCGGAACCTGGAGCGCGAGCTCGCCAATCTGGCGCGCAAGGCGATCAAGGACATCCTGATGAAGGGCCTCCAGCGGGTCACCATCTCGCCCCGCAACCTGGAGAAATACGCCGGTGTGCGCCGTTATCGTTATGGCGAGGCGGAGCAGAAGGATCTGGTGGGCGTCACCACGGGGCTCGCCTGGACCGAAGTCGGCGGCGAGATCCTGTCGATCGAGGCGGTGACGCTGCCGGGCAAGGGCAAGGTCATCATCACCGGCAAACTGGGCGAGGTGATGCGCGAATCGGTTCAGGCCGCGGAGAGTTACGTCAAATCGCGGGCAACCGAGTTCGGCATCAAGCCAACCCTGTTCGAGCGCAAGGATATCCACGTCCATGTGCCGGAGGGCGCAACGCCGAAGGATGGTCCTTCGGCCGGTGTCGGCATGTTGACCTCTATCGTCTCGGTCCTGACCGGCGTTCCGGTTCGCCGCGACGTGGCAATGACCGGCGAAATGACGTTGCGCGGGCGTGTATTGCCCATCGGCGGACTCAAGGAAAAGCTGCTGGCCGCCTTGCGCGCCGGGGTTACCACCGTCTTGATTCCGCAGGAGAACGAGAAGGACCTGGCCGAAATTCCCGACAATGTTAAGAAGGGACTGAAGCTGATCCCGGTAGCCACGGCTGACGATGTATTAAGAGAGGCCTTGTCACGACCGCTAACGCCGATCGAATGGATCGAGCCGGGCGATGCGCCGGCGCCGTTGCCGGTGCCCCCGCTCGAGGGCCTCGTCACGCACTGATAGCCTGTTGGGTGGCGCCCTTGACGGGCGCCACCAGCATGGGGATAACCCGTCGCGTTCGGCAATTGACGGGGGCGAAAGGCGCGGCCTACACTTTGCGGGCATCGGCTGGAAATTTGTGTTGATTAGCTTTTCCCATCTCCATTCGCGAAGGGGGTATCAAAGTGAATAAGAACGATTTGATTGCTGTCGTCGCGGCGAAAGCCGGGCTGTCTAAGACTGATGCGGCAAAGGCAGTTGATGCCGTGTTCGAAGGCATCGAGGACGCGCTGAAGAAAGCCGGGGAGTTTCGCAACGTCGGCTTCGGCACCTTCCATGTCGTGAAGCGCAATGCATCGATCGGACGCAACCCGCGGACCGGCGAGCAGATCAAGATTCCTGCCTCGAAGCAGGTGAAGTTCAAGGCGGGCGCGGGCCTCAAGGCCTCGGTGAATTGATAGCCGACGCCTCAGCGCCGATGCGAAATTCACCGGCCGCCTCCATTGAGGCGGCCGGTCGCATTTTGAGCGTCGGCTTAGGACGTGAATTAGCCGCTACGTTGTTGAATCAGAGCAATATCCGATCAGTTTGATTCAAACCGATCGGATATTGCTCTAGGATGGACCGGCGAGGCGGGACGGGCGATTAGCTCAGCGGTAGAGCATCTCGTTTACACCGAGAGGGTCGGCGGTTCGAAACCGTCATCGCCCACCACTGCCCCTCATGACATCAACCGGCCCGTCTTTGCTTGACAGGGTCCGGTCGCCAGATTAGATGAACCCGCCCTTGTGGGGCGCCCTGCGGGGGCGTAGCTCAGTTGGTTAGAGCGCCGGCCTGTCACGCCGGAGGCCGCGGGTTCAAGTCCCGTCGCTCCCGCCATTTTCCGATACGCGATTCGACCTGGAGCAAAGCGATTTTCGACTCGTGAATCGGCTCGTTTTGTCCTTTTTTTGAGACCCCTGCCGCCCTATAGTGTCGGCGCTTTTGGAGCGCCGGCGGCCGCGCCGATGGGGTCCGCTTGCGCACGGGATGCCTGTCGATGAATGTGATGCTGCGCGAATACCTGCCGATCATGATCTTTCTCGTCATCGCTGCCGCCATCGCCGGGGCGATGGTGGTCGGATCCTTCCTCGTCGCCCGCCAGAAGCCGGACCCGGAAAAGCTGTCGCCCTATGAGTGCGGGTTCGAGGCTTTCGACGACGCCCGGCGGCGGTTCGACATCCGCTTCTATCTCGTCTCGATCCTGTTCATCATCTTCGATCTCGAGGTCGCCTTTCTGTTTCCCTGGGCGATCTCGCTGGGGCGCATCGGAGCGTTCGGCTTCTGGTCGATGGTCGTCTTCCTTGGCGTGCTGACCGTCGGCTTCATCTATGAATGGAAGAAAGGGGCGCTGGAATGGGAGTAAGCGGCGTATTGCCCGCCGGCCCCGCCCAGGATGCGGTGTTGAAGGCGGTGACCGACGAATTGTCGGACAAGGGATTCGTCGTGGCTCAGGTCGACAAGGTGGTCAATTGGGCCCGCACGGGCTCGCTCTGGCCGATGACCTTCGGGCTTGCCTGCTGTGCCGTCGAAATGATGCATGCTTACATGGCGCGCTACGATTTGGATCGCTTCGGCGTCGTCCCGCGTGGCAGTCCGCGCCAATCGGACGTCATGATCGTCGCAGGCACGCTCACCAACAAGATGGCCCCCGCCTTACGCAAGGTCTACGACCAGATGGCGGAGCCACGCTGGGTCATTTCAATGGGTTCCTGTGCCAATGGTGGCGGGTACTACCACTATTCCTATTCGGTGGTCCGCGGTTGCGATCGAATCGTGCCGGTGGACGTCTACGTGCCGGGCTGCCCGCCCACGGCGGAAGCCCTGGTTTACGGCATACTGCAGCTGCAAAAGAAGATTCGCCGAACCAGCACCATTGCCCGCTAACGACGCAATCGACGACGAGAGTATCTTAATGAATCAGGCGCTGAAAGAACTCGGCGACTACATCATCGGCGAGATTGCTTCGCATGTGACGAAGAGCGAATTCGTCGTCGGCGAGCTCATTCTCTGGACGACTCCGGCGTCGGTGACCCAGCTTCTGACCTTTCTGCGCGACAATCCACGCTGCCTCTTCAACATGTTGGTGGATGTCTGTGGCGTCGACTACCCCGAGCGCGAGCAACGTTTCGAGGTCGTCTATAATCTTCTCAGCCTGCCGCACAACCTGCGCATCCGGGTCAAGCTTGCCACCAACGAGGCGACGCCGGTGCCCTCGGTCGCGAGCGTCTATCGCACCGCCGGATGGTTCGAGCGCGAGGCCTGGGACCTTTACGGCATCTTCTTCTCCGACCATGACGATCTGCGCCGATTGTTGACCGACTACGGTTTCGAGGGCCATCCGATGCGCAAGGATTTCCCTCTCACCGGCTATGTCGAGGTTCGCTACGACGAGGAGCAGAAGCGCGTCGTCTATGAGACCGTCAAACTTACCCAGGAATTCCGTAGCTTCGATTTTCTCAGCCCCTGGGAAGGCATGCTGCATCTGCCGGGAGACGAGAAGGCGGAGAAGAAAGCCTGATGGCCGAAACCCAAATCAAGCCACTGACTATAAACTTCGGGCCGCAACATCCCGCCGCCCACGGCGTTCTGCGCCTGGTCATGGAGATGGATGGTGAGGTGATCGAGCGTCTCGATCCCCATATCGGCCTGCTTCATCGCGGCACGGAGAAACTGATTGAACACAAGACCTATATGCAGGCGATCCCCTATTTCGATCGCCTCGACTACGTCTCGCCGATGTGCCAGGAGCACGCCTTCGTGCTCGCCGTGGAAAAACTGCTGGGCCTCGAGGTGCCGCTGCGCGGCCAATACATCCGCGTCATGTTCGACGAGATCACGCGCATCCTGAACCACCTCCTGATGGTTCCCGCGTATGCCTCCGACATCGGTGCGCTGACGCCATTCCTCTGGTGCTTCGAGGAGCGCGAACTGCTGATGGAATTCTACGAGCGGGTGAGCGGGGCCAGGCTTCATGCCGCATATTATCGCCCGGGCGGCGTGCACCAGGATTTGCCGGCAGGCCTGCTCGACGATATCCTGGCCTGGACGGAGCGGTTTCCCAAGGTGCTGGACGATATCGAGAATCTTCTGACCAACAATCGCATCTTCAAGCAGCGCCTGGTCTATATCGGCGCAGCCTCCGCAGCCGAAGCACTCGAATGGGGATTTACCGGGCCTATGCTGCGCGCCTCGGGCTTGGCTTGGGATCTTCGCAAGGCGCAACCCTACATGGTCTATGATCGGATGAATTTCGACATACCGGTGGGCAAAAACGGCGACTGCTATGACCGCTACATGGTCCGCATGGAGGAAATGCGCCAGAGCCTGCGTATCATTAGGCAATGCATCGCCGAAATCCCCGATGGCCCTCATTGCTCGACCGACCGCAAGGTTACGCCGCCGCCGCGCGCCGAGATGAAGCGCTCCATGGAAGCGCTCATCCATCATTTCAAGCTCTATACCGAGGGATTCCACGTCCCGCGGGGCGAAACATATACCGCTATCGAGGCACCCAAGGGCGAGTTCGGGGTCTATCTCGTCTCTGACGGCACCAACAAGCCATATCGCTGCAAGATACGCGCACCGGCCTTTGCCCATCTCCAGGCCATGGATTACCTCAGCCGTGGCCATATGCTGGCGGATTCGGTCGCCATTCTGGGTTCCATGGATATCGTTTTCGGCGAGATCGACCGATGAGCGAGATTTTTGCCTTCACGCCCGAGAACAAGGCGCTGGCCGAGAAGATGATCGCCAAATATCCGGCAGGCCGGCAGGCGAGCGCAGTTGTGCCGCTGCTCGATCTGGCCCAGCGCCAGGTCGGCGGATGGCTGCCGCGCGCTGCCATGGACTACGTGGCGGCTGTCCTCGATATGGCGCCGATCCGCGTCTATGAGGTGGCCACGTTCTATTCCATGTTCAATCTGAAGCCTGTGGGCAAATACCTGCTGCAGGTCTGCCGCACCACGCCTTGCTGGCTGCGCGGCGCCGATCAGTTGACCGAGACCTGCCAGCGCAACCTGGGCATCGGCCTCAAGGAAACCACCCCCGACGGCAAGTTCACGCTGGTGGAGGTGGAATGCCTCGGTACCTGTGTCAATGCGCCGGTGGTCCAGATTAACGACGATTTTTATGAGGACCTCGATCCGGCCAAGATGGAAAAGCTGCTTGATGCGCTGGCCAAGGGCAAGCCGGTGACGCCGGGTTCCCAAAGCGGCCGCCAGGGCTCCGCGCCCGATGGCGGGCCCACCACGCTGCTCGGGACGAAATAGGCGGTTAGGACATGTTGCAGGACATCGATCGCATCTTCCGCAATCTCTATGGCACAAAGGACTGGCGCCTGGCCGGCGCGCGCGCGCGCGGGCTATGGGACAATACCAAGGGCCTGATCGAGCGCGGTCGCGATGCCATTATCGATGAGATCAAGAAATCCGATCTGCGTGGGCGCGGCGGAGCGGGGTTCCCCACTGGCCTCAAATGGTCCTTCATGCCCAAGCAGCCGGACCCGGCGCGGCCCTCCTTCCTTGTGGTCAATGCCGATGAGTCCGAGCCCGGAACCTGCAAGGATCGCGAGATCCTGCGCTTCGATCCCCATATGTTGCTGGAAGGCTGTCTGGTCGCCGGTTTCGCCATGGGCTGCAAGGCAACATACATTTACATCCGCGGCGAGTTCTATAACGAGGCGCGCAATCTGCAGGCTGCCATCGAGGAAGCCTACGAGGCGGGTCTCATCGGCCCAAATGCCTGTGGATCGGGTTACGACCACGACATCTATCTCCATCGCGGCGCCGGCGCCTATATCTGCGGGGAAGAAACCGCCCTGCTGGAGAGTCTGGAGGGCAAGAAAGGGCAGCCGCGCCTGAAGCCGCCATTCCCGGCGGCGGTCGGTCTCTATGGCTGCCCCACCACGGTCAACAATGTAGAATCCATCGCCGTCACCCCCACGATTCTGCGCCGTGGGGCGGCCTGGTGGAGCGCCATCGGCCGGCCGAAGAACACGGGCACCAAGATCTTCTGCATCTCCGGCCATGTGAACAAGCCCTGCAATGTCGAGGAGGAGATGGGCGTCCCGCTGAAGGAGCTCATCGAGCGCCATGCCGGCGGGGTGCGCGGCGGCTGGGACAATCTTCTGGCGGTCATCCCCGGCGGTGCTTCCGTTCCGGTGCTGCCGAAGTCGATCTGCGATACAGTGCTGATGGATTTCGATTCCCTGCGCGAGGTGAAGTCGGGACTGGGCACCGCGGCGGTCATCGTCATGGACAAGTCCACCGACCTGATCGAGGCAATCAGCCGGCTCTCCCATTTCTACATGCATGAGAGTTGCGGCCAATGCACGCCCTGCCGCGAGGGCACGGGCTGGATGTATCGCGTCATGCAGCGTCTGGTGCGGGGCGAGGCGCGGGTCGAGGAAATCGATCTGCTCGAGCAGGTCACCCGTCAGGTCGAGGGCCATACCATCTGCGCGCTGGGCGATGCGGCAGCCTGGCCGATCCAGGGCCTGATCCGCCATTTTCGGCCGGAGATCGAGCGGCGGATCGCGACGCGCGCCGCCAAGCTGGCGGCGGAGTAGGAGAGGGCGATGCCGAAGCTGACTGTCAACGGCCAGGCGATCGAGGTACCGGCGGGCACCACCGTGCTTCAGGCCTGCGAGATGGCCGGCGCCGAGATTCCCCGATTTTGCTATCACGAGCGCCTTTCGGTCGCCGGCAATTGCCGCATGTGCCTGGTCGAACAGGAGAAATCACCGAAACCCATCGCCTCCTGCGCCATGCCGGCCGCCGATGGTATGGTCATCCATACCGACACGCCCATGGTGAAAAAGGCGCGCCAGGGCGTGATGGAATTCCTGCTGGCCAACCATCCGTTGGATTGTCCGATCTGCGATCAGGGCGGCGAATGCGACCTGCAGGATCAGGCCATGGGTTATGGCTTCGATCGCGGCCGTTTTGCCGAGGCCAAGCGGGCGGTCAAGGACAAGAACTTCGGCCCGCTGGTCAAGACCGTGATGACCCGCTGCATCCACTGCACGCGCTGCGTGCGCTTCGCCACGGAAGTAGCGGGGGTGGAGGAGTTGGGCGCCTTGGGCCGGGGCGAACATCTGGAAATCGGAACATATGTGGAAAAGGCCCTGCATTCGGAACTTTCCGCCAATATCATCGACCTCTGCCCCGTCGGTGCCCTGACCTCCAAGCCCTATGCCTTCGTGGCCCGGCCTTGGGAGCTGGACAAAACGGAATCCGTCGACGTGCTGGATGCAGTGGGCAGCAATATCCGTATCGATTCCCGTGGCCGAGAAGTCTTACGCGTATTGCCGCGCCTGAACGAGGCGGTGAACGAGGAATGGATTTCGGACAAAACGCGCTTTGCCTGCGACGGGCTAATCCGCCAACGCCTCGACCGGCCCTATGTCCGGCGCGAAGGCAAACTGAAGCCCACGACCTGGCCCGAGGCCTTCACCGCCATCGCTGAACGCCTGAAGGGCATGCCCGGCACCAAGATCGCCGCCATTGCCGGCGACATGGCGGATGCGGAAGCAATGCTGGCGCTGAAGGATTTGATGGCCAGTCTGGGCTCGCCCCATCTCGATTGCCGCCAAGATGGCGCTGCCCTCGATCCCGGCTCTCCGGCCGGATATCTCTTCAACACCACGATCGCCGGCATCGATCAATCGGACCTCTGTCTGATCGTGGGCAGCAACCCGCGCTGGGAAGCGCCCATCATCAACGCGCGAATCTTGAAGCGGGTGAATCATGGCCGCTACACCGTGGCCGTTATCGGCCCGCGGGTCGACCTGACCTATAAATACGAATACCTCGGCGCCGGGCCCGACACGCTGAAGGAATTGGCCGAGGGGCGTCATCCCTTCGTAGAAGCGCTGAAGAAGGCAGAGCGCCCAATGCTGATCCTTGGTCAGGGGGCGCTCGCGCGCAGCGACGGCGCGGCCGTCCTGGCGCTGGCGCGAAAACTGGCCGAGACCTGCGGCCTGGTCAAAGACGGCTGGAACGGGTTCAACGTTCTCCATACCGCGGCGGCGCGGGTCGGCGGCATGGAATTGGGATTCGTTCCCGGCCAAGGCGGTCGCGATGTCGGCGGCATCTTGAAAGGGGCTACAAAGGGCGAGATCGACGTTGTCTATCTGTTGGGCGCCGACGAGATCGACATGGCCCATTTCGGCAGGGCCTTTGTCATCTATCAGGGCCATCATGGTGATGCCGGCGCCCATCGAGCTGATGTCATTCTGCCGGGTGCCGCCTATACCGAGAAGGAGGCGACGTATTTGAACACCGAGGGCCGGGCACAGCTCGCCCGGCTGGCCGTCTTCCCGCCGGGCGAGGCGAAGGAGGATTGGACGATCCTGCGGGCACTCTCGGCGATACTGGGCAAGCCGCTCCCCTATGACGATCTGCGCCAACTTCGCCGGCGGCTGTATCAGGTGGCGCCGCGCTTCCAGCGTCTCGACGCGATCGAGCCTGCGAGCTGGGGCAGTTTCGGGCGCGAGGGCGCAACCACAGCGGAGCCCTTCATCTCGCCCATCGACAATTTCTATATGACCGACCCGATCAGCCGCGCGTCGGAGACCATGGCCAAATGCGTCGAAACCTTCGGCATCGCCGATGGAGAGGCGACCGGCACCCATGGGTAATTTGCTGCACGGCTATGTCATGCCCACGGCCATCATCGTTGCCGAAGTGATTGCCATTGTGGTGCCGCTGCTGATTGCGGTGGCCTATCTGACCTATGCTGAACGCAAGGTGCTGGCGGCCATGCAGCTGCGCCGCGGCCCCAATGTGGTCGGCGCCTTCGGCCTGCTGCAGCCCTTTGCCGACGGCATCAAACTGTTATTCAAGGAAACGGTCATCCCGAGCGGGGCCAATCGCGTCGTTTTCGTCGCCGCGCCGATGATCACCTTCACCCTCAGCCTGGTGGCATGGGCCGTCATCCCGTTCGGCAAGGGCATCGTCCTGGCGAACATCAACGTGGGCATCCTTTATCTTTTCGCCATCTCTTCGCTCGGCGTCTACGGCGTCGTCATGGCCGGTTGGGCGAGCAATTCCAAATATCCATTCCTGGGCGCGATGCGCTCGGCCGCCCAGATGGTCTCCTACGAGGTTTCCATTGGCTTCGTCATGATCACGGTGCTTCTCTGCGTCGGTTCGCTCAATTTGTCCGACATCGTCTTGGCCCAGCGCCACGTCTGGTTCGCCGTGCCGCTGCTGCCGATGTTCGTTGTCTTCTTCGTCTCCGCGCTGGCGGAAACCAATCGGGCACCCTTCGATCTGGTGGAATCGGAATCGGAACTGGTCGCCGGATATTTTTCCGAATATTCGTCCATGACCTTCGCGCTGTTCTTCCTGGGCGAATACGCGAACATGATTCTGATGAGCGCGACTACCTCGATCCTGTTTCTGGGGGGGTGGCTGCCGCCGATCGATATCGCGCCCTTCAACTGGATCCCGGGACCGGTCTGGTTCGCAGCCAAGGTCGCCCTGGTTCTGTTCTTCTTCCTTTGGGTCCGGGCCACCTTCCCCCGCTATCGCTACGATCAGTTGATGCGGCTGGGCTGGAAAGTATTTCTGCCCCTGTCGCTACTCTGGGTCGTGGTCACCGCAGGCGCCCTGATGGCCTTCGGATGGTTGCCGTGATGGGCTCGCAGAGGGTAAAGCCATGACCATGTTCGCGCGCGCCACCAAGAGCCTGCTACTGGCCGAGCTGCTGTCCGGCTTGGCGCTGACCTTCCGCTACCTGTTCCACCAACGGGTGACGATCAACTACCCCTATGAGAAGGGGCCGCTGAGCCCACGCTTCCGCGGCGAGCATGTGTTGCGTCGTTACCCCAATGGCGAAGAACGCTGCATCGCCTGCAAGCTCTGCGAGGCGATCTGCCCGGCCCAGGCGATCACCATCGAGGCCGAACCCCGCGCCGACGGCAGCCGCCGCACGACGCGCTACGATATAGATATGACGAAATGCATCTATTGCGGGCTATGCCAGGAGGCCTGCCCAGTGGACGCCATCGTTGAGGGACCCAATTTCGAGTTCGCCACCGAGACCCATGAAGAGCTTCTCTATAACAAGGAGAAGCTGCTCTCGAACGGCGACCGCTGGGAATCGGTGATCGCCGCCAATATGGCGGCCGATGCGCCCTACCGATGAGAGCGTCATGATCATCCAGGCCCTTGCCTTCTATTTGTTCGCCGGGATCGCGGTGGCTTCCGGCGTCATGGTCATCTCGGCGCGCAATCCGGTGCATTCGGTATTGTTCCTGATCCTGGCGTTTTTCAACGCCGCGGGCCTCTTCGTCCTCATGGGGGCGGAGTTCCTGGCCATGATCCTCGTCGTCGTCTATGTCGGCGCGGTGGCGGTGCTGTTCCTCTTCGTCGTCATGATGCTGGACATCAATTTCACTGAGTTGCGCAAGGGCGCTCTGGCCTATCTGCCCATCGGGCTTCTCGTCGGGCTTATCCTTTTTGCGGAGCTCACCCTGGTGTTTGGGGCCTGGGTCGTCTCGCCGTTCGCCTCGGCCGCGGCCCTGGCGCCGACGCCCGCGGCCTCCCAGATCAGCAATACACATGCCCTGGGCATGGTGATTTACACCAATTACGTGTATCTATTCCAGATCGCAGGCCTCGTTCTGCTGGTCGCCATGGTCGGCGCCATCGTTCTGACTCTGCGCCATCGCGTGGGCGTGCGCCGCCAATCCATCGGTCGCCAGATCGAGCGCCGGCGGGGCGATTCCGTCGAGATCAAGAACGTGCCGACGGGGAGCGGCGTCAGCTCATGACCATCGGCCTTGCTCATTATCTGACCGTCGCCGCGATCCTGTTCACCCTGGGCATCTTCGGCATCTTTCTGAACCGCAAGAATGTCATCGTCATTCTGATGTCGGTCGAGCTGATGCTGCTGGCGGTCAATATCAATCTGGTGGCCTTCTCCACCCAACTCGGCGATCTCGTGGGCCAGGTCTTTGCCTTGTTCGTGCTGACCGTCGCTGCCGCGGAAGCGGCGATCGGGCTTGCCATCATCGTCGTCTATTTCCGCAACCGCGGCTCCATCGCCGTCGAAGACATCAACATGATGAAGGGTTAGCCGGCGATGGATGTCGCGATCGTCTTTCTGCCGCTTCTCGCCGCGGCGATCGCCGGCCTGTTCGGGCGGTTCGTCGGCGACAAGGGCGCCCAAGGCGTGACTTGCCTTGCCATGCTTGCCTCGCTCGCCTTGTCGGTTGCGGTCTTCGTCGACGTGTCGCTACACGGCCATACGCGCACCACAGAGCTTTTCACCTGGTTTCAGACCGGCAGCTTCGAGGCTCACTGGGCGCTACGCTTCGACCAATTGACTGCCGTCATGCTGATTGTCGTCACCGGCGTCTCGGCCATGGTGCATGTCTATTCGATCGGCTACATGCACGGCGATCCTTCGATTCCGCGGTTCATGTCCTATCTCAGCCTGTTCACCTTTTGCATGCTGATGCTGATCACGGCGAACAACTTCATGCAGTTGTTCTTCGGCTGGGAAGGGGTCGGGCTCTGCTCATATCTTCTCATCGGCTTCTGGTACGACCGGCCTTCGGCGAATGCGGCGGCGATCAAGGCCTTCATCGTCAACCGGATCGGCGATTTCGGCTTCTTACTGGGCATCTTGGGGGTCTATTTCGTCTTCAAGAACGTCGGGTTCGACGCGGTCTTCAAGGCCTCGCCGGGCATGGCGGCCACCAGCATCGAGTTCCTGGGCATGCGTCTGCCCACAATGGACACGCTCTGCCTGCTGCTGTTCATCGGCGCCATGGGCAAATCGGCCCAGTTCCTGCTTCACACCTGGCTGCCCGATGCCATGGAGGGCCCGACCCCCGTCTCGGCCCTCATCCATGCCGCGACCATGGTGACGGCGGGCGTGTTCATGGTTTGCCGTCTATCGCCCATGTTCGAATACGCGCCGGTCGCGCTTGACGTCGTCACGATCGTCGGGGCGGCCACGGCGTTTTTCGCGGCGAGCGTCGGACTCGTCCAGAACGACATCAAGCGGGTGATCGCCTATTCCACGTGCAGCCAGCTCGGCTATATGTTTTTCGCCGCCGGAGTCTCGGCCTATGGCGCGTCCCTGTTTCATCTGTTCACCCATGCCTTCTTCAAGGCGTTGTTGTTCCTGGCCGCCGGTTCGGTCATCCATGCCATGTCGGGCGAGCAGGACATGCGCAAGATGGGCGGCATCTGGCGCCTGATCCCCGCGACATATGTCTTGATGTGGGTCGGCAGTCTGGCGCTGGCCGGCATCGGCATTCCGGGCGTCTTCGGATTTGCCGGCTTCTATTCCAAGGACATCATCCTGGAGGCCGCCTGGGCCGCCAATAGCGGCATCGGCCATTTCGCCTTCTGGCTCGGCGATGCAGCAGCGGCCATGACGGCCTTCTATTCCTGGCGCCTGCTGTTCATGACCTTTCATGGCAAGCCGCGCGCCGACCACGAAACCATGCATCATGTGCATGAATCGCCGATGATCATGCTGGTGCCGCTGTTGCCACTGGCCGTGGGCGCGCTGGCCGCGGGATATGCCTTCTATTCCCATTTCGTCGGCGGCCAGATGGAATCCTTCTGGCAGCAGTCACTGTTCGTCCTGCCGTCGCATAACACGATCGAGGGCGCCCATAGCGTGCCCGAATGGGTGGGCCTGTCGCCGCTGTTCTTGGCCCTAGCCGGCATTGCGATCGCCTATGTCATGTATATTGCCGTGCCCAGTCTGCCGGAACGGCTCGCCCGCGCGCTGCGGCCGCTTTATCTGTTCCTGCTCAACAAGTGGTATTTCGACGAGCTCTACGATTTTCTCTTCGTCCGTCCGGCCAAGCGGCTGGGCCGGGGCTTGTGGAAGATCGGCGACGGGGCGATCATCGATGGGTTCGGGCCCGATGGTGTCGCGACACTGACCCGCAATCTGGCGCGCCGCGCCGGCCAGCTGCAGTCCGGCTACGTTTATCATTATGCTTTCGTCATGCTGATCGGCGTCGTCCTGCTGGTCAGCTGGTATCTCTACTGGCAAGTGCGATGAGCGGATCATGAGCGACTGGCCGATCCTCTCCCTCGTCACCTTCCTGCCGATTGCCGGATCGGTGATGGTTCTGTTTTTGCGCGGCGAAAGCGAGGCGGTGGCCCGCAATGCCCGATATCTCGCGCTCTGGACCTCGCTTATTACCTTCCTGCTGTCGCTGGCCTTGTGGTTCCGCTTCGATCGATCCAGCGCGGATTTCCAATTCGTCGAGCAGGCGGCGTGGATCCCCGTCTTTGGAATCCGCTATCACATGGGCGTCGACGGCATTTCGATGATGTTCGTCCTGTTGTCCACTTTGCTGACGCCGATCTGCATCCTGGCGAGCTGGCAGGCGATCCGAACCCGCGTGAAGGAATACATGGTCGCCTTCCTGGTGCTGGAGACCTTCATGGTCGGCACCTTCTGCGCCTTGGACTTCGTCCTGTTCTATATGTTCTTCGAGGGCGTGTTGATCCCGATGTTCCTGATCATCGGCGTCTGGGGCGGCCCGCGGCGCGTCTATTCGGCCTTCAAGTTCTTCCTCTACACGCTGCTGGGCTCGGTGCTGATGCTGCTGGCCATCATCGCCATGTATTTCATCGGGGGCACCACCGACATACCGACCCTGATGCAGCATGGCTTCCCGGTGGAGACGCAGCGTTGGCTGTGGCTCGCCTTGTTCGCCTCCTTCGCCGTCAAAATGCCCATGTGGCCGGTCCATACCTGGCTGCCCGACGCCCATGTCGAGGCGCCCACGGCAGGCTCGGTCATTCTGGCCGGCGTGCTCTTGAAGATGGGCGCCTACGGTTTCCTGCGGTTTTCGCTGCCCATGCTGCCCCAGGCCTCGGCCATGTTCGCCCCGCTGATCTTCGCACTCTCGGTCGTCGCGGTCATCTATACCTCGCTGGTGGCGCTGGCCCAGACCGACATGAAGAAGCTGATCGCCTATTCCTCGGTCGCCCATATGGGCTTCGTCACCGCGGGCATCTTCACGGTTACCGTCGCGGGATTGCAGGGTGCTCTGTTCCAGATGCTGAGCCACGGCATCGTCTCGGCCGCGCTCTTCCTCGTCGTCGGCGTGGTATACGACCGCCTGCATAGCCGCGACATCGCGCGTTACGGCGGGCTGGTCCATCGGATGCCCATCTATGCGGCCGTCTTCATGTTGTTCACGCTCGCCTCGATCGGCCTGCCGGCGACCAGTGGCTTTATCGGCGAGTTCCTGGTGATGTTGGGCGCCTTCCAGGTGAATACCTGGGTCGCGACATTGATCTGCACGGGTATCATCCTGGGCCCCGCCTACATGCTCTGGCTCTATCGCCGGGTCATCTTCGGCAAGCTGGAAAAGGCCGATTTGATGGACATGCTGGATCTCAGCCCCCGCGAGATCGCCATATTCACCCCCTTGATGCTGCTGGTGCTGTGGATGGGGGTCTATCCGACCTCCTTCACCGAAATCATGGCGCCGTCGGTGGACCGGTTGATCGGGGGATATCGCACAGCGCTTGCCCTTGGCGGTGCACCCAGCATCGCCAGCCTGTTGCCGGGGGTGGCGCCATGAACTGGATTGTCGCCCTGCCCGAATTGCTGCTCACCGGCGGCGCCATGGGCTTGCTGATGGTGGGCGTCTTTTTGAAGCAGGAGCGCGCGCGCCTCATCTCCTGGCTGGCGGTGCTGGTGATCGTCATCGCCATGATCGTGGTGATCCAGAACCCGGCCGGCGGCGGTCTTGCCTTCGGCAATCTCTTCATCGTCGACCGCTTCAGCCAGTTCATGAAGCTGCTGACCCTGGGCGCCTCCGCGCTCTCGATCCTGCTGTCGCTGGACTATATCGAGCGCGAATACATGGCGCGGTTCGAGTTTCCCGTCCTCATGCTGTTCGCCACCAGCGGCATGCTGATGATGATCTCGGCCAACGATCTGATTTCCCTTTATCTGGGGCTGGAGTTCCAGAGCTTGGCGCTCTATGTGGTCGCTGCTTTCCAGCGCGATTCCCTGCGCTCGACCGAGGCGGGGCTCAAATATTTCGTCCTGGGCGCTCTCTCCTCGGGAATGCTGCTCTATGGCGCCTCGCTGATCTATGGCTTCGCCGGCACCACCGGTTTTGTGGGCCTGGCCACGGCACTGACCGATCCGGCGACAACCCCCATCGGGCTCATCATCGGTCTGGTATTCCTGGTCGCCGGCCTTGCCTTCAAAGTCGCCGCCGTGCCATTCCATATGTGGACGCCCGATGTCTACGAAGGGGCGCCGACGCCGGTCACCTCTTTCTTCGCCGCCGCGCCCAAGATCGCGGCCATCGCGCTGTTCGTGCGCGTCATGACCGGGCCCTTCGGTCATCTAATGGTGGAATGGCGCCAGATCATCGTCTTCATTTCCATCGCCTCGATGGTTCTGGGCGCGGTCGCTGGCGTCAATCAGCGCAACATCAAGCGGCTGATGGCCTATAGCTCCATCGGCAATATCGGCTACGCCCTGGTCGGTCTTGCCGCTGGAACGGCGGAGGGCATCCGCGGCCTGCTGATCTATATGGCCATATATCTGTGCATGACCATCGGCACCTTTGCTTGCATCCTGTCCATGCGCCGCAAGGGCATCATGGTGGAGGAGATCGTCGACCTTGCCGGCCTCTCGCGCAGCAATCCGCTGGCTGCGGCAGCCCTGGCACTCTTCATGTTCTCCATGGCGGGAATCCCGCCGCTCGCCGGATTCTTCGGCAAGCTCTATGTCTTCCTGCCGGCCATCACCGAACATCTCTACGCGCTGGCCGTCATCGGTGTGGTGAGCAGCGTGATCGGCGCCTATTACTATCTTCGCATCATCAAGGTGATGTATTTCGACGAGCCGGCGGCGAGCTTCGACCGGTCTCAGGGTCCGGAGATTTCCATCATTCTGGCGGTGACGGGTCTCGCCATCATGCTGTTCTTCCTGCTGCCCGGGCCGTTGTTTTCGGCAGCCCAAGCCGCGGCGGCATCGCTGTTCGGCGGATGAACGACCGGCCGCTTCTGCCGTCCTTCTTCACCCTCGTTGCCCTCGATCGCATCGACAGCACCAATGAGGAGGCGCTTCGCCGGGCAAGGGCCGGCGCGCCCGAGGGGACCCTCGTTTGGGCGCGAGAGCAAAGCGGCGGCCGCGGCCGGCGTGGACGCGCCTGGTCTTCGCCGCCCGGCAATCTCTACCTCTCCCTTCTGCTGCGCCCGGCCGTGCCGCCCGCCCAGGCGGCGCAGCTGGGATTTGTCGCAGCTGTGGCCCTGGCAGAGACGCTGTGCGCATCTCTGCCTGCGGAACGACGAATATGCTGCAAATGGCCGAACGATCTGCTGATCGACGGCGCCAAGGTTGCCGGCATCCTGCCCGAGGCCGAAGCCTTGGGCCAGAACGTGGAAGTCTTGGTGCTGGGCATGGGTGTCAATCTGGCGGCAACCTCGCTCAGCGCGGCGGGGAGTGACGTGACCATGGAGGCGCTGCTCGAATCCCTCGCCGGTGGTCTCCACCTCTGGTACCGGCGCTGGCAGGACGCCGGATTTGCCCCGATACGCGGCCGCTGGCTCGATTTCGCCGCGGGCCTCGGCCAGGTCATCGAGGTTCGCCTCGAAGGCGCGACATTGCAGGGCCGCTTTGCCGCGCTGGATGCCAGCGGGGCCCTGGATCTCGAGCTTGCGGACGGTCGCCATCGCCTAGTGACCGCCGGCGACGTATTCTATCCGGCCGCTTGAGCGGGGGAGGGCGCCATGCTGCTGGCCATCAATGCCAACAACACCAACGTGAAATTCGGCCTGTTCGAGGGCGACCGCATGTTGGGCGATTGGCGCTTGCGCACGGATGGTGGGCGGACGGCCGATGAATATCTGGTCTGGCTCAGCCAATTGCTGGCCCTGGCGGGGATCGACCGCCGGCAGATCGGCGAAGCGATCATCGCCACCGTGGTGCCCCAGGCGCTGCTTCATCTGCGTATGCTCTGCGAGCGTCATCTGGGTACCATTCCCCTGGTCGTGGGCGAGGCCGGTGTCGAATTAGGCATCAAGGTGCTGATGGATCGCCCCAATGAAGTGGGCGCCGATCGCCTCGCCAATGCGGTGGGCGGCCATCTGCTGTATCAGGAGCCGCTGATCATCGTCGATTTCGGCACGGCCACGACCTTCGACGTCGTCGATGGCGACGGCAATTACACCGGTGGCGTGATTGCCCCCGGCATTAACCTCAGCCTCGAAGCGCTTCATAGTGCCACCGCCATGCTGCCGCGCATCGCCGTGGGTCTGCCAACCCGGGTCATCGGCAAGAACACGCTAGATGCGATGCAGTCGGGCATTTACTGGGGCTATGTCGGTTTGATCGAGGGGCTGGTCGCCCGCATCACCAAGGAATTCGGCCGCGAGCTGGCCGTGGTGGCCACTGGCGGCCTGGCGCCGCTCTTCGTCGACGCCACGCCGGTGATCCGGCGCCTGGAGCCGGAGATCACCATGCGCGGCCTTGTCGAAATCCATCGCCGAAATCAGCCGCGCCCGAAATGATCGGCCAGCCCAGCGATAATGAGCTGCTCTTCCTGCCTCTCGGCGGCTGCGGCGAGATCGGCATGAATCTCAATCTTTACGGCCATGCCGGCAAATGGCTGATGGTCGATCTGGGGATCACCTTCGGCAAGGAAACGACGCCGGGCATCGACATCGTCATGCCGGACCCCTCATTCATCGTGGAACGGCGCCAGGACCTTGCGGGCCTGGTCCTGACCCATGCCCATGAAGACCATATCGGCGCCGTGCCCTATCTCTGGCCGAAACTGCGCTGCCCCATCTATGCGACGCCCTTTACCGCTGCCGTGCTGCGCCGCAAGCTGTCGGAGGTCAACCTTTTGACCGAGGCCCGCATTACCGAGATTCCCATGTCAGGGCGTTTCAGCGTCGGCCCCTTCGAGATCGAACTCATCAGCATCACCCATTCGATTCCCGAGCCCAATGCGGTGGTCATTCGCACACCCCTTGGCGCCGTGCTGCATACCGGCGATTGGAAGCTCGATCCCGATCCGGTGATCGGCCCCATCACCGACGTAACGGCGTTGCGCCGCCTGGGCGAGGAGGGCGTGCTGGCCATGATCTGCGATTCGACCAACGTGCTGGTCGAGGGCAGTTCCGGCTCCGAGGCCGAGGTCCGGCTCAGTCTGGACAAGCTGATCGGCGAGTACGACCAGCGCATCGCGGTTGCCTGTTTCGCCAGCAACGTCGCCCGCATCGAAAGCGTGACCAGGGCGGCACTCGCCCATGGCCGTCATGTCGGATTGGTCGGCCGCTCCCTCTGGCGCATGGTCGAAGCCGCCCAGGAAACGGGATATCTGACCGATCTGCCGGACTTCGTCGAGGAGGGCGACATCGGCCATCTGCCGCGCGAGCGGGTGCTCATGATCTGCACCGGCAGCCAGGGCGAGCCGCGCTCGGCGCTCGCGCGCATCGTACGCGGCGAACATGCCGATGTGACTCTGGAGGCGGGTGATGCCGTCATCTTTTCCTCCCGCATCATTCCCGGCAACGAACAGGCCATCGGCGAGTTGCACAACGGGCTCATCCACCGCGGCGTCAAGATCGTCACCGAGCGCGATCATTTCATCCATGTTTCCGGCCACCCGGCGCGCGACGATCTGGCGGATATGTATCGCTGGGTGAATCCGAAGATCGCCGTGCCGGTGCATGGCGAACTGCGCCATCTGCGCGCCCATATCGAGCTCGCCCAAAGCTGCCAGGTGCGCCAGGCGCTATTGGCGGCGAACGGCACGCTCATCCGCCTGGCCCCTGGGCCGGGGGAGGCGGTCGGCGAGGAGCCGTCGGGGCGCCTGGGCCTGGATGGCAAAATCCTGGTACCCTTGGATGGCGCCGCGCTGAAGAGCCGGCAGCGCCTGGCCTTCAACGGCGCCGCGGTCGCAACCCTGGTGCTGGACGGGATGGGTAGGTTGGCGGGCAGGCCGCAGGTCACGATCCATGGCCTCGCCGGCGAAGACTCCGGCGACGAGGCCGTGATCGAGGCCGCCGCCGCCGCGGGCAAGGCCGTCATGGTGTTGTCGACCGCGAAGCGCGCCGAGGATGCAACCGTCAGGGAGGCGGCTCGCGTGGCGATCCGGCGCGCGCTGTTCGCCCATTTCGGCAAGAAGCCGGTGACCGACGTGCATCTGGTCCGCTTGCCCGACATTTCGTAACCTGATGCGCGAGATGGGCTGAAGGCCGCAGGCAGATTCATGATCGGACAGATATGATCGGAAGATTGAATCACGTCGCCATCGCCGTGCCGGATCTGGCGGCCGCCTCGGCCCTCTATGCCAACGCACTAGGCGCCCAAGTTTCCGAGCCGGTGCCCCAGCCCGAGCACGGCGTGACCGTCGTGTTCGTGAATCTTCCCAACAGCAAAATCGAGTTGCTGGAGCCGCTGGGCGCCGATTCTCCCATCGCGAATTTTCTCAGCCGCAATCCGGGTGGGGGCATTCATCATATTTGCTACGAGGTCGACGACATCCGGGTGGCTCGCGATCGCCTGAAGGCGGCCGGGGCCCGCGTGCTGGGCAGTGGCGAGCCCAAGATCGGCGCCCATGGCAAGCCGGTGCTGTTTCTCCATCCCAAGGATTTCCTTGGCACGCTTATCGAGCTGGAGCAGGCATGACCTGGTTCACCGGAATCGTCGTCTATTTCCTCATCTGGTGGACGATTCTGTTTGCCGTGCTGCCCTGGGGCGTGAAGCGCGACGAGAGCCCCATGCCCGGCCACGACCCGGGCGCGCCGGTGCGGCCATATCTTTGGGCCAAGATCGCGGCGACGACCGGCGTTTCAGCGGTGCTCTGGCTCGTCGCCTACTGGCTGATCACCGCCCCCTGGATTTCGTTCCGACCATGAGGTCTTCATTGTCATGACGACATATTGCGACATCGCCCCCGGCCATCCCTTTCATGGTCCCTACCACGAACGCGAGTACGGCTTTCCGTCGCGCGAGGATGCCGTGTTGTTCGAGCGCTTGGTGCTGGAGATCAACCAGGCCGGCCTCTCCTGGCTGACCTGCCTGAAAAAGCGCGAGGCGTTCCTTGCGGCCTATGACGGCTTCGACATCGACAAGGTTGCAGCTTACGGCGCGCGCGAGCGGCGGCGCCTGCTGGCCGATGCCGGAATCATCCGCAACCGGCTAAAGGTCGATGCGGGGATCGAAAATGCACGCCGCCTGCAGGCGATCCGCAAATCCCACGGCTCCTTCGCCGATTGGCTCGACGAGCATCATCCTCTGGAAAAGGCCGAATGGGTGAAGCTGTTCAAGGCCACCTTCCGCTTTACCGGGGGTGAGATCGTCGGCGAGTTCCTGATCAGCCTGGGATATCTGCCCGGCGCTCATGCGCCGGACTGCCCGGTCCGAAAACGCATCGCGCGGCTGAGCCCACCCTGGATGAAGGCAAAAAAACGCCGGAAAGCCTGATGCTGCCGCCGCAACTTTGCCTTGTTCCGGCCATGGACAGGGCAGGGGGGCACGCCTACATTCACCGCCGCTCCACTCAAGTCCCGGCCTTAAGGACCAAGCATGCGTCTCTCCGCCTATTTCATGCCGACGCTGAAGGAGAATCCAAGCGAGGCGCAGATCGTCTCCCACCGGCTGATGCTGCGCGCCGGCATGGTTCGCCAAGCGAGCGCCGGCATTTACTCCTGGCTGCCCTTGGGCTTCCGCGTGTTGAAACGTATCGAGCAGATCGTGCGCGAGGAACAGGACCGCGCCGGCTGCCAGGAAATGCTGATGCCGACCATCCAGTCGGCCGATCTCTGGAAGCAATCCGGGCGCTATGAGGATTACGGCAAGGAGATGCTGCGCATTACCGATCGCCATGAGCGCGAGATGCTCTATGGGCCAACCAACGAGGAACTGATCACCGACATCTTTCGCAACTCGGTCAAGAGCTATCGCGAACTGCCGAAGATGCTCTATCATATCCAATGGAAATTTCGCGACGAGGTTCGCCCGCGCTTCGGCGTCATGCGTGGCCGCGAGTTCCTGATGAAGGACGCCTATTCTTTCGATGTCGATCAGGCCGCCGCGCGGCGTTCCTACAACAAGATGTTCGTTTCCTATCTGCGCACATTCCAGCGTATGGGATTGAAGGCGATCCCCATGGCCGCCGACACCGGCCCGATCGGCGGCGACCTGTCCCATGAATTCATCATCCTGGCCGATACCGGCGAAAGCGCGGTGTACTGCGACCGCGATTTCATCGATTTCGATGTGCTGAGTTCGGATATCGATTACGGGAATGCCGAAGCCGTGGGCAAGGTGGTGGCGTATTTCACCTCCCTCTATGCCCGCACCGACGAGAAGCATGAGGCCGCGGTCTTCGAGGAAAAAGTGCCGGAGACTCGCCGCTATGTCGGCCGCGGCATCGAGGTGGGCCACATCTTCTATTTCGGCACGAAATATTCCGACCCCCTGGCTGCGGTGGTAGCGAAGGCGGAGGGCGAGACGGTGCCGGTGCAGATGGGGAGCTATGGCATCGGCGTGTCGCGGCTGGTCGGCGGCATCATCGAGGCAAGCCACGATGATGCCGGCATCATCTGGCCGGATGCGGTGGCGCCCTTCCATGTGGGCTTGATAAACCTCAAGGGCAACGACGGGCCGACCAACGCCAAATGCGAGGAAATCTACGGCCGTCTGACGACCGCCAAGGTCGAGGTGCTCTACGACGACCGCGACGAGCGGCCGGGCGCGAAATTCGCCGATATGGATCTGATCGGCCTGCCCTGGCAGCTTATCATCGGCCCGCGGGGTCTCGCCGCCGGCACGGTGGAACTGAAGCGGCGCGCCACAGGCGAACGGGTGGAACTGCCGCTGGATCGAGCGCTCGACAAGATGGTGGCCTGAGCCCCATGTTCTCGCCCTTCGAACGTCTGGTGGCCATGCGCTATCTGCGCGCGCGGCGAAAAGAAGGCTTCATTTCCGTCATCGCCGGCTTCTCGTTTCTCGGCATTATGCTGGGGGTGGCGACGCTGATCATCGTCATGGCGGTGATGAACGGATTTCGCCATGAGATGCTGTCCCAGATCCTGGGCTTCAACGGCCATCTCACCATCGAATCCAGCAAGGGTTCCATCCCCGACTATGACGTCCTGACGAAGGCTCTGCGCGGGCTGTCCATGGTCAAATCCGCCGACCCGATCATCGAAGGTCAGGTGATGGTGACCAACCAGGGCCGTGCATCGGGCATCTTCGTGCGCGGCGTCCGCCCGGAAGACATCAAGGCCCGCGCGGCGGTCGCGGACCACATGCTGGCAGGAAGCCTGGATGATTTCAGCGGCCAGGACGTGGTGATCATCGGCAGTTACCTGGCGCAAAGTTTGGGAATCGGGGTCGGCGGAGAAATCACCCTGATATCGCCCCAGTCGACGACGACGCTCGTCGGGCAGATTCCGCGCATCAAGAGCTACCAGGTGGTCGGCATCTTCAAGACGGGGATGTACATATACGACAGCGGCTATGCCTTCATGCCGCTCGAGGCAGCACAGCTTTATTTCAAGCTGCCTCAGGCAGCGAGTCAGATCGAGGTCACGCTGGACGACGGCGATCGCGTGGCCGCGGCGAGCGAGGCGATCCAGGCGCGTATCGGCACCGGTTTCGTCATGACCGACTGGCAGGCGGCGAACTCCAACTATTTCAGCGCCATCGTCGTCGAGCGCAACGTGATGTTCCTCATCCTCACCCTGATCATCATTGTGGCCGCCTTCAATGTCATTTCCGGGCAGATCATGCTGGTGAAGGACAAGGGACGCGACATCGCGATTTTGCGCACCATGGGCGCGACCCGCGGAATGATCATGCGCATCTTCCTGCTGAGCGGGGCCAGCATCGGGATCGCCGGCACGGCGGCCGGTTTCGGTCTCGGGCTTGCCTTCGCCGATAACATCGAATCGATCCGCCAGGCGATGCAATACCTGCTGCGCACGAAGCTGTTTCCCGACACCGTCTATTTCCTGTCCAAGCTGCCGGCGATCGTGGATTCCGGTGAAGTGACGATCGTCGTGGTCATGTCGCTTGTTCTCTCGTTTCTCGCCACCCTTTACCCCTCCTGGCGTGCGGCGCGGCTCGATCCGGTCGAGGCCCTTCGCTATGAGTGAGCCGGTGTTGGCCCTCCGGAATGTCACCCGCAGCTTCCAACAAGGCTCGGGCCGGCTTGAAGTCGTCCACGACGTCTCGCTGGCCATCCGTCCCGGCGAACTCATCGCTCTGATCGGGCCGTCCGGCGCGGGGAAATCAACCCTGCTGCAGATTTGCGGCCTGTTGGAGCCGCCCACAGCGGGCGAGGTCGTCGTCAAGGGAGCGCCCGCCAGCAAGCTCTCTGACGACCAGCGCACGGCTCTCAGGCGCACGACCATCGGTTTCGTCTATCAGTATCACCATTTGCTGCCGGAATTTTCCGCGCTGGAGAATGTCGTCCTTCCCCAGATGATCGCCGGTGTCGCTCGCCGCGATGCGCGGCTTCGGGGCAAGGAACTATTGAACCTCGTCGGGCTTGCTAAACGCGTCGACCATCGCCCCGCCCAGCTCTCCGGCGGCGAGCAACAGCGGGTTGCCATCGCCCGCGCGCTCGCCAATGCGCCAGCCCTGTTGCTGGCCGACGAGCCGACAGGCAATCTCGATCATCGCACCTCGGACGAGGTCTTCGGACTGCTGACGAAGCTGGTGAAGGCGGTGGGAATGGCCGCCATGGTGGCAACCCACAATCTGGAACTGGCCGGGCGCATGGATCGGGTCCTGACCATAACCGATGGCTATCTGACCGGGGCTTCAGAGGCTTGAGTCTTTCTGCGTGACGACTCACGGCGAGCATGGAATGCTCGTCTGATGGCCTCTGCCGATTTCGTTCATCTGCGCGTTCATTCGGCCTATTCGCTGTCCGAAGGCGCCATCAAGATCAAGCAGCTGATCGAGCTTTGCCGGCGCCAAAAAATGCCGGCGGTGGCGGTTACAGACAGCGGCAACTTGTTCGGCGCCTTTCAATTCGCCAAACCGGCCCGGCGTCCGCCCGGCGCCCGATCAGCTTGTCCTGCTGGTCCAGAGCGAGGCGGGTTATCAGAATCTGCTCCGGCTGGTCAGCAAGTCGTTTCTCGAGGGCGAGCCGGGGGAGGCCCCGCAGCTGGCGGTGGCCGCGCTCGCCGGCATGACCGACGGGCTGATCGCCTTTACGGGCGGTTTGCATGGTGGCGTCGGGCGCCTGCTGGCCGAGGGCCAGGACGAAGTGGCGGATGCCTACCTCGGCGAGCTTCAGAAATTGTTCCCAGGCCGCCTCTATGTCGAACTCATGCGCCACGGCCTGGCCGGCGAGCGCCTGATCGAAGGCCGGCTGGTGGATCTTGCCTATGCCCGCGACCTGCCGCTGGTTGCCACCAACGAGGTATTCTTCGCCGATGCCACCATGTATGGCGCCCATGACGCGCTGCTCTGCATCGCCCAGGGCGTCGTGCTGGGGGACGAACAGCGCCGGCGGGTAACGCCGGAGCATCGCTTCAAGACGGCGGCCGAAATGCGGGCTCTCTTCGCCGACCTGCCCGAGGCGATCGACAATACGCTGACGGTCGCCCGCCGCTGCGCCTACATGCCGGAGGCGCGCAAGCCGATCCTGCCGCCCTTCGCCTCGCCGGGTGGGGTGGCGGAGCCCGAGGAGCTGCGCCGGCGGGCCGAGGCCGGCCTGGCCTTGCACCTGGCCGAATTCGATCCCGCGGCGCAGAAACCCTATCGTGAGCGCCTGGATTATGAAATCGGCGTCATTGTTCAGATGGGTTTCGCGGGCTATTTCCTGATCGTGGCCGATTTCATCAGCTGGGCCAAGGAGCAGGGAATCCCGGTGGGGCCGGGGCGCGGCTCGGGCGCCGGCTCGGTCGTTGCCTGGTCGCTGGGCATCACCGATCTCGATCCCTTGCGCTGGGGGCTGCTGTTTGAACGCTTCCTCAATCCCGAGCGCGTCTCGATGCCCGATTTCGACATCGATTTTTGCCAGGAGCGGCGCGACGAAGTCATTCGCTATGTGCAGCAGAAATATGGGCGCGACAAGGTTGCCCAGATCATCACCTTCGGCAAGCTGCAAGCCCGCGCAGCGCTGCGCGACGTCGGCCGCGTCCTGCAGATGCCCTATGGCCAGATCGACCGGCTGTGCAAGCTGGTCCCCAACAATCCAGCCAATCCGGTGACACTGGCCCAGGCGATCGAGGGCGAGGGGCAGTTGCGTGCGGCCATTGCCGAGGACAACAATGTCAGCCGGCTGTTCGATATCGCGCGCAAGCTCGAGGGGCTCTACCGCCACGCCTCGACCCACGCCGCCGGCGTCGTCATCGCCGACCGGCCTCTGGAACAGCTGGTGCCGCTTTACCGCGATCCGCGCTCCGACATGCCGGTGACCCAATTCAGCATGAAGGATGTGGAGCAGGCCGGCCTGGTCAAATTCGACTTCCTCGGCCTCAAGACCCTGACGGTGCTGGCCCAGGCCGAGAAGCTTGTGCGCCGGCGCGGCATCGACCTCGATCTCGCGCGCCTCCCCCTCGACGATGCCAAGACCTATTCCATGTTGAGCCACGGCGATTCGACCGGCGTGTTCCAGCTGGAAAGTTCGGGCATGCGCGATGCGCTGCGCAAGCTGAAGCCCGACCGTTTCGAGGACATCATCGCTATCGTGGCGCTCTATCGCCCGGGCCCGATGGACAACATTCCGCGCTATATCGCCTGCAAGCATGGCGAGGAGAAGCCGGACTATCTGCATCCCTCGCTGGAGGGGATCCTGAAGGAAACCTTCGGGATCATGATTTATCAGGAACAGGTCATGCAGATCGCCCAGAAGCTCTCGGGCTACAGCCTGGGCACCGCCGATCTTCTGCGCCGGGCCATGGGCAAGAAAATCAAGGAGGAGATGGAGGCCCAGCGCGAGGATTTCGTCGCCGGCGCCGTTCGCAACAAGGTGGAGAAGGCAACTGCGGCCCAGATCTTCGACCAGGTGAATAAGTTCGCCGGCTACGGCTTCAACAAGAGCCATGCCGCGGCCTATGCCCTGATCGCCTATCAGACGGCGTGGTTCAAGGCCAACTATCCGGTGGAATTCTTCGCCGCTTCGATGACGCTGGAAATTCACAACACGGACAAGCTCGGCCTGTTCCGCCAGGAAATCGAGCGGGCCAAGATTCGCTTTCTGCCGCCCGACGTGAATCGCTCGGAAGCCGCCTTCAGCGTGGAGACCACGGCCGAGGGCGGTTTCGCAGTGCGCTATGCCCTGTCTGCCGTACGCAACGTCGGTCAAGGCGCCGCCGATGCGATCGTCGCCGAGCGCGAGGCGGGGGGTGTTTTCAAGAGCTTGGCCGATTTTGCCGGACGCTGCGATCCACGCGCGCTCAACAAACGCGCCATAGAGAATCTGATTGCGGCCGGCGCCTTCGACGCCCTCAACGCCAACCGGCGCCAGATCTTCGAATCCGCCGAACTGCTGTTGCGCCAGGCTGGGGCTGCCGCCAACGACCGGGCGAGCCAGCAGGTGAGCCTGTTCGGCCGCGAACTGGCGCAGCCCGAACGCCTCAGCCTTCCCATCGTCACCGATTGGCCGAGCATGGAAAAGCTGCGCCATGAATTCGACGCTATCGGCTTCTATCTGTCGGCCCATCCGCTGGATACCTACGGTCCCACCTTGAAGCGTCTCGATGTCGTCCGTTACGCCGACCTGGCGACCTGGCTAGTCGGGCGACCCTCGGTGCGAGCCAAACTTGCCGGCATTGTCACCGGCAAGCAGGAACGCACCTCGGCGCGGGGCTCGCGCTTTGCCTTCCTGCAGATGTCGGATGCCAGCGGCATGTATGAGGTGACATTGTTCTCGGAACTTCTCTCGGCCCATCGCGAATTGCTGGAGCCGGGAACGCCCCTTCTGGTCAGCGTCGACGTCCGTCTGGAACCCGATAACATCCGGCTCACCGCCCAATCCGTCCAGCCGCTGGAGCAGGCCGCGGCCCAGACTAGCGCCGGACTGAAGGTCTATCTCGCCGACACTGCCCCATTGCCAAGCCTGAAGCAGATCATGGATCGCTGCGGTAAGGGCCGAGGGCGCCTGCACCTGGTTCTTGAGCTTGACCGGGGCCGGGAATGCGAAGTGACGGTGGCGGGGGGCTGGACCATTTCGCCGGCGACCCGGGGAGCCATCAAGGCGATTTCCGGGGTGGTCGACGTCCAGGACGTCTAAGCCCTTGGCCTAGGCCCGAAAATCCAGGCCGGCGGATGTGGAAAAGTGCTTGCCATCCCCCCGCCGTAAGGCTATCACCTGCGCCACTTGAAACCGCACGCGGGGCCGCGGCCCGCCGGGGAGACATCCCGGTCGGTCGCTCCGGTGTTCGCCACAAGGCGGACCAATTCCCGCGGAGGCACAACCGGAAAAGGATCTATCACATGGCAATGCCAGAATTCTCCATGCGCCAGCTTCTTGAGTCTGGCGTGCATTTCGGCCACCACACCCGCCGTTGGAACCCCAAGATGGCACCGTTCATCTTCGGTGTGCGCAACGGCGTTCATATTCTCGATCTCGAACAGACCGTTCCATTGCTTCAGCAGGCGCTCCAGGCCGTGCGCGACGTGGTCAGCGGCGGCGGTCGCGTGCTGTTCGTGGGCACCAAGCGCCAGGCGAGCGACAAGATCGCCGAAGCCGCCAAGCGCTGCGGCCAGTACTACGTCAACCATCGCTGGCTGGGCGGCATGCTCTCGAATTGGAAGACCATCTCCAATTCGATCAAGCGCCTGAAGGAACTCGAGGCCAAGCTGGCGGATCAGAACACCGGTCTGACGAAGAAGGAATTGCTGCAGATGACGCGCGAGCGCGACAAGCTCGAGCGCGCGTTGGGCGGCATCAAGGAAATGGGCGGGCAGCCGGACATCCTGTTCATCATCGACACCAACAAGGAATCGATCGCGGTCGCCGAGGCGGTCAAGCTCGGCATTCCAGTAATAGCCGTGGTCGACAGCAACAGCAATCCGCAGGGTATCGCCTTTCCGATCCCCGGCAACGACGACGCCATTCGCGCCATCGCCCTCTACTGCGATCTGATTTCGGCCGCCGTGCTCGACGGCCTGCAGCAGGAGGCGATCGCGACGGGTGCCGACATCGGCGAGGCGGCGGAACTGCCGGCCGAGCAGATAGCGTCGGTCGAGGCGGAAGCCGCGGCACCCGCGCCGGCCCAGGCTTAATTCACAAGGCCCGCCGCGACGCCAAGGAGTCGCGGCGGGTTTCAATGCATCGGACGAGCGAGAGAGGCAACGGACATGGCCGAGATCACCGCGGCGCTGGTCAAGGAACTGCGCGAGAAGACGGGTGCCGGAATGATGGATTGCAAGAAGGCGCTTGCCGAAACCAAAGGCGATTTGGAATCTGCCTTCGATTGGCTGCGCAAGAAGGGTCTGGCCGCCGCCGCCAAGAAGGCGGGCCGCGTCGCTGCCGAAGGCCTGGTCGGCCTGACGACGGAGGGCACGCGCGGCGCCTTGGTGGAAGTCAATTCGGAGACGGATTTCGTCGCCCGCAACCAGGACTTCCAGAATTTCGTCAGCCAGGTATCCAAGCTGGCGCTGGGCGCCAAGGATGTGGAGG